>Ga0247722_10002227_pt1 | contig 10193 bp, 1 predicted proteins | sample MSEWelMarce3H_FC_FD_189094 | JGI IMG/M metagenome (GOLD analysis project Ga0247722, IMG submission 189094) | Subsurface sediment microbial communities from gas well in West Virginia, United States - MSEEL Well Study Marcellus 3H_FC | ecosystem: Environmental > Terrestrial > Deep subsurface >...
ATATTATAAACTATACATATAAAATATTATGAAACCACCTAAATTACTGAACGTGTAAAAATTTGTCCGGTGGCGAATAAATATAATGGACGTTCATTATTTACCGGTTGGGGCAGACAGGCCCGATATGTCCGATCGTTCTTAAATTAGGGATTGCCGACCGTGTAAAAATTTGTCCGGTGGCGAATAAATACAATGGTTGCGGAGTATTTAATGCCGGAGCTCTCACTCCAGGGACTTGGATTTTTTTAAATCTCTGGGTTCTTAACATCTGTGAATATCTCATTTTATTGCTAATAGACGGATCATTATTTGATGTTACTAAACGATTGTATCCAACGTCATTGCAAGCTAACCCTTGACTGCTGCAAAACTTATCAATATCAAATTTTCCGTCTGTCCTGCCAACAATAGAATATGTATTGGTGCCGCCACATGTCAACGTTAAAACGTAAGTCGTATCGACCGCTGGTTGTATAAATGAATTGTTTAGCAGGTTAACTCCGGCTTGAGTGAAACTCCCCGATAATAATGTCGACCCGCCTGATGCGTCTAACGCATAACTGATACTATTTTTGTTGAGTAAACTTGTAACTTCAAATGAATATAATATGCTACCCGCGGTTAAATCAAACGACACTTTGTCAACCTCCGTAGAAACAATGCTATTTTGGATGGTCAAATTATTATTAACAAACGACAATGCAGTGGGGGGTACATTTCCATAATTAACTGTCTTTGTTCCAACAATCGTATATTTAATGGAAGCATTCGTGGTCAACGTCAATATACATGTGGTATTTGTTGATGCAATTAATAAATTGGTGCCCAGCAAATTTGTTCCGGTTCCAGTAAATGTCCCACTGCTAACAGTTGCTCCGTCAGTAGATAAATCATACGTAATTGTACCGTTTCCGGTGAAAGATGTGACATTTATACTGAACAATTCTTGTCCGGCCGGAATAACAAATAAAACTAGGTCGGTTGCATTAGCGTTGATACTGTTCGAGATGGTAATGGCATTCGTATCAAATGTCACATTTCTTCTAAAAGTCCAATTAAATCTGGTTGCAGCGTTATTACTATTTCCAACAGCATCGGTGTAAGCACCTGCTGCAACATCAATTATACATGCACTTGACCCAGTTGGAGTAAATGTTGCCGTGTAAACCTTTCCGTCCGTTCCGCTTCCAGCAAAATCAGTTAATTTACCATTCGTAACAGTGATATCTCCTACCACAAAATTATTCGTTGCTTTAGTTGAAGTGAATGTTAATGCTATCATCTCATTATCGGTGATTGAATCAATCGCAATTCCAGGTGTTGTTGATGCTATGGTCATGTCAGGTGGAACGCTATCAAATGTAAAAGCATATTGCGTTGCGGCAGCATTGCCATTACCAGCAGAATCGGTGAATTTATCTGCGTCAACATTAATTGTACATGCAACTGGACCTAGCCCGATTGGACTAAATGTGGCTGTATAAACAGTTTCGCTGATAACAGTAAAAATCGGTAATGTACCATTAGTAACAGTAATGCTCTCTTTAACAAAATTATTTGTTGGTTCAGACGAAGTGAATGTTAATTCTATGGATGCATTATTGGTGGTTGCATTATTGGCTACGTTTGATCTTATCTCCATGGTAGGTTGAACACTATCAAAAGTAAAAGCATATTGCGTTGATGCAGCATTACCATTTCCAGCAGCATCTGTGTAAGCCCCGTCTGCAACATTAATTGTACAAGCAACTGGGCCTGGACTTATTGGAGTAAATGTGGCTGTATAAACGGTTTCACTGATAACAGTAAAAACCGGTAACGTACCATTAGTAACAGTAATGCTCTCTTTAACAAAATTATTTGTTGGTTCAGACGAAGTGAATGTGAATTCTATGGATGCATTATTGGTGGTTGCATTATTGGCAACGTTTGATGATATGTCCATGGTAGGTCGAACACTATCAAAAGTAAAAGCATATTGAGTTGATGCAGTATTACCATTTCCAACAGCATCGGTGTAAGCACCTGAGGCAACGCCAATTGTACATGCACCCTGACCAGCAGGAGTAAATATGGCCGCATAAACACTATCGCTGATATACGTAAGAGGAGTTGATAATGCACCATTAGTAACACTAATATTTCCTACCACAAAATTAGTTGTTGATTTAGACGAAATAAATGTTAATTCGACTGTTTCATTTTTTGTGGTTGCATTATTGGCGACGTTTGCGCTTATGTCCATGGTAGGTTGAACACGATCAACAGTAAAAGCATATTGCGTCGCAGCAGCATTACCATTTCCAGCAGCATCTGTGAATTTATCTGCGTCAACATTAATTGTGCATGCAACTGGACCTAGCCCGATTGGACTAAATGTGGCTGTATAAACGGTTTCACTGGTAGCAGTAAAAACAGGTAATGTACCATTAGTAACAGTAATGCTCTCTTTAACAAAATTATTTGTTGGTTCAGACGAAATGAATGTTAATTCTATGGATGCATTATTGGTGGTTGCATTATTGGCAACATTTGATCTTATCTCCATGGTAGGTTGAACACTATCAAAAGTAAAAGCATATTGCGTCGCACCAGTATTACCATTTCCAGCAGCATCGGTGAATTTATATGCGTCAACATCAATTGTGCATGCAACTGGACCTGGACCAGTTGGAGTAAATGTGGCTGTATAAACGGTTTCGCTGATAGCAGTAAAAACAGGTAATGTACCATTAGTAACAGTAATGCTCTCTTTAACAAAATTATTTGTTGGTTCAGACGAAGTGAATGTTAATTCTATGGATGTATTATTGGTGGTTGAATTATTTGCAACGTTTGATCTTATCTCCATGGTAGGTTGACCACTATCAAAAGTAAAAGCATATTGCGTTGCAGCAGTATTACCATTTCCAGCAGCATCGGTGAATTTATCTGCGTCAACATTAATTGTGCATGCAACTGGACCTAGACCGATTGGACTAAATGTGGCTGTATAAACGGTTTCACTGATAGCAGTAAAAACAGGTAATGTACCATTAGTAACAGTAATGCTCTCTTTAACAAAATTATTTGTTGGTTCAGACGAAATGAATGTTAATTCTATGGATGCATTATTGGTGATTGCATTATTGGCAACGTTTGATGATATGTCCATGGTAGGTCGAACACTATCAAATGTAAAAGCATATTGCGCTGCAGCAGTATTACTATTTCCAGCAGCATCGGTGAATTTATCTGCGTCAACATTAATTGTACATGCAACTGGACCTAGCCCAATTGGACTAAATGTCGCTGTATAAACGGTTCCGCTGATAACAGTAAAAACAGGCAATGTACCATTGGTAACAGTAATGCTCTCTTTAACAAAATTATTTGTTGGTTCAGACGAAGTGAATGTTAATTCTATGGATGCATTATTGGTGGTTGTATTATTGGTAACGTTTGATCTTATCTCTATACTAGGTCGAAAACTATCATAAATAAAAGTAAAAGTGTTTGAAGCGTTATTACCATTTCCAACAGCATCGGTGTAAACACTTGAGGCAACACCAATTGTACATGCACCCTGACCAGTAGGAGTAAATATGGCTTTATAAACCGTATCGCTGATATACGTAAGCGGATCTGACAATGTACCGTTAGTGACACTAATATTTCCTACCACAAAATTAGTTGTTGGTTTAGACGAAGTAAATGTTAATTCGACTGTTTCATTATTGGTGGTTGTATTATTGGCAACGTTTGCGCTTATGTCCATGGTAGGTAAAACACCATCATAAGTAAAAGCAAATTGCGTCGCGAGATTGTTAAGATTCGTTGCCGCATCGGTGTAAGCGCCGGCTGCAACATTAATTGTACATGCAACTGGACCTGGACTCGTTGGAGTAAATCTGGCGGTATAAACTTTTCCGTCCGTTCCGCCGATAGCAGCAAAATTACTTAATGTACCATTATTAAAGCTAATATCTTCTACTGCAAAATTGGTTGTTGCTTCAGAAGAAGTGAATCTTAATTCAATGGGTTTAACATTGGTCGTTGACCCACGGGCAACACTGGCTGATATGTCCATGGTAGGTGAAATGCTATCATAAGTCCAAGTAAATATGTTTGACGCAATATTATTATTTCCAACAGAATCGGTGAACGCACCTGATGCAACACCAATTGTACAATCACCTTGACTGATTGGGGTAAATGTGGCTGTATAAACAGTATCACTGATACGAGCAAAAGAAGAAAATAATGAACCATTAGTAAGACTAATATCCCCTACCTCAAAATTATTTGTTGGTTTAGAAGAAGTGAAATTTAATGTTATGGCTTTATTTGTGGCTGAACCACTGGCAACATCATTTGATGATATGTCCATTCTAGGTAGAACACTATCAAACGTAAAAGTAAATGTGTTTGAATCAGTATTACTATTTCCAGCATAATCGTCGAAGGCGCCTGCGGGAACACCAATTGTACATAAACCTTGATATGGAGAAAATATGGCGGCATAAACCGTATCACTGCTTTTAGTAACATCAGATAATGTACCATTATTAAAACTAATATCATCTCTCGTAAAACCGGTTATTGCTTCAGACGAAATGAAATTTAATTCTATGGTTGCATTATTAGTAGTTGAACCATTGATAACGTTTGATGATATGTCCATTGTAGGTGGAACGCTATCAAACGTAAAAGTAAATGTGTTTGAAGCAGTATTACCATTTCCAGCAGAATCGATGAAAGCACCGGCTGGAACATAAAATGTATTTACACCTTCAACTGGTGCAAATGTGGCATTATAAACCGTATTATCGCTGGTAGTAAGAGGATATGGAAATGTACCATTATTAAAACTAATGTCATTGCTACTAAAATCAGTTGTTGGTTCAGACGAAGTGAATTTTAAAGTTATGGGTTGAACATTGGTGATTGAACCATTGGCAACGTTTGATGATATGTCCATTGTAGGTGGAACGCTATCAAATGTAAAAGTAAATGTATTTGAAGCGGCATTATTATTTCCAACAGCATCGGTGAATTTATCTGCTGGAAGATATATTGAACATTCAGTTTTACCACTTACATCGTTTTCATCCGGAGTAAATGTAGCTGTATAAACAGAACCGCCTCCGGCAAGAGGAGACAATGTACCTCCATTAAAACTAATATCCGCGTACTCAAACCCAGTTATTACTTCAGACAAAGTGAATGTCAATTCTATGGTTGTATTTTTGGTCGTTGAACCGCTGGTAACACCAACAGTGGTGGATTCTATGGTCATTCTAGGTGCAGTATTATCAAAAGTCCAATCAAATGTGTTTGAAGGAATACTATTATAATTTCCAGCAGCATCGGTGAATGTACCAGCTGCAACTGAAATTGAACATACTGTTTTACCAGTTTCATTATTTGCATTGGGAGTAAATGTGGCGGTATAAACAGTATCGCTGATACGAGCAAAAGAAGAATCTAATGAACCATTCAAAACCGTAATACTCTCTCCCGAAAAATTAGTTGTTGGTTCAGTAGAAGTGAATGTTAATGCTATGGATGCATTTTTGGTCGTTGAACCACTGGTAACAGTGGTGGATTCTATGGTCATTCTAGGTGCAGTATTATCAAAAGTGAAATTAAATGTGTTTGACGCAGCATTGCTATTTCCAACGTCATCGGTGAATTTATCTGCTGGAACAGAAATGGAACATTCAGTTTTACCACTTGCACCGCTTTGATTGGGAGTAAATGTAGCTGTATAAACAGAACCGCCTCCTGCAATAGGAGACAATGTGCCTCCATTAAAACTAATATCCGCGTACTCAAAACCAGTTATTGTTTCAAGTGCAGTGAATGTTAATTCTATGGGTGTATTTTTGGTTGTTGAACCACTGGTAACGGCGGAACCACCAGCTGTTGCTGATATGTCCAGTCTAGGCGAAAGACTATCAAACGTAAAAGTAAATGTGTTTGAAGCAGTATTATCTTGATCAGCGGCGGTGAATTTATTTGCTGGAACATTAATTGTACATAACCCTTGACTAGTTGGAGCAAATGTAGCCGTATAAATCTTATCGCTATTAGCAGTAAAATTAATTAAATTAACTCTATTAAAACTAATATCAACTGCCTGAAAATCAATTGTTGATTCAGTAGAAGTGAATGTTAATACTATGGGTGTATTTTTGGTGGTTGAACCACTGGTAAAACCAGTTGTTGATGTTATGGTCATGTTAGGCACTGGTGGTGCAATTAATTTTACACTATCATTTCCAAAAAACATTATGTCCGCGCTAGTAGGCGAACTGTATGTAGTTGTGCCAAAGATTCTTGTTTTCATTGTGACAATAAGATCTGCAGAAGTTCCTGAAAAAGCATTATTACCAATAGATGTAACCGATTTAGGAATGTTTATGGATACTAAACTCGTGCAAGCTTGGAAAGAATATTTATCAATCGACCGGACTGAGGTGCCAAGCGCGACTGATGTTAAACCACTGCAAAACGCGAAAGCTCTTTCGCCAATAAACGCAGAAACACTGTTAGGAATCGTCAATGACGTTAAACCAGCACAATGCTCGAACGCAGCAACGCCAATAACCGTGAGCGAGAGCGGAACCGTCAATGACGTTATCAACGTGTAACTGAAAGCACCAGCACCAATAACCGCGACCGAGTTACCAATCGTCACTGACGTTAACCCGGTGCAATTATCGAACGCATAATTATTAATAGTCGTTGCCGAGTCAGGAATCGTCACTGACGTTAAATTGGTGCAACGGTAGAACGCATATTGACCAATTTCCAATACCGAGTTACCAATCGTCAATGACGTTAAACCCGAGCAATTCCCGAAAGCCTCCAAATTAATAAACTGGACCGAGTCAGGAATCGTCAATGACGTTATATTCGTGCAACCCGAGAAAGCAGATTGACCAATGCTTTTAACAGAATAATTTTGTGCACCAACTATAGAAGGAATGGTAATTTGTCCACCTAGACCTGTACTTAAAGTTGTGGCATTGCCAGGAGTAGTAGTACCAGTACCAATTGATGCATTACTTCCACTTAACGTGTAGTACCAAGTAATATTGCTCGCATCTGTGAATGTTGACATCGTTATATGATAATATTCGATAATAAATCTGCAACTTTATTCAATGAGACAATTTCGATTAACGATTGATTTATCGGTGTAAATGTTCAAATGTGTGTAATATAGTATATTCATTATGATATAATCATATTTTAGGTATAATTATATCATAAATCCCAATAAAGTTCTGTATTATTTAACACTATATGCGTGCCTGGTTATAATTAATACATGTGTATTACGTTTTGGCGTAAAATTGAAATCGACCAGCGCTGCTAAAATCTTTCATATTATTCATTGACTATGTCAGTATTAAAAGTAGTTTCATCAAAGAAAGTTGCATCCACCACGGAATCCGCCGCACTGGCTCAACAATATCAACAAAAAACCGATAAACAGCATATTTTGGACAATCCGGATACCTACATCGGGTCCGTCGAAAATGTGGATGCATCTTTGTGGGTATATGACGAAACCGAAAACAAAATTGTCTTCCGCGATATTGAATACATCCCCGGTCTGTATAAATTATTCGACGAAGGCATTGTAAATTGCAGGGACCATGTGATTCGTATGATTCAATCGACCATGCTAGAAAAACGGTTTGTTACATACATTGAAACATCCATCGACGCTGACGGCACAATCACGATGTCAAACGATGGAAACGGTATTGATATTGCTAAACATCCGGAAAACAATCTGTGGATCCCAGAGATGGTGTTTGGGCATTTGCGTACGTCTACAAACTACAACAAAGATGAAAAGCGTATTGTCGGCGGTAAGAATGGTTTTGGATTCAAGCTCGTTCTTATTTGGTCTACATATGGTCGCGTTGAGACAGTTGATCATGTTCGTGGTCTGAAGTACATTCAAGAATTTCACGACAACCTAGATCGTATTGACCCTCCTAAAATCACGAAAGTCGCTACCACATCCAAGTCGTACACCAAAGTGTCGTTTAAGCCAGATTATAAGCGCTTTGGGGTCAATGGAATAACACCTGATATGTTGGCCCTTCTAAAAAAGCGAATCTATGATATTGGTGCGATTACGGATCATTCTATTAAAAAAATCAAGGTGGTATGCAATGATACTACAATCCCAGTGAAAAATTTCCAACAATACATCGATTTATATATCGGCAATAAAGAACAGACGAAGCGTGTGTATGAACAACCCGATGAGCGTTGGGAGTACGCGGTTGCACTGTCGCCGAATCACGAGTTTATGCAGGTGTCGTTTGTTAATGGAATCTGCACATTCAAGGGTGGTAAACACGTGGATTATATCACAGGGCAGCTGGTGCGGAAGCTGTGCGACTATATCGAAAAGAAAAAGAAAATAAAGGTGAATGCGGCGGCAATCAAAGAACAAATTATATTGTTTTTGCGTTGTGACATTGAAAACCCGTCATTCGACAGTCAAACCAAAGATTACATGAACACACCTGCGAATAAGTTTGGCTCGGCATGTGTAGTCAGCGATGCGTTTGTCGAAAAGATTGCTAAGATGGGTGTGATGGATGTTGCATGTTCGTTGGTCGAAGCCAAAGAAAATAAGTTGGCGAAGAAGACCGATGGCGCAAAGACGAAGACGATTCGCGGAATTGCCAACTTCATCGATGCAAATTACAGCGGCACGGCGAATTCCAAAGATTGTATCCTGATTTTGTGCGAGGGATTATCAGCTTTGTCGGGTATTGTTTCTGGGTTATCGAGCGATGACCGAAATACAATTGGCATTTATCCGCTGAAAGGAAAGCTGCTGAATGTGCGCGGCGAACAAATTAAAAAAATCAGCGAAAACAAAGAAATTAGTGATATCAAAAAAATATTGGGACTGGAAACCGGTCGTTCATATGAAAACATGGCGGATGTAAACAAGCATCTTCGCTATGGCAAAATCATGTATATGACGGATCAGGATTTGGATGGGTCTCATATCAAAGGTTTGTGTTTGAATCTGTTTCACAGTGAATGGGCGTCTCTCACACGTATTCCTGGATTTCTGTCGTTTATGAATACGCCGATTTTGCGCGCGAAGAAGGGAGCCCAAACGCTTCTGTTCTACAATGACGGCGAATACAATACGTGGAAGAATGGCTTTGGTGAGGCCGGTCCGTCGGGTTGGACAATCAAATATTTTAAAGGATTGGGTACGTCTACTTCCGCCGAATTCAAGGAATATTTTGCAAATAAAAAGGTGGTTGACTTTGTGTATTCCGGCGAAGTTAGCGATGATACGATCGATAAGATTTTCAACAAAAAGCGAACGGACGATAGAAAGACGTGGTTGGAACAATATGATAAAAATGCATATTTGGATACAAGTCATGCATCGGTAAAATATGAACAATTTATCAATCATGAAATGATTCATTTCAGCACGTACGATTGTGCGCGTTCTATCCCGAACATGGTGGACGGCCTCAAGATTTCACTGCGAAAGATTTTGTATTCCGCGTTCAAGCGAAAGCTTACCAGCGAAATCAAAGTGGCCCAGTTTTCAGGATATGTGTCAGAACATAGTGCGTATCATCATGGCGAGGCGAGTTTGAACGGCGCGATTGTAAACATGGCACAAAACTATGTCGGTTCAAACAACGTGAATTTGTTAGAACCCAATGGACAGTTTGGTACGCGGTTACATGGCGGAGATGACAGTGCATCTGAGAGATATATCTTTACACAGCTTAACACGCTGACTCGTAGTATATTTCCCGAGGCTGACGATGCAGTGTTGAGTTATTTAAATGACGATGGAACGGTCGTAGAACCCGAGTATTATGTGCCGATTATTCCATTTGCATTGATGAATGGAATTTCGGGTATTGGTACGGGATTCTCGTGTAGCATTCCGTCATACAATCCGTTGACTGTCATTGATTATTTACAAAATCGGTTGGCGAATAAATCAAACGCGGGTATCGAGTTCGTCCCATATTATGAAGGGTTTAGCGGGAAGGTAACTCGTATTGCAGACAAGAAGTTTCTGGTAAAGGGCGTTTATGAAAAAATCGGCGATGATAAGATTCGCATTACCGATTTGCCCATCGGCACATGGACAATGCCATACATTACATTTTTAGAAACATTGATGG
>Ga0247722_10002230_pt1 | contig 10181 bp, 7 predicted proteins | sample MSEWelMarce3H_FC_FD_189094 | JGI IMG/M metagenome (GOLD analysis project Ga0247722, IMG submission 189094) | Subsurface sediment microbial communities from gas well in West Virginia, United States - MSEEL Well Study Marcellus 3H_FC | ecosystem: Environmental > Terrestrial > Deep subsurface >...
AGACTAGAGTGTGTGTGTGTGATGAGCGTAATAAAAGAGTAGACCAGAAAAAAAAGGGAAGGCGCGGGAGGTCTGGAATGATGTTATATATAGATAATCGGGCGGCGTGAAGAGAGAGACAGAGAGGGGAGCGTTGGGCCAACAGTATTAGCTAGTTTAGAAAATGAATAAGACGACTATGGCTTTGCAAGTATGCAGGGTGCGCTAGATGCCTTGTTTGTTGGGCGAGATCGCCGACACGAAACAGCTCATAAATTTCCATCTTCCAGCCTAACCCGAAATCATGGAATGAAAAAAGAGAAAGGTTCCAAGTCAAGATGAGCAAACTTTTCAATTATCGAAGTCGGGAGAATATAGAAGAGACACGCCAAGAGTTCAAGACAGTACCGTACCGCTACAAGAGCACAGCATATCACCATCACCTGCTGTATAGGGGGGTAGGTGGCAGTCGGTTTCGTTGCTCTGTAATTAAGTCACACACCCGTACATCTTGTGATCATCACACCAAAAACTATACTCGAAGAAAAACAGCAACATTAATTTCGGTCGGGCTCATTATTCGTTTTCTGCTTCTGGCGTTAATTGAAGGCAATCCTATTTTATTCGTGAATAGTGTAGTTATCTTTATTTTACACCAGTTCGCCCCACGTATTCAGAAATGCCGAGAAATTGATTCAAATGTGATTTGAATATGATAGGGACGGAATGGACGGCATGGCAGATTACATCCGAGCGCCGTCGCGAATGTTTCCAGACCTGTCGGATTTCGAAGCGGCAACTGGATTCCTCAACAGTGAAAAAATGCGAAGCCTCGGCCCCCATCATCCGCATAATCAGCATCCGTTCGGAGCGCCCATTCACCCGCAACATTCAAACAATCCTCGCCTGCCGCCGTTGCCGCTGGCTACCATCCAGCAGCACTTGTTCGCCATCCAACAGCGCACCAACAGTTACCCAATAATGCCGTCACCGTCGGCTACTTCCGGATTACCTGCTAATGGTGGCGGAGGCAATAACCAGCAGATGCTGCCAATCCCGTTCCCGCACCATTTGCTATCCCAGTGGACGCTGGCTGCCGCCGCCGGATTCGGTTTGAATCATCTGGGGCTGTTCGGACTGGGAGGTTTGCCGAGTGCCGGATTGACGGGCCTGCAGCAGCAGTCGAGCGTGAATGCAAGTGCGTCGGTATCGCCTTCACAGTCGACTCGACAGCCGAGTCCAATGACCACAAGCACGCCGCCTTCGGTTACGGCGACTGTCACTGGTTCCGTCGCTCACCTGCCTTGCCTGTCCGGCGAGAGGGCCGAGACAGCGAACATCTTGAAGGGTCACAACCCATCTCACCGCCACCGATTCAGTCCCTATCCGACCATCGCCAGCAGTAAGACGATCACTCATGGCAGCAGCGTTGTGAACCACTCGGATGACCCGTCGGAGCGTTCACCTGCTTCAGCCGGTTCTAAACTGATTTTCGATAAATGAACGGGATATGCGACATTACAAATTCATATCACAGATGGACAAACAACCTGACATCCGTGCAGTAACGTAACGTGACGGAGATGTGGCTTGTGGATCGTCTTCTCGACACCGCTTATGCTCGCCATTAACTTAAATTCTTTTATTTGTTTGACTCGTTTTTTATTTTTTTTCGTTCGGGTCTTCCACCTGCCGATTGGTTGTTTATTTATTTCCCCATTTCTTATTATACTCACACTATATATATTTGCAGTGTTGATCCTTTTTTTGTTTGTTTTGTATTTTCATTTTTGTTAAACAATTCATTGCTCTTCATGTTGATACGTACACAGTTTAAGTATAAATAGTTTTCTCCTCGGATTTTGACCTTGTTCGTCGGTTGGCATATTATCTCTCCAGAAATGTGGTGCTTCCCCCTTTTCTTATCTCGTTTTTCTTGTAAAATCAGTTCATTTTGTTCGTTCGCCTTTCTCGAATTGTTTCGGCTTTTCCTTTGTCGCGCCTGTACAGTCCTTATTATACTATATACACACTAAATGGTTCGTTTTGATGTTCTTTATTCGAAGTTGATTGCATAAATGCATAAATAAAAAAAAAAATCTGAACAAATTTGTTTGCAGAAAATTCAAAAAACCACATTTTTAGAACACGATGCACATTTTTATTTTATCAACTAGGCATACGAAGTACCAGTATATACATAACTTTCTGTGAACCAATGTGGGTGGTTAAATTGTTGTTTTTTTTCAATTGCTTTAACGTGCCAAGGGCACTTTCTGGGTCGTAAGGTATCAAGCGCCATTAGCCAAGGGAAACCTGTAAATTTTTCAACCACATGTGCACCATTTTTAGCTGATTGCCGCTTATACACCTTCTCCCACAACAAAGAAAATAAGATTGTTATTTAGATTACATTATTAAGATACATAAAGGGGATTGAGAAATAATTTTTCCCGTAGTCACGGTTATGCTCGCGTAAATCGAAATCAAGACATTTTATGGTTTGATTTCTATCTGCATTCTGCAATAATAGGGGCTTGATTGTGAAAATCAGAGAATAAATCGCTTGGATCAAGATATATTACCCTGGGAAATTACGTGATAGTCTCTTAATTCTACAATATTTCCAGAAGAAAAGGGAGTTGCCGATATTATAAACCACACATGAAAGTCGGTGCTTTATAGATTACCATGTGCATTTATTGTGATCTCACAAATTGGGTTGGGTTCGAGGGAGATGGGAGATACGTTCAGATAAGCGGTGAATGTGGAAAAATACAAGAAACTTATACAAATTTCAGAGAGAATAAAAAAAATACGCCCAGATGACAAGTCATACTCGGCATTTGGATCCAACATGTATAGCTTAGGTATATCATGTGTACACATAAATGTACGCACGTCTAGTCTCTCTATACGGTAGGGAAGCGATGGCGTATCACAATTAACCCGGCTATTGTGTCGGGGCGCGAGCGCAGCAGTTTGCCGGCATTTCTAGGATTTTCCGATGCGCTCTTGTGATATAAATACACGTAACAACAACCACAAGTATTATAGAAATAGACTGTCATATGTGGGCGCGAAAAAATTTCAGCTGATTCACCGCCTAAGCGATATCGCGATGAATCCGACACCCCAACTCCGACCCAACCCAGCAGAACACCTTCCCGACCAATCAATTACTTCAATTTCTCTCTTCTTTTCTACCGTCTAGCTCCGGGTGCCAATTAGAGTGGGTATTGTTAAAATGTTTCAAGAAATATATACTAGGAAAAAGAGAGAGAGAGAGAGAGTGCGCATTGCTCGAGTCGGTCGGGTCTCATCCGGTGCATAACTATCGCACACCATCCAGCAAACACTGACAGGCAAGTTTGTGTGTACTACACTAAACGCAGTCGGTCTATTATATTATAGCAGTGCATTACAAGAGGCGCAACAACCCTCTGATCGACAACAACAACAAAAGAGACACAGAGACAGTAGAAAAAGAAATGAAAATATATTAACTCTGTTTAATGGTGTAAACTTTCACCAGAGAACTTTGCGGTATCCATTGACGATGAGTGCGGCTTTTTTCCCCCCCATCTAATGGTCTTTGCCTTTTGCTCTCTCACAACAACAACAACAGAGAAAACAGCAGACAATCAACTCATCACCACTCAATAAAGCAGCTCGTCCAGTCTCATTACAACTCTTTTGTAGGTATTATAGCCTTGTAGCTTCTCGGTACTTGGATATAGCGATATTTGGTGAGATCGACACTGCACCCAGTTCTCCAGGTCTCTGTTATTACCTCCGTCATTTCGTAGACCACACGACTGTCTGTGTGATATGATTGCAAGCTCCGGTGTTGATTGTATTATATACACCTCGGCCATGATTGAGGAGAGTGAAATCATCTAAACTATTGTTGCTGCGTCGTTGTCTATTTGTGTGTGAGCTTGTTTCCTTCAGGGCAGCCACTTTTGTTCATAGACTCGGTCAACCCTCTTTCCACTAATGATCTTTAATAGCGCCAAGGGAGGCGGAAGCTGGCGCTCCGAGCTGAGAACTCCGGAAGTCATCCGAACCCGACTTAAAAGGAAAAAAAAAAGAAAAGACAAATGAAAATGCTGAAACAGAAACACATACAACATACGTATACGCACCGGCAGCACACAACACACGCAGTGGTATTCAGACATGTACGCCACGGACGAAAAGCGTTCGTGTCGCGCTCGTTCTGGCTATCGGAATAACCAAAGAATAAGTATGTAAATATAGCCCGTTGTGTGTGTGTGTGCCGTGTGTATGTCTGTGTGTGGTGTGGCTTAGACGTCGGCGGTCGGTCGGCGGTCGTCGAGTCTTGACACTCTTTGTCAAGCGTGACGCGCGCATATTTTGTCACGCTCACGCCGTCCCCTCTCATTTTGGCCTGTTCGCTTCCTCCCCACTATGGCCATCCTGATGTATGTTGCTGCTTGTGCTACTACTACATGTATATACTGCGGTATTCAGCATCACATGTGGATAAGGAAACCCTCGACAATCTCCCTGTCGCCTCATGGGGAGAGACGACGTCGACAGCCGCCGCCCAAGAAGCGCCACCCACAGGGCCTTGATTTTGAAAACATCAAAATAAAATCAACCCCCCGCCCCCCACGAAAAAAAATGATTGAGGAATATATGCGGGATGTTCCATCAAGAATGAATTATGACCGAATAGCGGGACCGAACAGTGTCGTTCCCCGATTTGGTCCACATCAACGAGTCACGCCGTTATGCTCGTTCGAACTTCGAAGTCCGATGGATAATGGCCAAAACCTGCTAGCCGTATAGAATGTCTTGAGAAAAAAGATTAGAGACAATCCGAGAGATAGGAAAACTGTCAAACGACGTCACGTATACAGCAGAGTTGATACGCAGCAACAATTATTGAGGAGCTTGTCAAAAAGAGGATTGAGGTATTTCGGGATATCTAAATATTGGTGCTAGATTGAAGGATGAGCAACAATCCTAAGCCGAGCGAGACTTTCGAGAAGCTGGTGTCATTGATAAAAAGGAAACGCCGAGCTGTTGAACGACATCTTCCTGAAACTGGGCTGTCTAGTATCTTCTTCTTTCTTTATTTCTTTTTTCTCTCTTATCTGCTACTCACCCTGCTCTGCCGTCGTCGCTAACGAACTCTCTGCATGTTGGCTGATTACGACCTCCTCACTGTGCTCGTATTCCTCAGCTCTTCTGTCGCATATATAGAAAACAATTCAAGGAAGGGACAGGAGCTCGAGAGGAAACAAAACTCGCAACTGCTCGACTCGCTGGCGTGCGGTCGTTAGTCGCGCGATGACAGACAAACGATTCCTAATTACATATCTCTCTGAAAGGAAGGAGAAATCAAGACGGGAAGAGAGAGAGAGAGAGAGGAAAGAGGAAACAGAAGAAAAAAAAGAATGGCGACAGTAGATCTAAATATGTGTGGGGTGGATAGATGAGGGGGGAAAAGACATTCTTCTCTCGCGTATATTTATATATGTGTGTGGGTGTGTGGCGTATGCATGTATAAATATAAATGTGAGTTTTGTGTGCATCGGATATGTCTTGTGCGGCTGCTGCTGCTGACTTTGGCACGTCGCAGGTCGCATGTCGTCAAACTAGCGCGCCGTCTCACTCTCTCTCGCACGCGGTCGCGCCTCTGCCCGACGACACCCCACCAACCATCATCAAGGCATCTTGGCCATTGCCAACAGCCCAAGAACCTGTCCACCATCTTCATTGCTAACTCCCATGTATATGTGATGGGCAGCTGGCAGGGCCATTATTTAGAATTGCGCCGACTCGTTCAGCATCTCTCTCCTTTTTGTTTTGTTTTTTGTTTTTCCTCCTCACTCTCTCTGAAACAATTTTGACGTTCGTTAATCAAAGCCATCGCAGAAGTCACTTTTTCTTCTCGACTTTTTGTTTTTTGGCTTTCCTCGGAGTACACATCAACCGCTCGTGCAGCAGTGGACGTGTAAATCATCCCATCTGATTTATGTGGGCTAATCTAATATTCTGAAAAACCAACAACAACAAAAAGGGAAACGAACAAAAGATAGAGAAACAAACAGAATAGACAGTTGGAATATATATTTTTTAAAAGATTGGCTGTCTCGTCGCAAGGTCTTGTAGTACCGATCTCTTGCTTTTGACGTCAAAAATTCATTATCTATCAAGACCGAAGGGTGAAATCAACTGGAAAGTCTCTTCGTAGGTGAGACAAAACAAACACGACGAAGATTATCTTTTATTTTTTTTTGAAACAAGAAGACAAATAATTGATATTTCAGCTCCGTTTATAGTCGACGCTCAAAGTTGGAAATGGCGTCGTTTATTTTTTCCAATCGTCCGGGAGATAATGGATAACACAAGCTTTACACGATGAAGTTCTATAATGATTCACAACCCAGAAATATTTTCCCAGTTTTTCCAAATATTTGCAACCCGGTGAAGGTAGTAAATGAATAATTACAATGTAATGAATACGCGTTGTTACTTGTTAAACTTCGTTGTCCCTTCTAAAGTGTGTTTGTTTTGACATGCAGGGCGCTTTGCGATATTTCTTTTTCAAAGTGAACAGAGAAGTGGAAAAAGAGCTGGCGCCCATTCAAAAAATGATGAGCGCGTCGCGAGTCTCCGCTCTGCACTGCCTCTCGCCACCGCCGCAACTCACGACGAGTTCCATTCATTCCTGGCGAGAGTTATATATGTATTTATGTCGTCGTCTCTGAAAGTACAGTAAAAAAAATAAAAAAAAAACTAAATAAATAAGGGAACAAAAAAGAATAAGATAAACATAAATACGAACCTACAAGACAAGAGCCAAGCAAACAAAAAATAAATAAAAGAAGAAAACAACGAAAACAAGCAGTAAGAAAAAAAAAGTAGTCTATTCTAGCGCGCAGAAGGAAAGAGTTAGAGTAGCAATGGAGTAAATAGACGAGGCTAAACTCATTTGACAGTGTCGTCACGTGTTGATTTAGGACGGTCCTTTTTTTTTCTCTCTTCTCTTTTTCACCCTTTTCGAAAAAAGTCATTCACAAAATATTTAGATGTAAGACGTGAGATGACGGAAGGGCGGACAACACGAACTTTAGTTGCTGCTGATGGCACGTGCGGCCGTCAGTTACTTCAAAGCCATTTCGCTCATCCATTTTTTTTTCCATTTCTCAGCTGCTTCCAAACCTTCTTTTAGAAAGATGAGCCCTTCATTCAGATGATTTCAGGAGATGGACTCATTCATGCCGATCTGTGGAGAATTCGTATATATATAAACTACAGTCCCGGTTGATGAATGAACCTGATTGGTTACGGTAAAGCGAACAAGGCTGACGTTTGAACTTAGTGCGGGGAAACATATAAAACTCAACCTACTGCACGTCAATGCTTTCTTTTCTCATTCCCAACCGCAGGAGACTGATACAAGTCAAAACAAGATTTTTTCCCCACACAATACGGGATCTCACCGTAAAGTTCATTATGTCACATATATAGTTTGGTGCTGTACAAGTTGTATGCCTTAAGATGACCTTTTCATGGGCGGTGAGGCTTATCAAGGGGAGCGAGTCTAGCAGCTGAAAAACCAAGGTATTATTAAAGCAAAGAATCAGAAAGTACTGAGCGTAATAAAGGCCGATTTATTGATTTGACCAACTCCTATTACATCCAAGCTATTCAAACACCGCCAAAACTCAAAGAAGTCAATACATTACGACGGTGAATGGAAGAAGGAAGAATAAGGGAAGGAAAAACTCGATACTGTTCAATAATCGACAATAGAAGCAGAACTATAAACTGATCCATTGCGATGAATGTGTCTACGAACTCTTGAGTTGAGTGTCTCTCCCATTCTTTCTGGCCGATCCTCTCCAGCAACGGCAACAATAGAGGCTCACCGCCCTCTCAGAAAAGAGCAAAAGCAGCAGCTCATAGTTTAGTTCATGGCCCTGTGTTGTACCGTATACACCACGTGTCACATACTGTTGCTTATTCTCCCCCCTTTTTTTTTGTTTCTTTACTATAGACTTTTATTCTACTTTAGGTTTTCCTTCTTCTTTTTAAAAGAGATAAATAGTTCCTGGAGAATGGAGACCGTGTCGTATGCGCGTTTGCCCACAAACACAATAGAGTGTCACGACGAGGGGGCGTTGTTACTTGTACGTGGCAGCAAACGACGAGGAAGCTGCGTGAGGTCGGCCGGCGCCCTCCCAGCTATTCGACGAGAGAGAAGTGAGAAAGAAACAGCCAAAAAACACAGAATGCGCAGCTGGTATGGCATAGGGCAGGCGCGTGACCTTTAACACCGGCCCGTATACGCACCGATATGAATCTCCCTATAGCTGCTGCCTTTTCTACCTTCTCTTTTTCATAAATTTTGTATTTTGTGAGCTATGCGCTACAGAATTTTTTACATACACCAAGCCAATCTTTGACGTTAAAGCAGATAACTGTCTGTATAACCAGTCAGTCTCTATATAGGCGGGTTGAAGGTCAATTCCTGTGTCAACCATCGTACGACAGCATTCTTCCTTTTTAGCGATTTTTATAGGTCTATTTTTAGGAAGCGAGATTTCGGGATTGGTTTTATGGATTAAGCATTCCATCAACCGGTGGACTGATATAACTCTCAGTTACTTATTTCATTCTTATTAGCCGTCGATTCATGAACTACCAGATCCGACCCTTATCGAGATACCACAGGAAGGTTTGGTTGTTGTGATAACACAATGTAGATTGTGAACAGCATACTAGTGCAAGGGCACATATCCTACTTGGGTAGCAAGTATAGGCCGTAAATACCTGTGCGGATTTGTTGGAGTTGACTGCCAATCCATCACCGAAGATGGATGGACGTGGCTCCGATTGTAAGGGCGTAGGGGAAAAAGAGGGAGATAAAGGGAGAGAGGGAGGAAGCCTAACAGGCTGATTGGCCCGACCGCGAAACATCCATTAGCTCCGGCAACGGGCGGCCGAGCCGCTGTGCACTGCCTTGTGTCACACAATCATTGATAAATCAGTGACACGGTGCCTACCATGGCCGTTCCATCAGCCCCCGTCCAAGCCACATAATATATATATATCGACGGTGTGGGGCTGTAATGTACTTACACACACAGTGGCCTCATCCAATAATCATGGAACAATTTCCCCCTTGTCTTGTCGCGGTGTTCACACCATCACTCTTTCTACCACTTTTTCTTTCCTAGCGAGCCAACAAACGAGGGGGTTCAGACTCGTACCGTCTCACCCCCCATCATTAAAAGATTGAACGATTCCTATTTTATAAATATTTAGATGTATACCGAACACTACGATTCACTCCGTCGCCCTCTCTTTCCTGGTATTCGCTTCGACCGTCTCGTTAGATAATATACTTCCTATCATTACAAAGAATGACGCCCTTTGTTGACGATTGGTGTAGCCCAACGTGACCGTTCAAATTCCTCGAGAACGACAAAACTATTTATACTTGTATTAATGTCTGTAAGCAAAAATGTGCGTCACTGTGGGGCGCACAAGATGAACCATTTCGCTCAAGTATTAAACTGAGTCGTTTCCTGACCATTCTTTCTGAATAGATGCGCTTAAATAATGGTATTTATTATAGATCCACTCGAAAAAGTATTAGTTTCAATTCGTTTTGATAAACGAGAAAGCTGACTGTTGATGAATTACAGAGCGAAGCGTGCGTGACAGAAAACACTAAGGCCGTACGAGGCGGTAACATAACAAAAGGGCTGACCATCTTCAGGTCGCCCTGGACGGTGGTGTATAACTCTCCTGGAGCGGTGTTATAGAGGACTAAAGTGCCAACTTTTCATTCTTTATGGCAAAAGACAAATACCCCCACTTTAATCAACAGATCCCCATATAAAGTGCAGATTGTCATTACCGAAAATACCAAATGATTGGATATAACCTTATTGGCCTATCGTAATGTCGACTGAAGTCTGCCGTGACTTTAGTCCGTTACTCCCCTCAAAGTTCTAAACTTAAGTGCTATGGCACAACTCATTCATCACAACAATTTAAAAACGCCACATACTTTTCGAGAAAAGATGTAGACATGTACGACGGAAAGTGTTATTTTTCTTTTTAATAAAATAGAGGCGCGCGTACTGCAAGCACTTGAGACATGTAAGCCTATGCGATAAGTTCAAGAGTAAAAAGCTTCCGGAACATTAAAA
>Ga0247722_10002231_pt1 | contig 10167 bp, 5 predicted proteins | sample MSEWelMarce3H_FC_FD_189094 | JGI IMG/M metagenome (GOLD analysis project Ga0247722, IMG submission 189094) | Subsurface sediment microbial communities from gas well in West Virginia, United States - MSEEL Well Study Marcellus 3H_FC | ecosystem: Environmental > Terrestrial > Deep subsurface >...
TGATATTTTTGATTGCATGGACGATGCGATTGGCTGCACAGGAAAAACCCAATATACTCATCATCATGGCAGACGAATTGTCTGCAGAGTCGATGAGTTTCAACCTTGGCAATAAATACATCAATATACCCAATATCGATCAACTGGCAAAAACCGGTGTAGTTTTTTCGAATGCCTATTGTGCCAATCCCCTTTGCGTTCCGTCCCGCAGTTCCATTTTTACGGGAAGGTATCCGCATGAATTGGGTATTCAAACCAACGACGAAAAGAAGCTGGATCCTTCAACATTTCCTTCCATGGGCAGCATGTTTAAAAACGTGGGCTATGAAACAGGATATGTAGGAAAATGGCATTTGCCCTATGACAGAAAAGAACCGGAGACGCATGGCTTCGATTATCTTCCCAACAAAACCGGAAACGGTCATGATAGCATATCACCCATATTGGCGAGTGATTTCTTAAAGACCAAACGCGATCATCCATTTTTACTGGTTGTGTCTTTCATGAATCCGCACAATATCTGTCAATGGGCACGTGGAGAAAAATTACCTGATGGCGCCATCGGTAACCCTCCGCCAGCAGATCAATGTCCACCGCTAAGACCCAATGCCAAGCCATCTTTCAATGAATCGGATATCATGAAAGTTATGCGTGCCTCCATGCAAAATAGTGATGCATTTCCAGTGGGGACATTTACAGAAGAAAAATGGCGTCAATACATTTGGTCTTATTACCGGTTGATTGAAAAAGTGGATGCAGAAATTGGAAGGGTGCTGCAATCATTGAAAGAGACAGGAAAGGATAAGAACACGGTGATCGTTTTTACCAGTGATCATGGAGACATGCAGGGAGCCCATCTTTGGAACCAGAAAACGGTTTTTTATGAAGAAGCTGCAAAGGTTCCCTTCATCATCAACTACCAAGGTATAAAGCCCAGAAAATCAAATTATTTTGTTCAATCTGGCACAGATATTTTACCCACCTTATCTGATTTTGCAGGCATCTCTTTGCCTGCAAAATATCCCGGAAACAGTTTGAAGCAATACCTTGAAAAAGATATTGCGCCTTCAACGCGGGATTATGTGGTGGTATCAGACCATATCATTCAAGGTGTAGGCGTTGATGGTCAGAATCCAAAACCGGAAGGACGTATGCTGAGGAATGGCCAATACAAATATTGGATCTATGACGAAGGCAAAGAGAGGGAATCGCTGTTTGATTTGAAGAGTGATCCAGGGGAAATGATCAACCTGATCAATGATCCCAAGCATGCCAAAGCTTTGCAACAATGCAGAAGCCAGCTCATGGACTGGGCAAAAAAGAACAAAGACCCCTATTTGATAAAACTCATTAAATAAGACAATATGCGCAGTTCAGGGTTTATGAAATGGATTGTATGGATGGTTATGACGATGAGTACATTTCCTTCCATTGCACAAGAACGCCCCAATGTCATTGTGATTTATTCAGATGATCAGGGAGCCATCGATCTCAATTGTTATGGCTCAAAGGATTTGGAAACACCCAACATTGATGGACTTGCCAAGCGTGGAACCATGTTCACCAATTTCTATGCATCTCCTGTATGTTCTCCTTCCAGGGCTTCGCTGCTCACAGGATTGAATCCGCAGCGGGCAGGATTGCCTGGGAATGCCTCTGAACTGAATGATGCAGTAGGCATGCCCACAGACAGGTTCACCATGGCTGAGATGTTCAAAAATGCAGGATATGCAACGGCGCATATTGGTAAATGGCATTTGGGTTATAAACCAGAGATGACTCCCAATGCCCAGGGTTTTGACCATTCGTTTGGACATTTGGCTGGGTGCATTGACAACTACTCTCATTTTTTTTATTGGAATGGCCCCAACAAGCACGATCTCTACCGCAACGGTAAGGAGGTGTATTATCCTGGTCAATTTTTCCCAGACCTCATGTTGAAGGAGTCTTCCCAATTCATGACAGCATCCAAGAAGAAACCCTTTTTCATGTATTTTGCCATCAACCTGCCGCATTATCCTTATCAAGGCGATCCAAAATGGTTGGAATATTACAATAAAAAAGGATTGGCATATCCCCGCAATTTGTTTGCCGCATTCATGTCGACCCTGGATGATAAAATCGGACAATTGCTGAAACAAGTATCGGATTTGGGTTTGACGAACAATACCATCATCGTTTTCCAATCAGACAATGGCTATTCTACAGAAGAGAGGGCGCATTTTGGCGGTGGAAATGCAGGGAACCTCAGGGGTGCAAAGGCTTCCTTGTTTGAAGGAGGCATCAAGGTGCCATCCATCATCAGTTGGCCCGGAAAAATACCTGCAGGACAAGTAAGAGAGCAGTTTGCTGTAAACACAGATTGGTTCCCCACACTGGCATCCTATTGCAACATCAAATTGCAGCGGGAAGATTTGGATGGGAAAAGTCTGGTGAATGTGATCAACAATTTAAATGCTCCAACTGCTCACGAAGAAGGCTATTGCTGGGCCTTTAAAAAAATGTGGGTGGCCAGGAAAGGAAAATGGAAATTGTTGGGAAACCCAGTGGATACGAGCAATAAGGGGGTATTGAAAGAATCTGAAACCTTGTTCCTGGTTGATTTGGCTGCAGATCCTGCTGAAACAACCAATCTTGCATCAAAGCACCCCGATGTGGTTGGTGCATTGAAAAAACAATACCAGGATTGGGAAAAAATGAACCAAAAAAACAATCAATGATTTACTTACGGAAACATATTGTTATTTGTTTTGCTGTTATAAGTGGGTGGACCGTTCAAGTTCATTCGCAATCAATATCGCCAGCACAAGCTGCAAGTGATGCACCATATCCCAAGATAAGGATATGGACCAGTCCTTCAAGAGGAGAGCAGCCTCGGTTCAATTCACCGAGCCTTCAATGGCCATCCATCAAGAAAGCCATTTACAGTGTTCGCCTATCATCATCGAATGATTTCAGCAAGCAGCTAATTGAAAAATCTGGCCTGCCTTATGCCATGTTCAATCCACACAAACAGCTGGCGAACGGCAAATGGTATTGGCAATATAAAACAAACGATGGCCCATGGCATGCGCTGGATTCATTTGTCATCAGCACATCAACAAGAACATTTTCAACACCTGATAGCAAAGCCTTGATGGCGGCAATTCCAGTTGACCATCCAAGGGTGTTGGTCAGGAAACATGAAGCATCGGCCTTTCGGGCACAATCTGCCGGGCAAAAAGAAACTGCATTGATCATACAGGAAGCAAATGGATTTCTAAAGGAACCCATCTCCAAAGAATCCATGGCGCTTCCCACCTATAAAGGGAAGGATGATTTTGAGAATGAGAAAATCGCCTTGTTGGCGAGTAAATGGACAGGGTGGAAAATTCAGAAAGTATTGAATACTTTTTCACAAGCCTATGTGCTGACAGGTGATACGGTTTATTTCAAAGCTGCAAGAGCATGGATGATGGAGATTGCCAGTTGGGATCCCAATGGGCCTTCACACAATAATGATTTTGGAGACGCAGGAATCATGTCATCCTTGGCCATTGGTCTTGATAGTTTTTGGGATCTGCTAAAGGCAGAAGAAAGGGCTAAAATCATCCATCAATCATCAACAAGGGCAAAACATTTTTATGCATCGTGGGTGGGACAGGTTGAAAGTCGTTCTTCCTCAATGCATGTATGGCAGCATATTCTCCACAACATGTTGCAAACATCTCTTGCCCTGTCTGGAGAAGTACCTGAAGCGAATAAATGGCTTGAATACATTTATGAACTATGGATTGCACAATCGCCCAAAATGGCGGAGGAGGACGGCGCTTGGTTCAATGGAACATCCTATTTTGGAATGAACACATTAACGCTGATTGATGTTTCTTCTATTTTTAAGGATCTCACCGGCGTTGATTTTATGGGATCTCCATGGTTCAAGAACAATCCCCGTTGGTTGACCTATGCTTTCCCTCCCAATTCAGTTGCAGACGGATTTTGCAATGATGGTGATAAGTATACTTCACCCAATCTTAATTATGCCGGTTATACGGATGCCATGGCCAGATTGTTCAATGATCCTTATGCCGCATGGTATTCAAAAACGATACTGTCCGGGCTGGGCAAGGATATTGATGAAGACCATGAGTTTCGCTGGTTCCGGTTGCAAAGAGGGCTTCGAATGAAATTGCCATTACAATCTTCAACACCAGCATTCCCTGAAGCGGCAGTTTTTCCTGAAATTGGTGTGGCATACATGCATACTTCTTTGCAAAACAGCAAAACGAATCTCATGTTATCCCTCCGGAGCAGTCCATTTGCATCCATGGCCCATACACATGCCGACCAAAATACCTTCAACATTGCTTACGGTGGAAAACGCTTGTTTTACAATTCAGGTTACCGGCCAGCCATGGGCGATCCACATTTTCTCGATTGGCACAAACATACACAGGGGCACAATGGGATTTTGATTGATGGCAAAGGACAGCCTTTCAATGCAGGTGCCTATGGTTTTATACCAAGGTTCCTGCACGGCAAACAAATATCTTATGCTGTGGGAGATGCCTCGAATGCCTACTCAGGAAAGGATGAAGGACAAAACATTGACCATGGAATGAAGGTTTTTAAAAGGCATTATCTCATTTTACGTCCTTCCATTGTAGTCATTTATGATGAGCTGGAAGCGGACCATCCGGCAGCCTGGAGTTGGTTGTTGCACAACGACAACAAGTTGAAAGTTGATCAACAGCAAAAAACCATTGAAGCGAACAACGATGGTGTCAAATCTCTGGTATCATTGTTTTCATCATCTTCGATTGATTACACATTGTCTGATCAGTTCTCAGTGCCGGTAGACAATTGGACGAACAAGGTCAATGAAGATGGTGATACGGTTAGTTTTAAAAACCAGTGGCATTTCAAGGGAGTATCTACAGAAAAAAAAGAAAAAATGCGCTATCTCGCCATCATCCAGGTAAGGCCAGATGGCAGTTTTCAACCGTTGAGCACCAACAAGGTCAATGGGGAGATCAGCATTGGCAATTGGCATGTATCAGCTGAAATGAATACAGCCAAGCCGGCCCTGATCAAGGTGTGGAATGGAAATCATTCCGCTGTATTTGTTTCATCCGGGAGTGTTGTTAACCAGGGAAAGACCTATGCAGGAAAAGATCCCGGCAGTTCAAAATTATTAGAGATCATCAATGGAAAGTCCATGTTTAAAGAAGCGAATGATGAAGTTCCTGCTTCGATAAAAAGGTTGATGCTGATGAATCAACACATTGACAGTCTAAAAAACAATTGATCCAATGAAGAAGAGAACAACATTGATACTTGGGAAAAGAATAATGCTCAGCATTGTAGCAATTGGTTTATTGGGAATAACCGCATTCAATTATTTCGCTGATACAGCGAAATCCTCCAGGCCAAATTTCATCCTGATTTTAACAGACGATCAAGGTTGGACCAGTACATCACAGTTGATGGATGATCGGGTTCCCAACTCAAAAAGTGATTATTATCAAACGCCTCAGCTGGAGCGATTTGCGTCTAAGGGCATGCGTTTTTCCAGTGGATACGCACCCTGTGCACTTTGCTGTCCAACGCGAAGAAGCATTCAGTTTGGACAATCTCCGGCACGCCAGGGCGATGCATCGTTCAAGGAAAATTACCACCCAGACTTCAAAAAAGTGGCAGCCATTCCAGCCATACTAAAATCCATTTCGCCGGACTATAAAGCCGCGCATTATGGGAAATGGGATTTGCGTGCAGATATATTTCCTGAGGATTTGAAGTATGATGAAAGCGATGGCAATACAGGAAACAGGAATGGCGACATGAATTCAACCAAGGAAAGTAAATGGACAGATTTGTTCTTGAACAGTGATCCCAAAAGAATAGAAACCATTACAGACAGGGCATTGAACTTTATGGGCCGTCAGGTAAAATCAGGGCATCCCTTTTATCTGCAAGTATCCCATTATGCAACACATGTTGATTTTCAGGCAAAGGAAGCCACCTATAAAAAGTATCAGCAGAAGCCCAAAGGGGCAGTCCACGGAAATGCAAGTTATGCTGCCATGTTGGATGATTTGGATGCAGGCATTGGTAAGATATTGGATAAAATAGAGGAGCTGGGGATTGGCGACAATACCTATGTTATTTTGATGGCAGACAATGGTGCAGTTGAATCAGTGCCACCCATTAAAAACAAGTTTGATCATCCCTCCACATTGAAGAGCAAGACAAACAGCTATCCGCTGAGGGGCGGAAAATGGACACTGTATGAAGGTGGAATTCGTGTTCCGTTTATGGTCATTGGTCCTGGTATCAAAGGAGGCTCACAAACGAATGTGCCGGTCACGGGATGGGATATTTTGCCAACCCTCAGTGATCTGGCCGGCAATAAAAATCCACTTCCTGAAAACCTGGATGGAACCAGTTTTAAACCTTTGTTTACTGCATCGACTGAGCCAAAATTCACCAGAAAAAATGATGAACTGGTCTTCCATTATTTTGGGAAGTCTCATTCTTCCATTCGTATGGGAGATTACAAGCTGATCAAGTTTTGGAATTTGAAAAAGCTGGAACTCTATAACCTCAAGGAGGATTTGGGGGAATTGAATGATCTTTCAGCCTCAGATCCCCAAAGGGCAAAAGTGATGGAATCCAGGATGATGGTTTATTTGGAGCGTGTGCATGCCGAGGTACTTTATCCAGTAAAGAACAAACCCAAGAAGGGCGATGACGATGATTCACAAGATTAATGAGTAAAAACACAATGAAGTAGAAATGAAAAATATGTTTAAAGTTTTATTGATTCCGGTTTTTTTGTTTTTTATCAAACCATTTGCTCAAGCCCAACAAACCAATAAGCTTTGGCTGGACGATCTTGTGATTCAGACCTATTCAGAAGGAATCCCTGGTGTCAACGCAAAAATGAATGGGGGAGGTGACAGCATCAGGATTGCCGGTAAAATTTTCAAACGCGGAATTGGTGTTCAGGCAACCAGCATCCTGTCATTTTATCTGAAAGGCAATGCCACTGAATTTTCAGCTGCAGTGGGCGTGGACGACCAGGGAAATCAATTTTTGCCACACCAGTTTTATTTGGTGGCAGATGGCAAGGTTTTGTTTGCCAGTGGAGACATGAAATATGGCGACAAGGCAAAATCATTTACGGTCGATCTTAGGGGTGTTCAACGCATGGGATTGCTGGTGAAGGTGAATGACCTGGGGTATACCAAAGTGTATTCAAACTTTGCTGATGCACAGATTACCATGATAGAAGACAGAAAGCCCTTGAATACGCCCAATGATGGTGAAAAATATATCCTGACACCAGCATCTAAACCTTCGCCCAGGATCAATACAGCACCCGTTTTTGGTGTAACACCCGGAAATCCATTTTTATTCACCATCGTTGCAACAGGTGAAAAACCAATGCAGTTTGCTGCAGATCGTTTGCCCAAAGGATTGACCTTGGATCCAAAAACAGGAATCATCACAGGAAAATTGATGGAGAAAGGCAATCATGATGTTGTTTTAAAAGCACAAAATCAATCTGGAAAATCCCAAAAATCATTGGTCATCAAAGTGGGTGATACCATTTCACTGACACCGCCCATGGGTTGGAATGGCTGGAATTCATGGGCTCGGAAGATTGATGGCGGTAAGGTAATTGCCTCTGCAAAAGCCATGGTGAACATGGGATTGAAAGACCATGGATGGAATTACGTAAACATCGATGATGCCTGGCAAGGGAACAGGGCGGGAAAATACAATGCCATGCAAGCCAATGAAAAGTTCCCCAACTTCAAGGGCATGATAGATGAAATTCATGGGATGGGATTGAAGCTCGGAGTGTATTCAACACCCTGGATCACCAGCTATGCTGGCTATATCGGCGGTTCATCCAATTTCGAAAATGGCGCCTTTCCCGATTCCATCAAAAACAACAAAAGAGCTTTCAGGTATATCGGGAAATACCGATTTGAAAAGGAAGATGCCTTGCAGTTGGCAGAATGGGGTGTAGATTTTCTGAAGTATGACTGGAGGCTTGAAGTGCCATCTGCCGAGCGGATGTCTATCGCATTAAAAAAGTCAGGCCGCGACATCATTTACAGCTTGTCAAATTCTGCTCCTTTCAGTGATGTAAAAGACTGGGTCAGGATTTCCAACATGTACAGAACAGGGCCAGATATTCGCGACAGCTGGCATGGATTGTACCGCTGTACCTTTACCCTTGATAAATGGGGGCCTTATGGCGGTCCAGGGCATTGGAATGATCCCGACATGATGATCCTTGGAAATGTTACCACAGGAACTGATATGCATCCAACCCGGCTTACGCCAGATGAGCAATACAGTCATATCAGTCTGTTTGCATTGTTGTCTGCACCCTTGCTGATTGGTTGTCCGATTGAACAGCTGGATGCCTTTACCTTGAATTTGTTGACCAATGATGAAGTGATTGACATTGATCAGGACCCCTTGGGCAAATCCGCCAGGTTGATTGCAGATGAAGGCGGCGTTCAAACCTGGTTAAAACCCATGCAAGACGGATCCTATGCCGTTGGCTTTTTCAACACAGATGACTATGGTAAACTTCCGCAATCATTTTTCCGTTGGGGAACAGAGAAGCCCAAGAATTTCAATGTCACATTTGCAAAGCTTGGATTGAAGGGTAAATGGCGTGTTCAGGATGTATGGCGTCAGAAAAATCTGGGTGTAATGGAATCATCATTCACATCCATCATTCCACACCATGGCGTGATGATGTATAGACTTTATCCAATCAAATAAACATCATACCATGAATAAAAGCATATTGTTTAGCACGTTGATCATTTTAATTTCTGTTCAGTCATTTTCACAGCAAAATATCCCTGCGCTATTGATGGCTAAAAATGGCAATACGATTACTTCAGTCAAACAGTGGGAAAAAATCAGACGGCCTGAAATCCTGGCCTTGGTTGAAACCGAAATGTACGGAATGGTTCCGGGTGAATTGAAAATATCCGAAATCACCCTGCTTGATCAGGATGACCAGGCCCTCAATGGAAAGGCCATTCGCAAGCAGGTTAAACTCACCTTTCGTGGAAACCAAAAAGAATTGAGTGTTGAATTGTTGATGTACCTGCCCAAAGGGAAAAAATCATCCCCAACATTTTTAGGCTATAATTTTGGTGGCAACCATACTGTTTACAACGATAGCGCTATTCATGTCGCCAAAGAATGGAATGGTGCAGCCAGACCCCGGGGCGTGGAAACTGCCAATTGGGAAGTCGAGCGATTGATCAATGCCGGTTGTGGAGTGGCCACCATGTATTATTGGGACATCGCTCCCGACAAAGAGGATTTTTCATTTGGCATTTATCCTTTGTTGTACACCCAAGAACAGAAAACGCCGGCAGCAAATGAGTGGGGATCGCTGGCTGCATGGGCCTGGGGGTTATCCAGGGCGCTGGATTATTTGAAAACTGACAAGCAGGTTGATGGGAGCAAAGTGATAGTGATTGGCCATTCCCGTTTGGGAAAGGCGTCACTTTGGGCTGGTGCCAGAGACCAGCGTTTTGCGGCTGTCATTTCAAACAATTCAGGATGTGGTGGTGCCTCCATTTACCGTGAAAAAGCGGGTGAAACCTTGTTGAAAATGAACAACCGATTCCCTCGATGGACGGCTAAGAATTTCAAAAAATATACGGAGAATGAAGCATCACTTCCGTTTGACCAGCACATGGTATTGGCGATGGTTGCGCCCCGTCCACTCTATGTTGCAAGCGCATCGGAAGATGCCTGGGCAGATCCGAAAAATGAATACAAATCTGCATTGTTGGCCACGGAAGTATACAAACTGTATGGGTTGAAGGGGATTGATTCTCCTGTTTTTCCTGCGTTGAATACACCTGTTGGCGCAACTGTTTCCTACCATATCAGGAAAGGCAAGCATGATATTCTGGCATATGATTGGGATGAATACATTGCGTTTGCAAAGAAGTATATTATGGGTAATTAAAAAAAAAATTAACAGCGAGATGAAAAAAAGCACTTGCCCGTTACGCCAAAACTCACCAGCAATATCACTTTTTTTAAATTAAAGAATTACTTGTCAGGTATTGAAAATCAGAAATTAAATGAAGAAAATTACGCTCGCCTCAATTGTATTGTTGTTCATCAGTTTAA
>Ga0247722_10002232_pt1 | contig 10166 bp, 9 predicted proteins | sample MSEWelMarce3H_FC_FD_189094 | JGI IMG/M metagenome (GOLD analysis project Ga0247722, IMG submission 189094) | Subsurface sediment microbial communities from gas well in West Virginia, United States - MSEEL Well Study Marcellus 3H_FC | ecosystem: Environmental > Terrestrial > Deep subsurface >...
TTATGTGGCTGATGCGAATGGTATTGCTGTTCTTCAGTTTTCTGATCGTCGCCAATTTTCAGTGAAAGCTGGTGGGGCAAGTCCCACTTTAACAAAGGTTGGGCGTTACGAAATTGTCGTCGGCTGTTTCAGTAAGCTTGAAAACGCAAAGAAGTTAATCCGTCAATTGAATAAGAAAGCCATTCATTCGGAGTTGAGCGGCAAAAATGAAAAAGGGCTGTTCCTTGTTCAAGCCGGTCGTTTCGATGAGCGTTCTCAGGCTTTAACTCAAATTGAACAACTGCATGATAAGCAGCTACCTGCGTGGGTCCGAGAAGTCACGGGCAATTAAGGAGCAAGTCGTAGTCCCCTACTCTAGTTCATCATCGCGCAATTTCATTTCAATGGCCATCAGAGTGCCTTCCAACTTCTTTTTAACGATCGGACTGAGAGGCGCCAATCTGCTCAGAGCAGCGATAAACAGAACTAAAAGAGGAGAGAGTCCTTATGTGTACCCCATTCACGGCACCAGCTTATTGCTTGCTTTTTGCTTTTCTGTATACTAGCACTGCCACCATTAGGGTGCCCGCAAAGGCAAAAAGCCCCAATAATCCCCAAAGGAGTCCTGATGATGATTTAATCACCACAAGAAAAACAATGGCTACAAGCAGAACGGTGGCCAGTTCATTAAAGAGGCGGAGTTGAAAAGAAGTATTGAGGAAAATGCCTTTCTGCTGGCGCTTGAGAATCAGCTGACAATAAAAGTGATAAGCAATGAGGACCACCACGGCGATCAATTTGAGCCACATCCAAGGCAAGAAGAGATAAGCGGGATTTTGAAACAGCATCCAGATGCCAAAAAGTGTGGTCCCCATCATTGCCGGCCAGCCAATAATGTTCCAAAGTTTTTTTTGCATCAGCAGGAATTGGGGTGTGAGGATTGCTTTTTCCACTTCTGATTTCTGTTGTGCTTCGGTGGTGTAGATAAACAAGCGGACGATATAGAATAAGGCAGCGAACCAGCTGACAACAAAAATAATGTGAATGGCTTTGAGGTAGAGAAAATCCATCCCCAAAAGTAATGTATTATGCGTAATTTTGTACGGATATATGAAAACGAAAACACCTGCACAGTCGCTTACTATCAATACGGAAGTGGTTTTACCAAATGACACCAACCATGTTGGCAATTTATTTGGTGGTAAGCTGATGCAATGGGTAGATATCACAGCAGCAATTGCGGCGCAGCGTCATTGTGGGCGCGTGGTAGTGACAGCGGCCATTAATCATGTCTCTTTTGATCATCCGATTAAACAAAATAGTGTGGTGACTCTGGAGGCGAAGGTGAGCCGTGCTTTTACGAGCAGCATGGAAGTTTTTGTGGATGTGTTTCTCGAAAATCCCAGCACGGGTGCCAAAACCAAATGTAACGAAGCGATATTGACTTTCGTGGCCATTGATCAAAACGGTTCTCCCCTTCATGTCCCATCACTGGAGCCGGAGACAGAATTGGAAAAAAGTCGTTTTGATGGAGCTTTGCGAAGACGTCAATTGTCCCTCGTTATTGCCGGCCGGATGAAAGCTCAAGATGCAACGGAACTCAAGGCCCTTTTTGTAAAGGATTAATTAGGGATGCAGGTCAGCACGCGACCTTGGTCGTTTGGTGTATTGCCAATTGAAACCTTTGAGGACAGCATTTTTTAAATCCACCTGTTTTATTGGATCTACTACCCCACTTGTTTTCGGACGCATCGTGATTTTCTCTACTTCACCGTTCTTAAATAGGGCAATGATTTCGGTTCCTGCTGTTTTGTTGAGTCCTGTCACCTTTTCTTTGTTTCTGGGATAGTAGTAAATATCAGCATTTCCCGTCGCCACTGCTCTTCTTAGGGTATCACTTGTGATGAAGCCTTCTATTTTCTTGGCTGTCAATTGATTAAACTTATCAAAACGCAAGGTGTCTGCAGCCTGTGACAAAAAAGCCATGCCTTCTAGTTCAAATCCTTTTACGCTGCTGTTGCCGGTTTTTACCAGAATGGACCTGGCGGTTGCCTGTGAATTTTTGAACCAAAGAACCGGTGCTCGGAATAGCCGCAGTAGACTATCGGCTGTATTCATGGAAGCCGAATCACAAATTGCCTGAATGTCTCTTTTATAAACGCGCACATGGTGGTAGGCGTTTAGAAAATTATTGACAGAGTCCAGATCAAGGTGGTACAGGGTGTCAGCGGCAATAAAAAGTGTATCCCCTTCATACAGTCTTGCGTAAATGGCTTTATTGGTGACGATTGCCTCGCTATTTTTTTGACGGTATTCAATATAATTCCCGTAAATGATGGATTTCTGGGAGGTGTCGGTCAGGGTCACATTGCAGAAGGCTTTGCCGATTCCTTTTTGGCGGTCATAAAGCAAACTATCGCCTCTGAGTTTTTGATGTTTGGTTATCAGCACCGCGTTTTTACTGAATTGTGATTTTTCACGTTCGGTATCATACCAGCCATTTTCGCAATATATATAATCTGTTTTACTCGTGATGATGCTCGGACCAAGAAAGTAAGATGTTTTATTTTTTAGGTTATAACGGAGGGTATCAGAATTCATTTTATAATCGGGATTCGTTAGTACCACATCAAAATGAAAAGCTGCTTCTTTTGTGGCGCTGTAATAATGTCCGTTTTTACTAATGAGTGTATTTTCACGATTTACCAAGGTCCCGCCATTGTAATAGTTGGCGATGGAACGCGCCACATCAAAGGTCAGAATGGAGGTGCTTAGGGCCATCTCTTTTTCTGTGCAGCGGACATTTCCTTGAAGACTGGCCATTTTTGTCTTGCCGTCATACTGTAAATTATCACCGGTGATTCGGATGCTATCGCCTTTCGTGATGAGGATGTGGCCTTTTGCAATCATTCTGTTCTCCTGATCATAAAACCAGGCGGTATCGCAATGCAGCAAAGCACCTTCATGTTCACAGATGACATTCCCCCTTAGAATTTTGGCCTTGGTTAGTTCCTTATCGTAAGAAAGGCTTTCCGCCTGGCGGATTTCAATGAGCTTGCTCTTCTTTTCTTGCGCCGAAAGACCAGAAGAAAACAAAATGATTATGACAAGCAAGTATTTATACATTACGCTCAACGGGTTGCCAGATACTGGATTGAATGCCTTTTATATAACGGAAAAAACCAGCGAGTAGTGCGGCATTCATAAGGTAAAAATGACTGATGAAGCGCAAAGATTCTGTTCGGAACTTAAAGTAATGGTTTAATGCAGGGAGAGTTAGGCCGATGAGTTGTAGAGCGGCTAGCACAGAAAATAAGGGAAAGTGAGGAGCTAGGCTCAGACTGACAATTAAAAGGATGAGTAAAAGGAAAGGTGTGAACCAGCGAAGCACCTTGTGAGACCAGAAACTAAAAGCAAGTGGCCGCCAAAGAGGAAAAAGTAAGTTGCGAAAGAAATACAGGTTCTGAAAATTGCCCGAAGAAATGCGCACTTTCCTTCTGAATTCGCCTGCAGAATCTCCGGCCACGTCCTCATAACAAACCGCCTCTTCACAAAAAACGGCTTTTTTACCCTGGTTTAGTACCTGCAGGGTGATGTAAAAATCATCGACAATAAAGTTGCCTGGAATCTGGCAGAACAAACTTTTGCGAATGGCATAACATCCCCCTTCTGCACCCATAATGAAGCCCCAGGCCTTACTTTCGGCACTTTTTAGCTGGTTTTCGAGACTCAGATATTTTTTTTCCTGTAAACTGATTCCCTCATTTTTCTCAGAAGTCTTAATAATATTTGCAGCCACTAGACCTACCCTCTGTTCATAAAACGGCGCCATCAATAAACTTACGGTATCTGTCGTAAAAAAAACATTGGCGTCGGTCAGAATCATAAAGTCATCCTTTATGAAGTGTTGTAGTTTGTTCAAGATGCCAGTTTTTCCTTCCCGATTTTCAAAACGATGCAAGTGAACGTTCGGATAATTTACACTTAGTTCTTTTACCAATTCATCTGTGAGATCCGAAGAAGCGTCGCTGCCCACATACACCGTGATTAATTCCTGTGGATAATTTCCATTGAGCACCGACTGAATTTTTTCTTTAATCACCTTCTCTTCGTTGTATGCTGCAATTAGAATTGAAACACGTGGAAGCTGAGCAAAAGAGCCTGAGCTTGCCGTCAATTCTCTTCTCCTAAACCGCCAAATCATGACCAACGGATACACCAGATAAGTATGGATGATGAGTCCCATACCAGCAAAAAATATGCAGAGCAGCGTGAGGTGCATCATTATCAAGCAGCTTTGGATTTATTTTTTTTAAAAATTCTACCCCACCAAGAATAGTAAGCGCTAAGGTCAAATATGACAGAATCATTTGCAGCTTTAACAGTAAGAAAAATACTAACTGGAAGAAAGATCACGAGCGGCATCCACATGGCTTGCCAAGCTGGCAATTTGCGATCCAGCGCCAGTTGCATAAACATTTCTGTGAGGATATAGTAGGCTAAGAAAAACAGAACCGAAATTATCACCGGCATACCTAATCCACCTTTACGAATAATAGCTCCGAGTGGAGCGCCGACAAAAAAGAGGATGATGCAGGCAAAAGAGACCACAATTTTTTTGTGCCATTCAATCAGCATATTAACCACTTGGTGGAGGTCATTTTGAAAACCGACATCAAAATTATCGATATTACCAACAGCAGATCGGCTGACGTTCAGGGCGTTGTCGACGGTCTGTAGGAATTGGTCATTGGTGAGACTGTCAAGAAACGCGGGTAGTGAGCGGCAAGTAAGATTGGAATCGTTTTGTATTCGGATGGAGGTACGGGTGTAAAAATTATGGGCAGCCTGTTCATAGAGTTGATTCACCCGCCGATTGATGATGCGCTGTGTGCTGTCAATGACGGAATCAAGCTGCCAGACGTTGAGCAGTTCCCCGTTTCCTTTAAAAAGTTCTTCATTGGTGCGTTTAAGTTTGAAGTCCTCCAGCGGAATATTGACCTGTAATTGTTTATAGCTGAGTTGCGAGAGCTCACCAGGATTTTGAAGGGGACTCCCTACTTTCCTTATTTCTTCATAACGATTACCATCCCGCAGAATCAGCACAAGTTCAGAAGTATCTGCTGTGGTGGTTAGTTTTCCATGTTTGGCGTACATTTGAATGGTATTGCCCATGTGTGCCGAGTGGTCATAAATGTAGATATCGCCGAGTGTATCTTTATTTCGAGATTTTTTACCCACTCGGATGGAATAATTTTCAATCCCGTTATAGAAAAACCCTTCTTTCAGATTAACAGCGGGCTTTTTTTGACGGATATCATAGAGCAGTGAAGAGGACTTTAGATGCACCACTGGCAGCACAAAATTATTGAACAGAAAAGTGACGAGCGCCAGGCCCAGTATAAAGACAAAGACAGGCTGCATAATTTTATAGAGCGAAAGGCCCGACGATTTCATTGCTGCCAGTTCATAATTTTCGGCCATGTTCCCGAAGCTCATGATGGCGGCAAGAAGCACGGCCAGTGGAATTCCCTGAGGAATGATGGCGATCCAGGCATAGGCGAACAAGGTAAAGAGATCAAGCGAACTTAGACCTTTCCCAATAAAATCGTCGAGGTAGGTAATTACCACCTGAACCAGGAAGAGCAGAAAGACACAAATAAAGAGGGTTGCAACAAAAGGCGGTAAAAAAGACTTGAGCGTGAGCGTATGTAGTTTTTTAAAATGCACCTTTAGCCTATAAAAATACGCTTATTTACGTAGTTTTAATTTATAATTTAAGCAAACTTTGCTATTTTTGTTGACCTATGATAAATGGAAAAAAGATCATCGCCGTGCTGCCAGCCTACAATGCAGCACTGACGTTAAAAAAGACCTATGACGAAATCCCTTTCGACATTGTGGATGAAGTTGTATTGGTAGATGATCACAGTAAAGACAACACCTCTGAGGTTGCCCGGTCAATCGGTATTCGTCACGTAATTCGTCACGAAATCAATAAAGGTTATGGTGGAAACCAGAAAACATGTTATGATACTGCGATGAAATTGGGCGGGGACATTGTGATTATGTTGCACCCTGATTATCAGTATACGCCTAAACTGATTCAAAGTTTGGCTTACCTGATTGCCAATGACCTGTATCCCGTTGCCTTTGGTTCCCGTATTTTAGGAAAAGGTGCCTTAAAAGGAGGTATGCCGATGTATAAGTACATTTTTAACCGCTTGCTGACCTTTACACAAAACGTTCTGGTTAACCAAAAATTATCTGAATACCATACCGGTTACCGCGCTTTTTCAAAAGAAGTGATTCAAAAAATTAACTACCACGCCAACTCTGATGATTTTGTATTCGATAATCAGATGATTTCACAGATTTTCTATGCGGGCTTTGAAATTGCGGAGGTAACCTGTCCCACAAAATATTTCCCCGAAGCGAGTTCCATAAACTTCAGAAGAAGTATGAAGTACGGAATAGGCGTGCTGGGCGTGTCCTTTACTCATTTTTTCAATAAACTGGGCATTATTAAATCCGAGATCTATAAAACAAAAAGCTAAAATGCCATGGCTGTTTACCGATTTAAAGTTTTTCTTGAAGATAACGATGACGTTTTTAGGGACATTGATATAAAAGCTGCGCAAACCTTTGATCAGCTGCACCAGGTCATCCAGGAAGCCTTTAAATTTGACGGCAAACATGCTGCCTCTTTTTTTGTGAGTGATGATTATGGTCGTAAGGGTCAGGAAATCACCTTGCGTAAGGAAGATCTTCCCTTAGACGAAGATGAAATCCGTTTGAAAGTTGATCCCAAAAAATTAATGAGTGATGTAAAAATTGCTCGTTATATTGAGCAACCTCATCAGCGCTTTGTTTATGTTTTTGATCCGGCTGTACAGTGGACTTTTCTATTGGAGATGATGAAAATTGTAGAGGAAAATGCAAAGGCCTCCTACCCTACTATCGTCAAAAGTATTGGAACGCCTCCAAAGCAGTATAAGCAAGTCAGTATTGCCAAAGAGGAGCTCTCTGCGGATATGGCCATGGCTGCTTTGCTAGATGACGATGATCTGGAAGATGAGGAAGCCTATTCGCCGCTTCTTGTAACCGAAGAGGCGGTTGAAGAAGATGATATCAATAGTTTAGAAGGCGAAGAGGGCGAAGAAAGTGAAGAGTCCGAAGAGTTTGATGAAGGCGGGGAAGATGCTTTTGGCTCTGAACAAGAGGATGATCATTAATTATTTTTCCAGGTTGCTTCTCCTAACTGCTGGTACTTTCCATTAACCAGTCATAACAGTGTCCTTGTCAAGAGCTTCCGCTAATGGCTAGTTAACTCCTTAGGAGTTTTTCGACAATATTCAAGAACGTAGGAGTCCGAAACGTTTTAATACTTTGTTAATTTCCGGTACCGTATTCCACCTGACATTCAAAAGAGCAAATACGAATAGAGTTAATCCGCCGCCTAGCAAGGCCTTTAGTAAAGGATGTCCTTGAAAGTGATTTAACTGAAGGGGAAGCACGCATAAAAGAGTGGCAAAACTGATATAAATTGTATGCAGGGAAAAAGGCTGCATTTTAAACCGAAAAAGTATGTAGACATACTTGAGCATGTTAAAAGTGCCAATTGCAATCAAGGTTCCTAATGCCGCTCCGGTAATTCCGAAGAGCGGAATAAAATAAAGATTGGCAAAATAGCCTACTACAATCAATACAACAAGGAAGACCGAAGCGGCAAAGTACTTGTGTGAATAGAGGATTACGGATGAATTAACGCCAGTCATTAAATTAATAAGTGAACTGAAAGTCACAATGTAGAAGGCCAATTGACCCGCCGCAAATTTATCTGGAAGTAAAGTTAAAATCAAATCTATACCTGACCATAGTAGACAAAATAGAACAGCGCCTGCAAAAAACATATAGCGGCTACTGAGTTCATAAATTTTAGCGACCTCTACCCTATCCTTTAAATTCCAAGCGGTCGCGATTTTTGGGCTGGCGATTCGTTCCAGACTGTTAAAAGGCACTTCCATTACCACGCTCATCATCGTGCAGGTGGCATAAATACCAACCATTTCGGTACTGAGAAAATGACCAATCATAAGTTGATCTACAAATTTAATGCCCAGTGAAGCAAAGGCAGTTATCATCATCAGCAGACCAAATAAACCTATTTCTTTTAAAGGCAAGTCCTTATAAAATCCAAGCGGAATACGAAAGGAAACTGAACCGGATTTCCAGAGATAAATCAGGAGCAAGAGCAGCTGAATAAAGAACACGCCAATGTAAAGGATCACCAGCTGGCGTTGATCAATCATTTTATAATAATACAGTACTACGACCAGCAATTGACCTAAACGTGAAAAAACATCGGTCAGGAAAACGGCAAAGGTGGTTTTATAAAGGCTGGCACTATAAACACTAAAGACAGATATAAGTGATAAAATGTACGCGAAGACAATGGCTTCGGTGAAATAGCGCGGGAATTCTGGTGAGCGATTATAATAGTGTTCGAAAAAACCCGCATTGGCTAATAAAATGCAGCCAACAATGAGTGCACCGCCGGATGCGAGTAGAAAAAGTAAAGCGAAAAATCCATGGTGACCATTCTCTGAATTTCTAATTTTCGGGAAATAACGCAGGGTGATACTTCCAACACCGAGAGGCATAATCACCGCAGCCATCCAGGAAAATGAAAACAAAAGACGCAGTAAACCAATGTCCGACGCACTGATTAGTTGAGGCTGGATATAAATCGTCACCATACCAAGAAAAGCTCCGAAGTAGCTGATCATGGTATTGTTTATAGATTGTTTTTTTATCTCTCCCATTTAATTCGACACCTTAGGTAGAAGATTTAAATAAAGTTGAATCTGCTGTCGGATATTGTCTTTCAGCTGATAGCGTGACAGAACGCTCTGTTGGGCTGTTTCAGTCATGGTCTTCATTTCATTGGGATGAAATAAAGCATACATGATTTCTTCACTGGCCGCTTCTGCAGAATAATTTTTTAAAAATAAGGCAGGTGCACCGGGACCCACTACTTCTCGGAAGGCAGGTAAGTCACTCACTACCAGCGGACAACCGGCAGCCATTGCCTCTATTAGTGCAACACCAAAGCTCTCTCGCTCAGATAAATAAACGCAGAGATCTGTTTGAGCAAGTGCATTATATATTTTTTCGGGCGGCAGCCAACCCTGAAAATGAACCTGTGAACTGAGTCCCAGCTCTGCACTTAATGCTTGCAAGGATTGTTTTTGTGAGCCTTCCCCGTAAAGGTAGAGCTTGAATTGCTGGTCCGGACAGCGGTCTGTCACTATTTTAAAAGCCCTGATCAATAAGTTGATGCCATAAACCTTTTCCAGTTTTTTAAAACAGGCGATATTATAATCCCCAGAGGGGAAAACTTGCCTGCTTTTCACGTCTGTGAAATCGATACCAAAAGGAATCACCTTTACAGGTTTGCGGGTATACTTTTTCATTTCCTCTGCCATTGTATTGCTCGTGCTGATAAGGCAAAGAGAACGCCGGCAGATTAATTTTAGCACCCATTTGTTCAGGAAGGATTGTTTTGGAAATTCAAAAATATCGCTTCCCCAAGCTGTGCTGACGAGAAGATGAGGAGCAGCAATACTTGCTATAAAACCATAATTGGTTAAGTAATGTGCGTGAAGAAGGTCTGGTTGAAAGTTGCTGATCTGCTTTTTTAAAGCGCTGTATAGTTTAATGTACCTGAGTGGAAAAAAGTCTGATTTATTTGCAGGTGAATAGGCAAAGGATAAGCTTCCTGTCCAGTCTTCGGATTGCAAAGGATCAAGGCTAAAAAGACCAATCGTTTGCCCCTCAGCTGCCAAAGCCAATGCCCACTTTTTCGTATGTGGGGAGTTAATATTTGCAACCAACAGAATTTTCAATTTTCAAAACGTTTCTTTCTTTTTACTGCGCGTACAGTCAAGAACCTGAACCAACTTATAACTTTGAAAATTACATATTTATTGCAAATTTGTTTTAAGTACTCTAAAATATTACCATGCCCCGCCTGTGTATAATCTTTTTACTGTTTTGTTTCCGAGTGGTAGGACTCTAATTCATTAGTTTTCAAACCATTTAAGGAGGTTTTCAGAGACCAGCCAGAGTTCTGAAGGGCGGTAATTAACTAAAATTTATTAAGCGAAAGCCAATCACAAAGGGGT
>Ga0247722_10002233_pt1 | contig 10162 bp, 8 predicted proteins | sample MSEWelMarce3H_FC_FD_189094 | JGI IMG/M metagenome (GOLD analysis project Ga0247722, IMG submission 189094) | Subsurface sediment microbial communities from gas well in West Virginia, United States - MSEEL Well Study Marcellus 3H_FC | ecosystem: Environmental > Terrestrial > Deep subsurface >...
GTAAAAGAGGAGGAGCATGATCACGATCATGAATTGAATCATGAGGAGGATGAGTTTGAACCAGTAGAATTAATGGCGGGTGTAACATTGCCTGTGGCTAGTGAGGTAAAAGTAATTGAAACTCCAAAGAAAGTTACACCAACAAAAACTGTTGTTAAAGAATACAAAAGATACTATTCAGTAAGATCAGGTGATAATTTATCTAAAATTGCTGACCGTAACCGTACAACAGTTGAAAAATTATGTCAACTAAATGGTTTGAAAGCTTCTAGAGTATTAGAGGTTGGTACTTCAATTCGTGTAAAATAATTCATAGACTGTGAAAAGATACTTTCAACTTATTCTTTGTTTAACGTTATTAGTATCTTGCTCAGAATATGGTCGTGTAATTAAATCGGATGACTATTCTGCAAAATTTGATTTAGCCAATCGTTTTTACGCTAAAAAGTCCTACATCAAAGCTACAACTCTTTACGAGCAAGTTTACCAACGATTGCCAAAAACTACCGAGGGTGAGTTGTCTTATTATTTACTAGGGAAATCGTATTACAATATTGAAGATTATATTTTGGGAGCGTATTATTTAGCTTCATTTTCAGATAAATATCCTGACAGCCCGAAATGTGAAGAAACGAGTTTTTTAAATGTTTTATGTGCAGTTAATAATTCTCCGAAGTATACACTAGATCAAACTGAAACAGATGTTGCGTTGAATGAATTGCAATTATTTATTTATAAGTACCCAAATTCAGTTCATCTTGATTCATGTAATTTTTTGATGGACAAATTGCGTTCAAAACTTGAATTGAAAGAAGTGGAAACAATTAAGTTGTACGATAAAACAAGTCAGTATAAATCTGCAGTAGTTCTGTCTTCTTCTTTTGTAAAAGCACATCCAACTTCTATTTACAGGGAACAAACGCATTCAATTTTAGTCAAAAACTCTGCATTATTAGCAATTTACAGTATAGAATCGAAAAAAAAGGAAAGAATTACCGATGCTTTCGAAAGATATCGTAAATTTGAAACAGATTTTCCAAATTCACGTTATCTACCCGATTTGAAATCGTTAATAACTCAATTGGAGGGAAGTCAATTTAATTAAATCTACATTAATTATGAATTACAAGAACACAAATTCTGAGCGTTCAACTATTACACGCGACACAATTCGTTTCGAAGAAAAAACGGAAGGGAACATCTATGAAAGCATCGTAGCGATGTCAAAACGTTCTAACCAAATTTCTTCTGAATTGAAGGAGGAGTTAACAACAAAATTGCAAGAATTTGCTTCTTCTACTGATAACTTGGAAGAGATATTTGAAAATAGAGAACAAATTGAAATTTCTAAATATTACGAAAGATTACCAAAACCTGTTGCAATCGCGATGTCAGAAATGTTAGATGATAAAATTTACATTCGCAAAACAGGAACAGAAGAAACAGAAAAGTAATGAAAGGAAAACGCATACTCTTGGGAATCACAGGAGGTATAGCGGCTTACAAAATTGCTAGTCTAATTAGATTGTTTATTCAAGAAGAGGCAGAAGTCAGATGTATTATGACTCCTGCCTCTTCTCATTTTATAAGTCCGTTAACCATTGCAACACTCTGTCAGCATCCTGTGTACATCGATTTTTGGAATAAGTCGAATGGAGAATGGACGAATCATGTCTCACTAGGTGGGTGGGCAGATGTTTTTTTAATCGCCCCTTTAACTGCGAATACGTTAGCGAAATTGGCAAATGGGTACTGTGATAATTTATTGACAGCTACTTATTTATCTTCGAAAACACAGGTAATTGTTTCGCCAGCAATGGATTTAGACATGTACCAACATGCGACAACACATGAAAATTTATCAAAACTTAGCGCTCAAGGAGTAATTGTATTGCCACCTGAAGAGGGTTTTTTAGCCAGTGGTCTTATCGGAAAAGGAAGATTGCCGGAACCAACTGTACTTTTTTCAAAGATTCAAAATTATTTTAATTTACAAGCTACTTTTGATGGACAAACTGTATTAATTACAGCAGGACCAACGTATGAGCATATCGATCCAGTTCGTTTTATAGGGAATCATTCCTCTGGAAAGATGGGGTTTTTAATAGCTTCCTCTTTTTTGAAAAGAGGGGCAAAAGTTAAATTAATTTCAGGTCCAACACATCAAAAGTTAGACCACCCGAATTTAGAATTCTTTCCAATTACGACAGCATTAGAAATGCTTGAAGTGGTCAAGAATGAATGGAGTAAGTCTTCTATTGGTGTTTTTAGTGCAGCAGTTGCGGATTATCGACCAGTTCATGTTGCAGATCAAAAAATCAAAAAAAACACGGATGAATTGACGTTGACGTTGGTGAAAAACCCAGATATCTTAGCTTGGGCAGGTGCGAATAAAAATCAAGAGCAATTTTTAGTTGGTTTTGCTTTAGAGACTACAGATGGGAAGGCTTATGCAGAAGGTAAAATCACATCCAAAAAATTAGATGCAATTGTATTGAATTCATTGGAAGTAAAGGGTGCAGGGTTTGGTGGTGATACCAATCAAGTGTCGATTTGTACGAAAGATTTCCATTGGAATTCGTATGAACTGAAATCAAAAGTCGAAGTAGCTGAAGATATCGTTGAATTTATTCAGAATACATTGGAATTAAGCTAAAATAATCGTTAATTTTAACTCAACTAAATTTAGTGATATGCGATTTTTGTTTGCTCTCTTGTTTTTCTTTCAGTTTCCACTTATAGCACAGGAATTAAATTGTCAAGTAAGCATTGTTACTGATGCAAAGTTGGAAGTTTCATCTTTAGACAAAGAAGTTTTTGAACAATTAAAACAATCCATTTATGAATTTATGAATTCGACCAAATGGACGAAGGATAAATTTTTGGTAGAAGAAAGAATTAACTGTAACCTTCAATTACAAATAACTTCAATCCCTTCACAGGGTTCTTATTCTGGCTCATTACAAGTACAATCTTCTCGCCCTGTGTTCAATAGTAGTTACACAACGACAGTATTTAATTTTTTAGATCAAAATTTAAATTTTCAATTCACAAAGAATACGGTATTGCTTTATGCTCCAAATCAATTTAGAGATAACTTAACTTCAGTATTGGCTTTTTATGCAAATTTTATATTAGGGATGGATTACGATACTTTTTCATTGAAAGGTGGAACTCCATTTTTTAATGAGGCACAACAAATTGTTTCCAATGCTCAAAGTTCCGGAGGCGAAGGTTGGCAATCCAATGAGGCCAATAAAAGGAATCGCTTTTGGTTGGTAGATAATGTTCTTCAAGAGTTATTTTCACCGCTAAGAGTTTCTTTGTTCGAATATCATCGAAATGGATTAGATCAGTTGTATGCGAATAAAACAAATGCGATTGCTGCAGTTTATTCTTCTCTAGAGCCTTTGTCACAAGTTGTTGCGAATCGACCGAATTCAGTCAACATAATAAATTACATTCAAGCAAAATCTACGGAAATTAAAAACATGTATACAGATGCCACTGCAGATCAAAAAACACAGATGGTAGATTTATTGAAAAAATTAGACCCTGTAAATACTTCTAACTATCAAGAAATTCTCGATTAAATGTTAGCATCTTTAGAAATTCACAATTTTGCATTGATTGATGCAATAAAAATCAATTTTACTTCAGGATTTACTGTGATAACTGGTGAGACTGGTTCTGGTAAGTCTATTTTATTAGGAGCGTTACAACTGATTTTGGGAGAACGGGCTAATTATTCAGTGATTCGTTCTAAAGAAAAGAAAACGATTGTTGAAGCGGTGTTTCATTTAACTCCATCGATTTATACTGATTTTTTCACATTAAATGACATTGATTTTTCTGAAGAAACTATTGTGCGTCGTGAAATTACTGCTCAAGGAAAATCTCGAGCATTTATCAATGATACTCCAGTTTCATTATTGGTTTTAAAAGAATTTTCAGAACAATTGATTCATATTCACTCTCAGCATAATACGCTGGAAGTAAAAAAGCCTGCTTTTCAAATGGATGTTTTAGACGTTTTGGCTGGAACATTGCTTGAACGTGCGAGCTATAGAGATAAGTACAAGACTTATAGAAACATACAACAAAAATTAACTTCTTTAGAATCGGAATACCGACAACGACAATTGGATTTGGATTATATTCAATTTCAATTGGATGAATTAGATAAGTTGAATTTATCCAAAGTTAATTATTCATCCATTGAACAAGAACTGTCTTCTTTTGAGAAAATCGACGATATTCGAGCTTCTTTCATAGCAATTTCAAATGAATTAACTGCTGAAAATGAGGGTGCTAATGTATTGAATAATTTGTTGTTGTTAAAAAGTCGTTTAGATAAAATTCGGGGTACTCATACAAGTTTAGATGCATTAATTACCCGTATCCATGAAGTTGTTTTGGAAGTAAAAGATATCGGTGAAGAAAGTATCGGTCTATTAGAAGATTTATCGAATGATCCTGAAAAGCAAGCGGTATTAACCTCACAATTGGATCAATACAATACATTGTTGCGTAAACATCATCTAATCTCTCAGGAGGAATTAATTTCTAAATGGAATGAATTGGCGCAAAATCAGGAAGGGGTAGAAGAAATGGCGCAACAATTAACTGCATTAAAAGCAGAACAAATCAAATTATTTGAAGAATTGAGTCAACTTGCTACTAAATTGCATGAAGCGAGAAGCGCTGCAATACCTTCCATTACAGCACAATTGACGGATGTACTTACTTCTTTAAAAATGCCAGACACACATTTGGTTTTTGATCTGACAAAAGAAAATGAATTACATTTGGATGGATTTTCAAATTTGAAGATTTTATTCACCCCGAATAAAGGAATGGTTCCTGTAGCTCTTGAAAATTCAGCGAGTGGTGGAGAATTATCGCGTTTGATGTTGTCAATTCAGTATTTACTTTCAACGAAGAAAGAATTGCCAACTTTAATTTTAGATGAAATTGATACAGGTGTGTCAGGAGATGTCGCTCAAAAAATTGGAAGTCTATTGGCAAAAATGGGGAAAGAAATGCAATTGTTTGCAATTACACATCTTCCACAAGTGGCAGGGAAAGGTAAGACTCATTTAAAAGTAATCAAAGATGCTTTAAGCGGAGTGACAACCACACAGGTACTTCCTCTTTCTGAAGAGGAACGTGTAGTAGAAGTTGCTCGTTTGATGAGTGGTGATGATATCAATCCATCAGCGATTGCACATGCCAAAGCATTAATGGAAAATTAACCTAGAATTATTATGGATACTCATAAAATTGACAGCTCGATGAAGAAAATGTTAGTCACAGGAGTGATCTTTATCATTGTCAGCATAGTGTTGGGCGCTTTTGGAGCCCATGCTTTAAAGGCCCATCTTACAGAAGATCATTTAGCTTCGTTTGAAACTGGAGTAAAGTACCAAATGTATCATGGTTTGGGTCTTTTCCTATTGGCTATTTTGACAAAACATATTCAACTATCTTGGGAGCGTATTCGTATAGTACTAACAATAGGCGTTCTCTTTTTTTCTGGTTCTATTTATTTATTAGCGTTACAGTCACTTTTAGGTGTTAAATTTGGTGCATTCATTGGACCGATTACTCCAATTGGAGGCTTGTTTTTGATGATAGGGTGGGGATTGGTACTGAAAGGGTTGTTAACTACAAAAACATGGATTCAGGATTGAAAATAACAGTTTTAGGTTCGGGGACTTCACAAGGTGTTCCTGTAATTGCTTGTGATTGCCATGTATGTTCTTCTTCTGATAAAAAGGATAATAGACTAAGAAGTTCTATTTTAGTGTCTTTCAATAAGGAGAATTTTGTTGTAGATGCAGGGCCTGATTTTAGGTATCAAATGTTGCGTGCAAAAGTAAAGTCATTGCGTGCTGTGCTGTTTACTCATGAGCACAAAGATCATATTGCAGGCTTAGACGATGTTAGAGCGTTCAATTTCAAAGAGGAAAGAGACATGGAGATCTATTGCTCAAACTCAGTAAAAACAGCGCTACATCGTGAATTTCATTATGTTTTTTCAAAAGATAAGTATCCAGGGATCCCTTCCCTACAAATTAATGAAATAGGTTTAACTACTTTCGAATTACCAGGCGGTCTAGAAGTTCAGCCAATAGAAGTAATGCATTACAAAATGTCGGTACTTGGATTTCGTTTTAAGAATTTTACGTATATCACTGATGCAAAAACAATAAGTTCTCAAGAAATTGAAAAGATACGTGGAACGGAAGTGTTGATTGTGAATGCACTACGTTTAGAAGAGCACATTTCTCATTTTAATCTAAAAGAAGCATTACAATTAATCGAAGAGGTAAAACCAAAAAGAGCGTATCTTACACATATTTCTCATTTATTTGGAACGCATGATTCAATTACGGCAATGCTACCATCGAATGTGTTTGTAGCATATGATGGATTAGAGATTTATCTTTAATTTCTGGTTTTTTTTGATTTGATGAGGTATTAGGCGCATAACAATAGGCAATTGCGTTTTTTTGAGAATAGAAAATCAGAAAGTTTCTTGATTTCGTTTAATTCACTAACTTTGTATCAAAGCTTGAACTATTATGGCAAATAATTTATTAAAAGGAAAAAGAGGAATTATCTTTGGTGCTTTGAACGAGCAATCAATTGCTTGGAAAGTTGCAGAACGCGCACATGAAGAAGGAGCTGTATTTGTTTTAACAAATGCACCAATCGCAATGAGAATGGGTGAAATCAATCATTTGGCGGAGAAAACAGGAAGTCAAATTATTCCTGCAGATGCAACAAGTGTAGAAGATTTAGATAATTTAATCTCCCAAGCAATGGAAATTTTGGGTGGAAAATTAGATTTTATCCTTCACTCAATTGGGATGTCACCAAATGTTCGTAAAGGAAAACATTATACTGAAAACGATTACCGTTTTTATGGTCAAACAATGGATGTTTCTGCAATCTCTTTGCATAAAACATTGGCTTCCGCATACAAATTAGACGCTTTAAATGAGTGGGGTTCTGTTGTTGCGTTGACGTATATCGCTGCACAACGTATCTTCCCTGATTACAATGATATGGCAGATGCAAAATCATTGTTAGAGTCTATTACTCGTTCTTTTGGATACCATTATGGAATTAAAAAGAAAGTTCGTGTAAATACAATCTCTCAGTCACCAACAGTTACAACTGCAGGCCAAGGAATCAAAGGATTCACGGAATTTATTAATTTCTCAGAGCAAATGTCTCCATTGGGTAATGCTTCTGCTGTTGCATGTGCAGATTACTGTATTTCAATGTTTTCTGATTTAACTCGCTATGTGACCATGCAGAATCTTTTCCACGACGGAGGATTCTCGAATACAGGTGTTACTCAGCAAGTGATTGATAAATTCGGAGAGGAGTAAAGATTTCAGGCTAAAACCTATTTTTAGCTACAAATATAAAATTTTAATGCTCGTTTGTTTTAACAGACGAGCATTTTTTTTGAATGAGTGGTTTATATTGAATTTTTGGGATTTTTGGTTCTTTTGCTTGACCAAAAGAACCAAAAGTCAAGGCGCGGTTCTCGGATTTAATGAAGATCATTGCTTCGAGCGCTTTATTTTGTTCGCTCCTGAAATGTTGATTTTGTAGGTGATCTGCTGCACAGTTACCTACAAAAGTCTAACTTTTCATTTCGTTCACAAAAGCCAACAATTCCAAGGCCAAAAGGTATTTGTGAATTGAAACAATTTTGTTAAAGCCTAGTTTTATTTGGTTGTGAAATAATCTTGGTTCTTTTGTTTGACCAAAAGAACCAAAAGTCAAGGCTGAGGAATTGCTGTTAAAGCGCAGTTTTCGGATTTATTGAAGCTCATTGCTTCGAGCGCTTTATTTTGTTCGCTCCTGAAATGTTGATTTTATAGGTGATCTGCTGCACAGCTACCTACAAAAGTCTAACTTTTCATTTCGTTCACAAAAGCCAACAATTCCAAGGCCAAAAGGTATTTGTGAATTGAAATTGATGGTTTATGAATTGGAACGATTTCGTTAAAAACATAGTTTTATAAAGTATTGAAATAATCTTTGTTCTTTTGCTTGACCAAAAGAACCAAAAGTCAAGGCTGTGGAATTGCTGTTAAAGCGCGGTTCTCGGATTTAATGAAGATCATTGCTTCGAGCGCTTTATTTTGTTCGCTCCTGAAAAGTTGATTTTGTAGTTTATCTGCTGCACAGCTACCTACAAAAGTCTAACCTTTCATTTCGTTCACAAAAGCCTACAATTCCAAGGCCAAAAGGTATTTGTGAATTGAAATTGATGGTTTATGAATTGAAACAATTTTGTTAAAGCCTAGTTTTATTTGGTTGTGAAATAATCTCTGTTCTTTTGTTTGACCAAAAGAACCAAAAGTCAAGGGTATGGAATTGCTGTTAAAGCGGTGAAAAGCTACAAGCCATTTGGCACTAATAGCTTTTGTAACATTCTTACTATTTTTTACTACTTTATTTTGTTGAATCTTGTAGTTGAGGTGTCAATACGTTATCTTTTAATGGCATTTTTTGCATACTCTTTTTAGGGGGATAGTTTTTGAAGATTGACGTTAATATTTCGATTGTTTCTAGAGGGTAGGTAAGACTATTCTCTTTGAATAATTGATAAGCAACTGCTTTGTCATTGTGAAATAGCATTTTGTAAAGTGGGAACAATTGATTGATGTTTCCAGTAGAGCTTAGGAATTTAGATGCTTCTAGAGGTAATTCATTTTGATTGCGCTTGAGAAGATATTTCCACCAACTTAATTGTGTCTCTTTGTTGGTCTGTAAGGCAAAAGGATAATTATTTTGAAAGAACACAATTTTCTCTAACGGATAATTTGAAGGTAGGAGGGATATAAAAAGTAACCAATCTGCACTTGTGAATCCATTTGAACTTTTACGTGCTTGTTTGAGGTTAATTTTTCGTTGATCAATTATTTTTTTGAATTGTATGATTCGTTTTAACTTTTGATTCTTGTTTATAAACCTTAGTCTAGGAAGGTTGTCAGTATTGTACCAGCTTGTTGTAGAAACGATTTCAGTTTTTAATTCTTTGTTACGAACTTCAACTGCATCAGAAAATGAAATTAAGGTTTGTTGTTCCCTTCTGGATAAAAAATCATGGAAAAATTCAAGTGTTTGTTCTGTACCTATTACTTTTTCTAATTGTTTTGCGAAGAAATATCCTTTAATTTGGTAGCGATCGATAGTAAATGGAGAGTTTTTTTGTTCTTTACAAGAGGGGAGAGAATTAGGTAGAAACGAAGGGTTTTGTTTGACAGCTTTTTGATAGTAAAACTGATTGATAATTATTTTCTCTTGAATATCAGCTGATTCTTTGTTAATGTTCAGTTCAATAAGTTTGTTTTTTAGGTATTTTTCGATTCCTTCTCTGAATTTAAGTTCGTTTTGACACGATGGAGTAAAAAGTGGGTTCGGCCAACCATTGATTAGTTCTTCAATGATAAAATTGGTTGATTGATTTCGGGTAGAAAAACCGCTTGAATGAAACGCTAACAGATTTTTAAATCCTAATCGATTATACGTAAACGAGGAGGGTAGAATCACTAATTGGAAGTTCTTAAATGGGAATTTCCCATAAATACTTTCTATGTTTTTACGCCAGTATGAAAAATGTTTTAATTCTTTTATTACGTTTTTATTTGAAGGTTCATAAAAAACAGTTGTTTTATTGGAAAGTTTTGCTTTTTTGAATTTCCCAGCAATAAGTCCGAACGATTGGATAGGAAGTGAATAATCTGAACGATAAGTGTAGGTTGTACTGTCTATTTTTTTAGGAGGTAAAGGTAAGTTTAATAATGGGACTAACTGGTTGGTGCTTTTTATGGTTGCGTCCATCTTTAGAGTTAAATTTTCTAGATCTTGGCAAGGTAAAATGTTTCGGGTTAAATTTTCATTTGGTATAGTATAAAGATAAGGTTGCTTAATTGATTGCTTGTACCAATGAAAAGCAGGATTTCCTTCATTTGTTTGGTAGTAGATGACAATATTTTTTGCATCGGATGGAATACTTATACTCAACGGTGACCCTTTTATGCTGTCTTCAACTCCAATCAGATAATCTGTATTTATTTCTTTATTTCTTTTGGTAATCACACTTACTTTTTGAATTTGAAGGTGAGCAATG
>Ga0247722_10002234_pt1 | contig 10160 bp, 15 predicted proteins | sample MSEWelMarce3H_FC_FD_189094 | JGI IMG/M metagenome (GOLD analysis project Ga0247722, IMG submission 189094) | Subsurface sediment microbial communities from gas well in West Virginia, United States - MSEEL Well Study Marcellus 3H_FC | ecosystem: Environmental > Terrestrial > Deep subsurface >...
ATCATCGAGTGTTAATGTTATCGATTTTTCATCACGGCTTTTGAATTCAACAAACCAAGACTTTCCAACGATACACAAGAACTTCCCTTTGGAGATTCCATTCATCAGAACAGTTTTTGTTTTTCTGAAGGATTCTGCTTTGCTGTAGAGCCACTCTCTTGTCATCTTAGTCTTCATTTCATCTGAAAGGCCTGTCAAAGTCTTTTCAAAAGATTGGAATTCTAAAATTGCTGGGGCTACCAACATTTCTTTGTCTGTAAGACTATCCAAATCAACACCTTTCGCCAACTTTGCTTCCACCTTTTCAATATCAGCTTTCGTTGGAACGGATGCCATTCCCTTGATTTTAACATCCAAAGTGTTTACTTGAATCTCCTCGCCAGACTTTTCAATTGAGCTTGGTGGATTGAATCCATAATCTCTCAATCCAAGTTCTTTCAACCATTCTGTTGCCTCTGCACCATACAAATCCAGGAATCCTTTGTTTGCTCCATCAGAAATTCTTTTGATATACTGATTGTAAACAGCATTAGAAGACTGAAGTTTCAAAAGATTGTAAGAGTTCTTGAACAATTCCTCTGCAGACAATGTTTTAACCATCTTACGATTAATAACAGGAATTGTTGAGAAGTCCAAAATGTAAATCTTGCCAACTTCATAAACTTCACCAGAAAGCAAATTGTTTTTCTGAAGAAAATCAAATGTTTCTTTTGAAAGACTTACTGGTAATCTGTAACTGTGAACAATCCCATCTTTGACAACAGTGTAATTTCTGAAGATCACAGTATCAAATTTCTCAGGGAGGTTATAAGTGTTCTTTGGAAGCATCACATGTCCCTTGTAAGTTACTTGAACTGACAAATTGGCACGTTTTTCATTCCATGTCAGATTGCTGAAACTTGAGGAAGGATTTTCTTCATCAAAAATAAATTTGAGCTCTTCAGGAGCATTGTTTGCAAGCTCAACAAGTTTGGCTTCAGCTTCTTTCAAATCATTTGAATCAATCAGATTCTTCAGAAGTTCTTTTTGTTCTTCAGATAGCTCTTGTTTCTTTGAAACCTTGTTGGCCCCGATTTTCTTGTATTCAAATGACTCATGTCTTGGGTACCAAACATTTTCATCATTTGACATCAGAACATCAAACATGTCAAGAACACAGAAAGCATCTTCTGCAGGCTCCAAATCTGGGTTGTAACCTTTGATATACCTTGAGCTGACATTGTTCATACAGTCGACAAATTTGGCCTCAAGCTCATTGATTTTCTGAGTTCCGAAAGTGTTTGCTTTCAAAAGAATCAAATTTGCATCCCCTAGGAATTTCAGAATTACTGACACCATGTTGTAATCGCTCTTTCTTGAGTATGCAAAAGCTGCTCCATAGAGTGCTGTAAGTGTTGGGTTGTTGAGATTTGCAAATTCAATTTGTGCAATCACTTCAGTTCCACCAAGACAAACTGCATTTGGCACTTCTTTAGTGAAATAATACAACTCAAGCTCACCGTCAACGCTTACAAAAATTTCATTGTTTTCATTGGGAAGATATGTGATAATATCACCATCTACAATATTGAAAACAACATTCTGATGTGCTTCGTGGTCAAGTTTGATGTAACGTCTTTTGACAGGTTGGCCTCCATTAAGCATTTTACCTGCATAAGGCTCATATTCATCAAAATTTTGACTGAAGGTGTGAACACCACCAACTGCAGTTGCCATTTCATTCAAAAGTTGTTTGTTACAGTACCAGCCGTACTCAACAATTGTGGCGGAAGCAAGTTCTTCCTTGACACCTTCAATAGCATTGATGATTTCCTTTGTGCTCCATTGATTGTCATAACCGTCCGTTAGAAACATCATGGTGTGAACCATGTCTTTGTTCTCTTTACGAACACGGGAGATGAGTTCTTTGAGTTCAACAAGAGGTTCTTTGAATGCGGTGAGTCCTTGAGGTGTGAGGTACTTATCAATCAGTGATTTCACTTTGTTAAGCTCAGTCAAACTATTGATAGAGTAAGCCTCCAAAAGAACACCATACTGTCCTCTGCCAGAAAACCAGATGATGGAAACTGCATCTTGAGGTTTCAGGATTGTTGCAATTTTGTTGTAAAGATCCTTTCGGATTTGTGGGAGTTCATAAGACATTGACCCTGAGCAGTCGATGATGAACGTGTGGTGTGCAGGGATGATAACTTCTGTTTTTGAACTGTTGTCATCTTTGACATGTTGCATGTAGAAGTTGAGATCCCCAATTTTTAAAAATTTCGACATTGTTTTTTAAGTTTTTAATTTTTTAAGTTATAGTTGCTGTAAAGTTAAATAACAAGTAAGTTAAGAATAAAGTTCAATATTCTGTTAGGGTTTAAATCTAATAGTGTAAATCCTTTCATCACACACTTCACTCTTTAATTCCCAATGGAGATCTAATATATCTACAATACCAGTAATATATGGAAAGTCATAATCTCCAAATTCTGTAGCCCCATTAAAAAGGTTATTTAAAACTCTTAATAGTTACTAAAAGTTGTGTCAAACGAAGACAATATTAGTTTTTGTAAGTGTCTTGGCAGGATATAATCCTGCTGTTTTGACCTTATGTGGCGTACTACACACCTGTATTGGGTACCGAAAATCAACTTCCCCAACTGCTTTTTTCATAATATTTAAACTTCCATTCACATCTGCATTCACCATCAAATTGTTTCCTGTTTTGAACAGCCCACGCTTGACACGTTTGCCTGCGTACAGTTCATGTTTTTTCACAACTTCGTTGTCGAAAAAACTACATTTTGAAGTGTAAGACTCTTCTTGCTTTTTAAACAAGATGCCAGACAGTTTACACTTATATTCAAGCATCTGAAGAAGTTTTGTAAATGGTATTTGAACAAAATTCTGGTTGTTTTTGCTGCCAATATTTATCTCTTGTTTCCACTCTTTGTTGTAACCAACTATCAAAGTGTTGATTCCTTCAGAAACTAAATGATTGATAATGAATCGGCTTGCTTTGTGCAAGTAATCAGTAATTTTGTTATTTCTTTTGTATCCTAACTGTTGTATTTTTTTAGAAGTTTTTTTGTCTCCTAAAATAGATTGTAATTTTGCTTTTGATTTGTTGTAAAAGTGATTTATAGATTTTAATGGTCTGCCATTGATGATAAATGGTTTTGATACATTTGAAACGATAGTGGCTAAATTGTTCAAACCTAAGTCTATAGATGCATATTTACCATTATCTTTTTTCAGAACTTCTTCAGCTACCTCATAGATTACTTCAGCTACAATATGGCTTCCTTTAGGAATCAACCTGAACTGTCTTATATTTTGTTTGTCAGTTTTAATCTTTAGTTTTGTTTTAGAAGGATTCAAAATACCTTTTTTCAACAATACTTTTGAAAAAGCCTGATCTGTATAAGTGACAACAAATTTGCCTTCTTTAGAAAGATAATTTGGTATTTTGACTTTTTTTGTATAAGTTTCAGATTTTTTTGCTTTCAAAAGACCAAAAAATGATTTGAAGTTTTGCTCAACCATCTTTAGAGTTTGCTGAGATACTTTTGCAGGAAGTGCTCTGTAGTCAGGGTTGTTCGATTTGACAAAATTTTCATTTGATTGAACAAAGTTTTGGAAAGTTTTGTGTTCAAAAAAGTGTTGTCGGACTTGGTAAAGGCCAGCATTGTACAGGTTTTTAGAAAGAAAACACAGTTTGTCAGCCTCAGTGAATTGGGGATCTGATTTTTTGATGATGTGTCTTTCTGTTAGGAGCATTTTATTCTTCTATATTTTTTAAATCTTTTATCAATTGTTCAGTTCTTCTTCTTGTCCTTCGTTGCCCATACAATCGACTACAAAAACTTGTGATAATACTAACAAAATCTTGTATTAAGTCCTGTTCATCGTTTTCAACAGGATTCAACACTTCAATTTTTCTACCTGATAATGCCAAAAGCTTTTCAATATAATTTAGACCAAATCTTGCTAATCGATCTTTATGTTCTACTACAATCAGATTTATTGAGATATCTAAAAGTAAAGCTTCAAGTTTTGGTCTATTGTCATTTAAGCCACTTCCAATTTCAATTACAACTTTATCTACTTTATAACCTCTTGCATTACAATAGTCTATAAGCCTATTTTTTTGTTTATCTAAATTATCTTTATTTTCAGAACTTGAAACTCTTGCATAGACGGCTACCTTTAGTTCTTTAGCTTCATCAATAATTATTAATGTTCTATTTGTAGCAGTTTTTTCTGTAATTAATTTACCTTCTTTAATCCACCTCCATACTGTTCGGATGGTTACATGGTGATTTTTGGCATATTGTGAAATTTTTAATTTCATTTTATTATAAATATATCAAAACAATGAAAAATATCAAAAAAATGTCATCCTTTTTCTTAAAAAATTAAATATGTTTATTATACATCATTTAACTTAATAATGTAATATGAATGTTTGAAGAACAGTCCATCTTTGAGGGGATTTATTTCTGCGGATTTTAAAAAAATCCAGGCATCTTCTCTAGTCATTTTTTGTTACTTTTTTATTAATATCTTCTTCAATCAACATTACCAAAATCCTGGTATTAACTTCAGTTAGTGCCAATGCATATGTTTGATAATATAATGAATCTTTAGTAGCTTCAGCAAGCTTCTTGCAATCTTCAATCAGCTTTTCATTTTGTTCTAATAAAATCTCAAGGTTGTTCATATTATTTATCTATTATTTAAATTTTTGCCAATTTTCCAATGGAACGCCAAACCACCATTTCTATAGAAAATTCTGAAAGTCTCTTCATGCCCAACTTTGTATCTTGAGATGTCTGGGGTATGGATGCAACGACACTTTCCACAGTCATCAACAGTGTCCTCAAGAAGAACCCATTCTTCTCCAGTGTCTTGGTTATGAAAGACAGTTCCTTGTTTCATTTGAGGGGTTTTTACTGTGTCAAAAAAAACAGCACTTCTTCTTTTTGCTAAAGTTGTTGGCTTCATGTTTTGTAGTTTAGATGTCAGGATAAACCTGGCAAGAGTGATTTGAATGATCAAAGATACAAAATCCCCTTGAAACTTCCAAATTTCAAAAGGATTTTTTTAATATTTTTTTTACAATTCCAAAAGATTACCAATGACTTCAAAGGTTCCTATATCATCATTAAGCATTGAATCTCCTGCACATCTATGACAATTCTCGTAAATATCATTTGTATGACCTAAGTCAAAAGAACCAAATTCAAAACTATTACAATTTTCACACCACTGAACAAACAGTCCATCGGAATCATAGTCTCCTTCGAAAATCATTTTTCCTTTTATATCTTTTCTTCCAATTGCTTCAATGATTTCAACATCATTGAGCCGCTCCAAAGTGGATTTTTCAGGTGTGGCAGCCTTCAATTGCTGGCCAATCAAATCGAAGCAGGTTGTCTCCCCAAGGATGCTAAAACCTTCTTCAGGAAACAAGAATTTCTTTTGAAGTTTGTCAAAAGCCTTGAAAAGTTTGAGTTTTGTTTTCATATTTTAAAGAAGTTTTAGATTTTATTTATTCCAAATTCAAAATCTGTTATCAAATAACCATCTTCAATTATACTTGAGAATAATCCTACTTTCATTTTGTATGATAATCCTGTTGACAAATTCTTATACTCTATAGACGAAATATGTTTTGGGAATGCTTCCATAAATTGCAACCCTTTAAAAGAATCAAAAAATTCTTGGAACCACCCTTTTACTTCTTCTTGATGACCGCTTCCACACTGCTTAACATGAAAAATATCTTCCCAAAAAGTAGAATTATCAAAATTTAAGATAATTTTATCTAGCAACAGATTTATTTTGTTAAAATATTTAAGAATGCCTTTTTCAGAAAAAATGTCCATCAAAGATTTAACAGATTGTTTCATTAATTCATAATCTTGAATTGTTCCAAGCACATTTATTTTATTAAAACCACACATAAACATTGAGTAACAGTAATACGGGCTTGAGGCTTCAAGGAATGCAGTTGAGAATGCGATTTTTGCACTATGTGTTGTTGTTGAAAAATTTAAAACAATATTATCTTTCTTTAGATTACTCGGAATTTCTTTGAAAACTCCTTCAAGTAAAGATTCGATTGGCATTACAATTGGATCACTTGTAAAAACAGAGATTTCTTTTTGTTTATCTGAAGTTGTAAAGATTTCTTTATATTCATTAGGATTGGCAGTTACAATTCTACTAATTTCATTCAGAATTGTGAACCATATATAATCAGGTTTCACTTCAATTCCATAATGTTTTGCATATCCATGATATAAATAATCTAAATATGTATTGTGAAATACAACACCTTTAAGATTATCCTTTAAATAAGTTGGTTTTGTACTCTTGATGTCCAACAATTCATCTTCTTTGAATTTAAATTCCATTTTTTTTAGTTTTAAGTTTTTCTAATTTTTAAACCGAGTCCAAATGCGCTAAAGAACACTTCTCTTGCTCTTTTGAGATATTCTTCATTGTCTATCTCGCATCCTATAGGGATTTCGAAATATAAATGGGTACCATCTGTTTTTATATAGGTGGCACCCATTTCCTCCATACCTTTAATCATTCCTTTTAACAGAATAAAATTCTCCATAGAATTAATAGAGTAATGTTATAAGCCAACAAATGAATAATGTAAATCCACTGTAAAGAATAGAGCTTATTACTGAGAGTACAAGAAGTTCAGTTGTGAATTTCTCATCATTTTTTCTTAACCCTCGTTTTATATATTCTAAAAATATAGATAAGCCCATTCCTTGTACAATCGTAATAGATTGAACTTTGAACGTTTCTGCAATAACCCACGCCCATAATACTGAGAGTGTGAATCCATTAATAAATGTAACAACTGCCAATGCAACTATTGTAAAGAAAGCAAGTACTAAAAGTTTCATTTTTAATATTTTTTAATTTGTTAAACAAAATGTGGTACAAAACCTCCTTGAGAGCACCCTGGAACAGGAACAATGTTGTCTCCTTTTATATCAACACCTTCCAAAGAACTCAAAGTGTTATACCAGGATTTTCCAAATTCTTTTGAAATTTTATCGTGTTTCACAAGAAGGTGAAAGCCGCCTCTTGTTTTCAAGTAAGTCAAACATTCGGGATTAATTTTACCTTCAATCTTTGCTTTGACTTCTTCAATAGAAACACCATCAAAGTCAAAATCTGAATAAATTTTTCTGCTGCAGGCTTTTTGGATTTCCGAAAGCACTTCTTGATGTGGATTGTAGCCCTTATTTTCTGAAATGATCAGTTCTGCAAACTTCACAAGAGAATTCTTTGTTGCTCTGACAAGATCTCTTGGATTGACTGAGATGTAAAGTGCCAAGGATTCTTGAGGAATAGGATTTCCATCAAAAGTATAAGCACCAATCGAACATTCTAATTGTTTTATTTTGCTGAATAGGTGTTCTTTTGAAGATGTGAATCTCTTTAATTGAGATTTGTCAGACTTCAACCCTGAATTTGGGGCATATTTTTTTCTTGCAAAAAGCGTGACGTAGTAAGTTTCACCTTGCTGCAGCTCTGGGAGCCAGTTGATGAAATTGTGCAGCAACACCTCATCTTGGATTATTTTGTAGTTCATGATTTAATTCTTCGTCTCTGTTAAAAAATTTCATTTTCAAAAGAAATACTATGTCTTCTGCAGCTTTATAACTGTCAAAGGTTAAAACCATATTTCCATTTCGATCTTCATCTGAAGAATATGAGTTATCAAGAATTTCCTTTATTTCAAAAAACAATTCTGTTTCAGTAATTTGATTCTTTTCCATGTTAATCCAATAGTTTAAACCATAAATCACAAGAAAGATTGTAGAACCCATTTGGGAAATTTGGTATCATCCTTAAGTTTTCTCCAAGCTTATGAAAAGTAACCTCTGTCTCTCCATAGAAGCAAAATTCAATTTCTTTAGGATCCAATTTACCTTCTTTTGCGGCAACTTGAATATTTCTGATGGTATATTCGTTGCAATTCTTAAGAACCAGTTGCTCTTTATAGAAAACATCTACATTCAATGGAGTGTTCACTGTAAATTCTTTGAAAGTTTGGTCAACAACTTCTGCACCAAGCTCTCTTACTGAGTGCATGCGGTCTTCAATTTGTTCAATTGAAAAATCTTCAATGTTATTTTTTACGTTTGCTGCAAAAATAGGAATGTTCATAATTATGACGTTATAAGATTGAAAAATAAACCAAATGTTAGAACAAAGATAGCATTTAAAATCATAATAAGCTAATTTTTATGGAGTTTTTTTTTTTATAAATTTAAAATCCGCAATATTCACAAAGATTATCAAACATTTGTTTGGAAAAAGGTTTATTTAATGAAAATAATATTTTTTGCCCAGTCCAACCAATATATCCATTAGTACCATTATTATAAGACTCTTTTTCACAATCAATAAACTGCACTTCAATTGGATTATACCAATCATATTTTAAATTCCAATCAGTTTTTATATTAACTCTAAATTTACCTTTGCTAAATGAATAGAATCCCATCCCTTCACTCTCATTTTTCCATCCTCTATCATTAAAAAAACCTTTTTCACCTAACCATTTAGTAATTTCATTAAAGAATATATAGACTGTCTTTTGTTCTTGATTTTGCATATTTCTTTATAGAAATTTAAAATAAATGTGGAACGAATCTTGATTTGTTATCTGTAATATCGACAGTTTTTTCATGTTTTTTAAAATGTTTTTTCAGTTATTTCTAATGAATAATCCTGCTCGCCATTACCATTAACCGTCACAGAAACAGTACATTCATATTCAGGAATAACTTCGGCTTCAAGAAGCTCTCTAAAATGTTTTGAATACCCCACCATTTTAATGTTATCATATAAGTCGTAAATGGATAAGGGATCTATAAACATTGGGAAAAATTCTGAAAATATTGTTTTTAAAAATTTTTCATTCGGATTATTTATAGTTGATTCTCTTGAGAAAACAATTTTTCCTCGTCTTTTCTGTAAATTAATATTTTTCATAAGTTTATTTAAGTTTTTTAGAAAAGTTTATTTATATGTTCAACAAGTTCTGCCTTAGAAAGGTTCAATTTTAATTGTAATTTTAATAATCTTTCTAATTCATCACCAAAAGCTTTCTTGTGTGACTTTGGATCCCACCCAAATTTCATCAAATCTTCTCCAGTAATTTTAGCCTTCATTTCAGATTCATCAAAAAACATAATTTCTGGAGATAAAAGAAATGCTCCAAGCTCTTTCAAACTGCAAAATTTTTTATTCAACCCTACTGCAACTTTAATAAATTCATCATCGGTATCATCACGATCATCATCGTCAATAATATTGAAAATTGCAAGGAGTTCTGTAACTTTTCTTACAATTTCATTAGGGGCATTTATTTGATTTAAGAATTTTTCAATTTCATCAGAACCAGAACAAAGCGATGCTATGCCAACTACTACAGATTTGTGTAGATGAAATGCTATGTCTAATTCAAAAATTGGATCAGATTTATCAACAAAAGTTTCATGTATTGCTTCAAAACAGTCTGCCCATTTTGTTTCAAAAAGAACTTTGATTCCCTTTGATGGCAATACCCCTTTAGAAAACATTTTTTCAAACTCAGTCCATATGCGTTCTTTAGAAATAGTTGAAAATTCTGATTTAAGTTTTTTACAAAGTTCAATTGTTTCAGGATGCAAATCCATATTGAACCTGGATGCAAATTGCATAGCTCTTAAAACTCTCAGTGGATCTTCAGCAAAGGCTTCTGAAGTGTGCTTTAACACTCTCTTTCGAAGATCCTCAAGGCCCCCAAAGAAATCAAAAATTTCCAAAGTGGCAATGTCCAACATCAATGCATTGATGGTAAAATCTCTCCTTTTGGCGGCTTCTTTTGGTTCCATGAACGGATCGGCCTCCGTTTGAAAGCCCTTGTGCCCAAGGCCAACCTTTATTTCTCTTCTTGGAAAAGAAAAGTCAAAATCCTGAGTTTCAGTTGTAAGTTTGATCACTTCAAAAGATTCACCAACATTGTCAACTTTACCAAAAAGCTTTAAAATGGCTAATAATGAATTATTAGGATATCGAAGCCTTGAACCATCAGAATTTAAAAGTGCTTTAGAGAAAGCAGCTTATTTTCATGGGAAAGCAATTGCATTCTT
>Ga0247722_10002235_pt1 | contig 10159 bp, 12 predicted proteins | sample MSEWelMarce3H_FC_FD_189094 | JGI IMG/M metagenome (GOLD analysis project Ga0247722, IMG submission 189094) | Subsurface sediment microbial communities from gas well in West Virginia, United States - MSEEL Well Study Marcellus 3H_FC | ecosystem: Environmental > Terrestrial > Deep subsurface >...
TAATTATCCAACTATAGTGCCAGGAATCACTTCTGAATTAAAACTCTCGTTGCCGCAGATGCCGAGTCAGCGAACTAGTGAAGAAGTTTAAAAGAACAACCATAGTATTCTTTAATCTTTGTTTTACAAGTTGAATTTCGAAGCAATATAGTCTCCGAAACTGTTTGCGGGATTTTGCAAAAGATAATTGTGACATGTATAGTGGCCTGGTCGTAAATGTGACCGTGTCAGTTAAATCAAAATTAATGCCAAGAAGAAAATGTGTGTTAAGCTATGTAATATCCCAAAGTTTCAATTTCAACTTAACTAACAAATAACAGCTTAAGTTGCTTTCATGTTCCGATTTGAACTATAACTTCTCGAGTTACATTAAATAATAACATTTTTTTTCTTGAAATGAAAAACAAAGATTCTAAGGAAAACTAATCGTCTTAAAATAACAGGGAAAACTGTTGCCACCCACGTTTATCAACGCAAAGAATTTGAACTTGATGCACAGAACATCTCTTCGAGTAATGAATGGAGCATTTTTTTCTTTTCCGATTCTTTGTTCTCACGTTCTTTCCATGTGGCTATCTCCGATTCCAAAACCTGAATTTTGATCATAGTTGCATCCAAGATCCTCTTGTTTTCAGCAAAAATTGCAGTAGTATTCGTGACAATTTTAAGAAAGTATTCAAACCTAAAAGAAACATTTTCAATCGAAATACAGAGGAAATTATTATATTATAGACCTTTCTTCGTAGACCGCAACCAGCTCGCGTAATCTGAAGTCTTCGCGTTGAAGGGTGTCACACCTTAGCTTGCAATCATTTAATTCCTAAACAACACAAGATTAAAAGATTTATTTCTACTGGTGAGATAATAAGTACTCACAATTACAAGCTTCTCTTCTTTTGATACAGCTGCCGGACTCTTAGATATCTCCATACAATACATTTCTGAATCCTCTTTTTGTTTTAAGTCTTTTTGTTTTAAGTAAGCAACCTCATCTATAGTAGCAAAGAAGTAGGAATAAGCCCAGTATCAGAACAACTCTGATCAAAACCTAAAAAAGACCACCTTTTAGAGAATGGCAAGTCTGTTCCAACTTAATGCAGGACATGGTCTTTTGAACATTCTCTGCATGAAGTTCCTTGATGAGGTTCTGCATATGCTGCACATCTTCAAGAGAAAATTCTTCAGGCGCCAATTTGAACTATAAAATAAATCATCAATTACTCAATATGTATCTTCACATATAATACAACTTTGTGATTACTTGAGTTAAAATTCTCTTCTTAGGGGTAAATTGTTCTTTATCCATACTTGAATTGGGTGAATCACCAACTTGTTCAGCTTTTTGTTGGTTTTGTAAAGGAGTTGAACTCCATGTGGGTACAGGAGAAGAAAAATAGCTCTGCTGATCACAACCAAAATATTATGTAACAGACCATAACTAAGTTGTGGTTATGTTTAACATACCGAATGCTGACTGTCACCTTCATTTTCCTCAGAACAAGTCTTGTCATTGATGCTGATCTGCTGCATTAATGACTGAAGCTGGAAATTCATTCTTCTATTTCCTCATTGGATGACGAAATGAAAAACAAAATCATAAAAGAATCATGAACAATTAGTGTTAACCATGTGCAACACCACAAATTTTTGTTGTTTACAAAAGGTTTCTCACCGATTTCCTACTGAAAGCCTTTGTAATCGATGGATTTAGTCTTCTTTTGAAGAAAATAAATGTCAGCTATTCGGTAATGAGATAATCCAGTTATTAAAAAACCCCAAAGACCAAAACGAGGTTTGAGCCGTCAAAGACTGAAAGACCGGTTACTAATGGCAGTATAGCAAGTGGAGGATAGGGGAGGAGGAGCATAAACAACAAAGATGGCGCATTTGGCGCAGTCACGCAAGGGGTCTCTTCTACCTTATTACCACACAAACACGGTCAATTCATCAATTGTGAATATCATTATGAATTATGGCTTTATTAGTAATTTTCTAATTGAACATCCGTCATGAGAAAGAAGGATTAAACTATTAAATTTGAAATAAATTCATACTAAACACAATAAATATATATTTTTAAACGCTGTGGGAGGGTAAAGAGTTCTAAAAAATAAATCAAATCAAACAGGGAATAACCTAATCGGAAAATTAAATGAACACATAGAGTGGACTAACGTCATACCCTTAAACAATTGTTGCAAGTAGCGGTTAAAGTATTTTCTTCTTTTTGTACACCTTTTCCCAATGATTCTGTGACATGAAAATGTCGCAATGCAATAAATTGATCACTGTATTTACATGGTTATCGTTATTTATTATGACAATTGTGCGTTCTGTGATCGCTACGCTTTCAAAATTGGACCAAATGTCCGGCTTATTTCTTTTCTGTAACGTATGCAATCTTCCACGCTAAACATACAAGGAAAAAAAGAAAACAGTTTTAATAGAATAGCGAATTTTCCATACAATTTCTTCATTTGGCCTACTTTTCATGTCTCTAGTCTAGTTGACCTGTAAAGATATACTACTTTTAAATAAACCGCGTAATGACAATACCGCCATCTAGAAACTTTGAAATAAACTATAGATAATTAAAACAAGTTTGACTAGATGGCGTGAAGGACTGACCAAAATTGTAAACAAACAGGTGCAAACCAGACAGTCTCGAAAATTTCTTCTTTTTTCTTTGCAATCAAATTCAAAATCGTCCAAAAATGTTCAACGCAGAAGTAATAAATTTTGATCCACCAAAATCTTTAAAGCAAACATACACATTGAAGAAAGACCAGCTACTTAATAAAGTGCCTTCCCAAGACCTAGGAAATCATTTTCATGGAGTAACAGTCAAAATTAAATAACTTTTTAGATTTTCGCAATAGAAGAATATTATTGTTATAGATCACTGCAGTCTTGCCAGGAGAAATCACTGAAATAGCTGAAGTTCAAGACTTCTTTTTAGACTCAACGTTTTACAGAGTTAACAAATTCCCTGTTCACAAATTGCTGGAACCAGACTTTTTCACTGCATTTGTCAAGAAAGGACATTTTGAAGCCAGAACTTTGGGAACATGGGGAGAAGTTGATCAATGTATTGCTGTTGAATCAGGTAAACTTTGTCTTTCTGTTACCAAGGATGTGTATCAAGAACTAGGGTTAAGTGGGCAAGCAGAGACAATTTCATCCTTAAAGCATCCTGCAAAATATGGTAACTTATTTAATCACTTCATATATTTTTCCAGTTTTTAACATTGTTTTTTATTTTTGCAGACATCTCTATTAACCTACTTGATGATAAGTTTTCCCCTGATTCTAAATACTACAAAAGAGTTAGTTGGTGTTTAAAAAATCAAACAAGTCTACAGTTTGATTGGATCATGAATTGGCATCCACATGGTAAGGTTTTTATACTAGTGGAAATTGTATCACGTCTTGACTAACAAAAATATTTTCACTGCAGATCCTGACATCTGCCCTTCTTCCCTTGCTGCTTACCTTGACTTGCTTGGCCTTCAGGTAGTTCAGTGTCTGCCAGCCTTTGAAGAAAACATTTTAAATCAAATTAAGGTTCCACTTCTATGCACTGAAACAGACATTTTAGATGTTGTTGAATGGGTTGGAGCTGTTGCATTAAATATCATATGGTAACTAGATATTACTTAAGAGTAAATTGAGATTTGTATATCTTAACACTATTCTTTTTCAGTCCCAACGAGGAAGATTACGCTACTTCAATGACATGTCCAGAACCCAGTTATAAATCTGAAAAGGTTCACATCTTGAAGTGGAAAGGATTTTTTTCTGCAAGACAGGCAAAGGAGTTGCTCGGTGTAATTTTGAAATTGCGACCAGAAGCAACAGAAAGTTCAATTCCTACATGGCTTAATCTCACACTCAACGGATTTGATGAATTCTATACAGGTGTGTTATTGACAATCATTATTTTGATTTCACATATTCTAGCAGGACATAAAAAATTTATTTGTGATTTTCAGCATCAAGTATATGCTCGATTTTTACAACGACGTCCGACAACTGCCAAATCTTCACAAACCAGACATCTAAAAGGATAATCAAATGAATCAAATTCAACTTTTGATATTTCATCCTCTGTAAAAACACATTTGAATAAATAAAATCTGATACTGGATGGGAATTATGATACCCCATATTTGCTTACACATGTAACTACACTCCTGTGTAGTTAAAGCTGCACTATGTTCTTGAAACATTTCACCAACAAACTTCTTCACCTTCAATCTTATATACTTAGCTGACTATTCAGGAGTGACTACAAAGAATCATAAATATGCTGTTATGTATTCACCTGGGTGTTTTGAAGAATGAGTGATGACTTTGACGGCAGGCCGGGAAATTGATTTTTCCAAATAAATGGTCTTTTGAATCTTGCTTCACCAAACAATTGTATTTCATGTTTACCATGAAACTAACAGAAACAAATTTTATCTTAGAGAAAAATAAGCAAACATCAAGAATATGATTGTGAAATATCGGCTTCGAATGAAGACAAATCCATTTCCTTGGTATCAAAACAAACAAACAGTAATGACTTAGAAATAACTAGAAAATAGAAGAGATCCTTGACAAGAGCAAAATTGCAGAAAGAAAACGGTTGATTATGTTAGAACGTAAGAGTAGGCGCGTCGTGATGATCCAGAATATCTGTCGAAACAAGATGAGTTAATGAGAAAAAAATGTATAATTTTATTTAAATGTTTTATTAGTAATTTTCTCACCGGCAATAATCGAATACCAAGGGACAGTGACGTAAGTAAGAAGCGCGTTAAGAGGCACCGACTGAGCACGTCGTGACTCCTTCAAGTAATGGAAGGTTTGGGTGAATCCCTTCATAGTCCAAAGTGGATTACACACTCCATCATCCAACTCTAAAAAATGCATTAAAATAGAAAATAAACACAAGAACTTCCTCCACAAAAGTGCAAACAGTAATATGAAACCATCAAAGGGAAAGCAAGACAAAAGAAGCTTATCAAAAATAATAATGGCACACCGGTGCGAGGACCAGCAGGTTCACTGGACCGAGCCGATTGACTGTCACGAAAGTGAACTCGGTTTCCATCCACCAGTTGCTTGAACGTCGCACCCGTCTTGCGGCCGGGCACGTCCGTTGACTCCGGCTCCTCAGCCAGCATGCCTAGTAGATATAATACAGCCAAAAACGATGCTAATAACAAGAAATCAACATAAAAACGGAAGCAACTGGCATGCGACATAAAATACTTAACAAGCAAAAATACAACCTAACCAAAATGTTTGTAGAATTTAGTTAATACATACGCAGGGTAAAAAAAAACATCGAAGTATACAGAATAAAAAATAACTTAATAGTGATTTAACGGGAATCTCAGTATCCACTTACCGTCTCGAACATCACCGGCTTCAATCTCATTCCAAGTGTTGTTACACTTATCAAGACCTTCATTCTCTGAACGGGACATGTTATTAGTCCCGTTCATTTGATGACTAGTATTGGGCCGTTGACAACGGTTGCTGATTGGCATACCTCCACTTGGCTCGCTCAAACGTCTCTGGAAAAACAAACAACTATTCAGATTTTTTTCGATCGCATCAGAAAAATTTACTATCAACCTGTCGGGTGTTGGAGCACAAGTCTTCCGGTTCGGAATCCCATTCCGCATCCCAAAGCTCGGTGGCGCTAAAGCCTGGTTCTGAGCAGGGAGTGTCTAACCCAGAGCCTACACATAACAATACATTATTAAGATTTTTAAATGATAGTCTATGGTAGCATTTGAAACAAACTTTTAGGTTTTGTTACTGCCATTTCAGAGTGGCCTTTTCCTTGGGGACCTTTCATACGAACAAACTCCATACGATGTGTACTTGCCCCATTCCATAAACCCATAGAAAACTTTTGGGCGACTCTAGTACCTAAACTAGCCTTTCATTTCAACAAAAAATGGATTTTGTAAATAAAATATTGTCACAAAATTAGAAATACATTTTTACTCACTCTAGAATCGTAAACTTTCTTTAAGGCTTCGTAACGAATAGAGCCCAAGAAAAGGACTCCCTGAGGAACTCCACGTCTGTTGGTGGCAACAAGTTCGACGCAAACCATCTCGCCATCTCTTACGAGCATATCTTCATACACCTTAATTTAAAATATTCATAATAAAAACTGAATGAACTTTGTTACACTTGAAAAAGTGCCAACCTCGTCAAAATTGTCCACCATAAAACAAATGTTGGGATATGTAATTTCTTCTAAATCACCTTTGACGTCCATTCTTCTACGGCTCGGTGAAGCATAAACCCTCTGTGGGAAATAATCAATAATGTAATTGGGACATTTTTTTAATTGGAATTATCTGAATCATACTTGACAATGACGCTTCAAAACCTGGAGATCTTTAGGGCTTGTTCTTGTGCAAACTGCCAAGGTTAACATGTAATCAAACTGATGAATGATTAAGTTCAAATATAAAGTCTCCTCCCACGCAACGTCGGGATCTCCAATTGGTAACTTTTTACTATCGCGGCGGAAAACTTCAACTTCAGTCTAAAATTGGCAAAAATGTTATTTACCAGATGACTACTTTAAAAATGGAATTTATGAATAATATACCTCAAATTTCATTAGAAATCGTGTTGAACCTTTAATTAGCTTTTTTCTTACAAAGAATAAGAGATCATCAGCATCAATACTTTGATCTGATTCAAACAGGAAGTGCCGAACAAACAAATCAGTCCAGTATGGTGTTCCATGAAGGAGCACAAAGTCTGAGTCTAAATAATGAAAATTAATTTAAACTTTTTAAGTTTTCACTGGAAATAAGCACATGCATTACCTTCTCTAACATATTTTCTCCGTTCCTTTCTCCTTTGAAAATTTACTTCCTCCAACAGCTGCTCCAAGGCATTAGGAGACCGAGTATTTACAGTGTCCACCATGGAACTCAGTTTATCCCAGCTAACAGCCATAATGACTGATTGCAAAAAATATCAGATTTACAGATCTATAATTAGAGCATTGATACTTGTTTGAAATGCTTTCAAATTGATTTTTGTGGACATCCAAGAGAGAAAATGCATTACTAAAGAGCTTCGTAACAATCTAAGAGATAAAACGAGATTGTGACATTTGAGAAAATAAACAGCTTCAATATTTTCTGCCTTATTTTGACACAGTTGACATTTGAAGGCAACGCTGAACTTTGTTCAATTTTCAAGGAAAGATTTTAATAATTTATACACACTTAAAAATGGAACAATTATTTAAGTTCACTTTTAATTTATTTTCAATCTTGAAAAATTCGAAAACTTTTAATCGAGAAATCATATTTGATTCGAAAATAAAGCGACACCGCTGTGTTTTCAAAATACGTCGTCTGCTCATTCCAAATAAAATTAAAAAATCACATGGCACCATGCGCACATGCATTTTGTTACTTTGGATTTGAAGTCGTCTTCTTTGAGCTTGATTAAAATTTGATAAAAACATTTAACATTGAAACCGCGTTCAATACCTTAACATCTCTGATCAATCATTAGTTTACTTTTGCTTTCATTGAGTGGTATTGTGACTGAACTGTCAAAACTTGACGTCATCTGAAAGCGTTATTGAACTTTTGAATAATGGATTTAGTCCAAAATGATGAATTTGTTATAGTTCAAAGAAAAAGCCAAGTGAGTCTACACCAGCTGCCAAAGAAACAGGGCAAAAAATGGTATGTGAATTTAAAATACATTTGTAACAATTTAACCTAATGAACATTAATTATCTTATGTTAAAGGACTGTTAAGATTGGGAGAGATAAAGTTGACATCTCCTCTGTGGTGGGAAAACCTCATGGAACTTTCAAGCTTGTACGTGAAAAAGATGCCAAAAACAGTGTGTTTACACTTGAACCATCAGATGAAGTTGTGGAGATGAAAGATAAATTGAAAGACCTAAGCTCTGGAGAGAACAATAAAGAGATTTGGGATGATGGCACATCTCAACAACTGAAGAAAGAAGATATTGAAGAATTAAGAGGGCAAGGGCTGACTGGAAGTGAAATAGTCACACAACTAGTAGAAAACAGCAAAACTTTCCAGATCAAGACTGAATTCTCACAGGAAAAGTACCTTAACAAAAAAGAGGAAAAATATTCTGAATGGGTTGACATTCTGAAACCTAATATCAGACACTTGGCTAAACATTTCCATTCCCAAGACCCCATGCAAATATTGTAAGCCTTTCTTTTCCTGTGAAAAATTTGACGATAAATTTATTAAATATTCTTCAGGAATTTACGTCCCGACACGCTGGCGATGATTATGTCCTTAGCTAACATCAAGAGCAACGGCAAGTTTGGTGTTTTTGATGGAGGGTGTCAAGGATTAGTCACAGCTGCTATTCTGGATAGGATTCAAGGGCACGGCACTGTCTGGAACCTGTTCTTAAAAGGAACACCACAAAAGTAAACTGCAAATCTATTTGAAATTTTGTTAATTTCAGTCGAGTAAGCAGCTCTATTGTAAATAGGCGAGTGATCCAAGCGATGAACTTTACTCCTGAGCAACTGAAGCCCCTTAAGAATTGCAGTCTCAGCAAACTGAAAGAAACGCTTGCAAAAGAAGAGAATGAGGATGGAGACGAAGTACCGGCCAAAATGATTAAACTAGACGAAGATGCTCCACCACCTTTAGAATTCGGTTCACTCGACGGGCTGGTAATTATCTGTCGTCGACCAACTACCATCGCCAAAGAACTTGTGAAACTGTTGGCCCCTTCTGGCAATTTTGCGATTTTCAGTCCATACTCCGAGGTAAGAAAACTTTTAAATTTTATATAATAGATAACTAAGAAATTGTATTTCATTCATTCATCAAGCCACTTAGTGAAACATACATACAATTCCGCGAGTGCAACCTGGCCGTCAATTTGCAACTAACTGAAACGTGGTTCAGGACTCACCAAGTTTTGCCGCTTCGAACACATCCCGAAGTGAACATGAGTGGATCCGGCGGATACATCCTATCTGGAATCAAAGTTGTCTCGTGAAAGTGTTGTTTGTATTTGTTGAAATAAAAGAAGAAATAATTCTACTCACCACTTCATGTTGATTGGGACTTGACTATATATTGCATCTGCAATTCCAAATATTCTGTCTCCAGTTGTGTTGCTTCATTTTTCATCTTATCAACCTAATAAGCCATTCACTGACTATTCAATCATAAAAATTCTTTTGAAAAATCATATCATACCTCTTGTTGAACATTATGGAGATGAGTTGATGCTAAACCAGATGAAATTTCATTGCCCACCAAGAAAGATATATTAGCGGCTTGATTGAGTAATTTTGTGGATTCATTGTAAACATAAAGACTATCACTTATTTGCTGTTTTTGTTGGAAAATTTCTGATTGTAACTGAGAAATGTGTTCTTCAATTCCCAGCCTTTCAACCATGACAGGGCCAACCTCAATACTAGTTAAGAGGGCTTTTATTGCAGAACCCAATAATGACACATATTTCTGATGGGCAAATTGGAATGTGTGAAACGAACTAGACAAAACCAATATTGAAGAATCTACAGCACTGTTTGCAGCTTGCTGAAGTTTAAAAGTGTAGCTGTATTCTTGTGGTTCAGCTATGTTGACTTTAGTTTTCACTTCATCTTCCTGATTCTCATCATCGTTGAAAGTAACGACAAAACCACTAGCCAAACTAAAATTTAGAACTTGCTGCAAAGGTCTGAATAGCCGGGTACTTTTGCGACATCGATCTGATCTGACTAGGAATTGGGCTGTTCGAGCTACCAGATGTTTAAAAGCTAGCATTGCAATTTCACAAAAGAACGCGGTTACAACTGTTAGCAGCACTGCACGGTACGGTAGCACGGTAGCACTGAAAACAAGATTAATTTAGCTAAACTTGAAAAAGAAAAAAAATCATTTAACAATTAAAAGGAGAAATATAAACTTGTCAGCCATACCATTCCACGTTCCGCCTTGACGAATAACTGCAGACGATGTTTACAAAAATATATCCATCTAGTAACTATTTCAGGAATTAATGAATGTCAAATTTTAAAAATTTCATTTCGCGAATGGAATAAAGAAATCGAATAACGGCAACTGATCAAATTCGATTATGTTAAAGAGAAATCAAAAT
>Ga0247722_10002236_pt1 | contig 10151 bp, 10 predicted proteins | sample MSEWelMarce3H_FC_FD_189094 | JGI IMG/M metagenome (GOLD analysis project Ga0247722, IMG submission 189094) | Subsurface sediment microbial communities from gas well in West Virginia, United States - MSEEL Well Study Marcellus 3H_FC | ecosystem: Environmental > Terrestrial > Deep subsurface >...
AGCAGACGCGCCCGAATGTAAAGACCTCTATATTTCAACCCAAACCAAGCAAATCCGATTGAATCAGAGCAACATTGACGTCTCGCGCATCTTTTGGGAGATTCCTATCGTGAATTACTGGAAACCAGAAGAGGGTATTATCAAGAAACAGATGAAGGTTGCGTGTTTTTCCAAGGAAGAATGCGAAGCCACAACCAAACGACTCCAACAATACCCGTATTTCAATGAGAAGGTTATGAAACAGACAGACAATCCAAATTCGACCAAACACAAATTCAAGCGCGAGTCCAAAGTGACGGTGGGTATTTCCACCAAGAATGTGCTGAATTGTAGAGGGAAGGAGAAGGGCGGGGCAATGTTCAATTGTTTCGCAATCACCATTCGATTTCGCAACGATACAGGGCGGTTCCAGGAAATACACGTCAAGGTTTTCAATACCGGCAAATTGGAAATACCTGGAATTAACAATCAAGCATTGCTTGTCCGCGTGTCTGCATATTTGATTGGTATTTTACAGGCGTTCTTTGATACACCGATTTCATTTCTGGAGAACACGAGCGACAACGACAATGTCCTGATCAATTCCAATTTCCACTGTGGGTTCAATATCAACCGCGAGAAACTCCACAATATCATTAAACGAAAATACAAGATTGACTCCCTCTACGATTCGTGTAAATATCCGGGCATTAATTGCAAGTTTTATTTCAATCGAGAAATTGGGTTTGATGTTGAGCGTCAAAACGGTGTAATTCATCAAGAAGATTACCGTTTGAAAATGGACGAGCTACAAGAAACCAATAAATACATCAAAATCACCTTTGTGATTTTCCAGACAGGCAGCTGTATCATTGTAGGTAACTGTAGCGAGAAGGTTTTGCGGTTCGTATTTGATTTTGTGAAGAAAATGTTGCACGACGAATACCGAAGCATATTCATTGAGGGGGATGCGACGGCCGTAGTCAAACTGCCGATTGATGCAGAGCTCGGCGATGACGACGCCGAAATTGTAGAAATCGACAAAAAGAAGAATCGCAAGAGGCGCATCACGGTGACGACTGGGTATTTCTCTCAGTTAAAAAACATTAGTGTGTAAATCATACGCCGCGTTCCTCAAATTATTTGTTTTTTATGCATTTGATGTAAGCATCCATAAAGACTCGGCAAACGCCGATACTCGGGCAAATTGCGCCCCGTCATTTCCACGTGTTTACGGTTACGCGGCGACGCCCATTTCATAATCATTTCGCGTCGGCGTTTCAATGTATTCCGCCAACATCGCTGTATCAATCGTATCCAATAGGTCTTCAAAACCACCTTTTTAATATCAAACTCGATCCCATTAAAATTAACGTGTTCAATCACCATCATCATCAGTTCTATTTTCGCATCTTTCGGCAATTCCATACACGAATAACGTCTTAAATATCTGCGCACAATATTGTGCGGATATTTAAAATAACTGGCGGGGGACACGTGTATCAAATATATGTAATAGTCATATTGGTTAAGAGACAGACCAATGAACCATTTTTTGTTGGCGTGGAGCGTATCGAAATGGTCGTCGTCGCACACCCGTTCAATTGTCGCCAAATTATCAGTATCAAAATCATATTCTTCGTCGAAATCGGAATCGTAATCCAAGTCTAGACTATCGGTATCTTCGTCTTCACTCATCTTTTATAAATAATATTATACGTTTTTGTTCTACATCCATTAGCATAATATTATTTCAATTTTATCGGTATTATTATGTTCATATATTACATGATTCTCTTGGTGGGGATACCAGTATCTACCAAATAGATCGAGTTCTCGGTCATAATGATGTAGTCGCTGGTTCCAGTCTTGAAAATCTTCTGAATAGGACTGGTATACTCCTCCTCACTTTTCACTAAAAGCTTCTCTTTGTTCTCGCGAACCCCAATGATGGCGGTCTTATCAATGGAGGACGACCAGTAGTCCATCATAATGGGCTTGTCCTCAGCAATGGAGATCTTGGCAGCATTCTGAAAAGTAATGGTGTCTGGGTATCGGAAAGTAGGTGTAGTTACTACGGTCGCTGGTGTTGTCGAAGGGGCTTGTGTTGTTGTAGTAGTGGTGCTCATTTTATAAATAATATATTATGTAAAATAAAATAAATATGCTTTAAATCCTAATTTGCCTAAATTATTTGTGAGACCGCAACCAAACGACCAATTTGTAAAATATTTTTAGTAAAATGACTTAAATGCAATAATCATTATATTTATATTATAAAATGGATTATTTTGACGAAGCCGAACCCACTTTTTACGAAGCTATGCCTGTTTTATACATTGAGGAAAAGTTCAAAGGGACTGAATTTAAGACAGATATGCGAATGTTTATTGTCTATGATCAAGAAGACAACTATTTCTACGTATATGGATCGAGAAAGTGTAAGCGAAACAATAACTACATCAACTACATGTTGAAATATGCGAGCATCGATACTCTTTACAATTACATCCAGGTGTCCACGAACTCAAAATACCACCAACTGAATGTAACCGGCTATTTCATTCACGGATTGGCGTCTACCGACACATTTGACGATTTCACGCAGAAAATCAGCAAATTTAATCAGTTGTTTGGATACGACCGGGTTACCTTGAGCCGCAAGCTGTTCAATCGATATTTGAATACGCTGAATACCACTGATGAATTAAATACCGTCAAATGAAATACCGTCAAATGAAATACCGTCAAATGAAATACCGTCAAATGAAATACCGTCAAATGAAATACCGTCAAATAAATATTATACCCATAATGTATATTATTTATGCGAAACGCAATTGGAGTAGGGTCATACGGATGCGTTTATCGACCGCCTCTACACTGTGAGAACCGTCATCCTCCAACAGGTTATGCCGACAAAATAGCAAAACTGATGCTTGACCACCACGCAATCGGCGAACTGAATGAATACAATAAAATTGTGAAAATCGATAAACAACAGAATTATTTTTTAGGAAAACCACATCGATGTAAAGCCGACGAATCCGAAGTAATATCAACAATTGACCCAAACGACTGCGACATTTTTGACGAGACTCAATTACCAGCTTATGAATTATTGATTTCAAAAGATGGCGGCATGGATTTAGATGATTTTTTGGAAAAAAGAATGAAATCGTATACGGACGCAGACGCGACCGCTGCAGATCGGTTTTTGTTGAACATTCACAAATTGTTGCTCGGTATAAAATTATTTAACGAAAACGACATCACTCATTTTGATATTAAACCGTCAAATATCGTGTTTGATGAAAAAACAGAGATGATGAAATTCATTGATTTCGGATTGATGGATAACATAAGTAATGTGATTTCCGGAATTAAATCCGGAACCCAAAGAACCAATATCCACTGGTCATATCCGCTTGATTATGGGTTTTTAAAACCGGGCACTTTCCTTAGTTATGATAATCTCAAAACACAGTCCGATGTGAATTATACGATTGGATTTTTACAAAAAGCGCTTTCTAAAACCGGCCGAACCAGTATCAAAACCACTGGGCTGCCCCAATCATATAAAGAAGATGTGCTGAAAATAAAGGAGAAATCAAGAGGGTTTAGCAACACATTTTTTTATATGAACAACGCAACCAAACCAATGCAAAATGATGAGAAACTGGCGATGATATCCGCGACTGTGAATTCAGTATATGCGTATAAAGACAGATATGATGAATTATTGAATAAAAGTGTTCGAACTTTGGACACCTATGGAATGGGGTTTGTAATTAATCATGTCGCGAACGTTTTGTATAATTTGAATAAATTGACTCACGACAACTACTTGGAAATACACATGTTTTGTCAAGAATTATTTGATTTCAATGTAGAGGCACGTTTAGATGATATGGATATGATTTTAGTGAAATACGAAAACGTCCTACAACAAATAGGAGTTCTATCAAAACTAAACATGCGATTTGAAAACCATAGACTCGTCAAGGGGTCTATTTCTAGCAAAACCAGGAACCCCAAAACTCTTGTTTCAACATCAAGAGTTGTGAATAAAGTGTTGGATGTTTCTCTCGAAAAACGCGAATTGATCGATTGTCCTGATGGTAAAGAATTGGACATAATTAAAAAGAAGTGTGTGAAAGTGTGTCCGGCAGGTAAAGAACGTAATCCAGTGACCGGTCGATGTGTGAAAATGTGTCCGCCGGACAAAGAACGCAATCCTCATACGGGACGGTGTAGGGTTAGACAAATAAAAAACAAAACACAAAAGAAGAATATTACTGGACTGAATATTTCGGCTCCGCTTAGTTCCGACACACCAAAGTAAGTTTTCAAATTCTTATAATCCGAGTTTTACAACTTTTAGACCGCTTATACCGCCACCAGAAGCACTCATACTTTTAGAACTTTGGTCAGTCGTGTTTTCAATATATTTCGCCTTTTCACAAAACGTCTTTATATCTTCTTCCGCAATTTCGGGAATGGTTTTATAAAACGTCGAAACAGTCGGATTGGTCTTTATTTTACGCGGATTGAAACTGCTTAAATAAAGCCCACTGAGTGAGCGAATGCGTGAAAGCGCCACATATGTCTGTCCAAACTCGAAAATGCTCGTCCCAATATCAATTTCTGCAATATCCAGGGTAACTCCCTGCGATTTGTGGATAGTAAATGCCCACGCCAATCGCAGTGGGATTTGAACAACCCCAAATTTCGGGTAATCTCCATGTTGATACACTCGCGGCTGTATCATCATGACGACTCCATTGAGGAATTTCACAAGCGGACATTTCACATTTTGTGTGTTTGCTACAAAATCGACCACAATGCCTTGTGAGCCATTACATACGCCTGCGTCCGTGTCTAAATTTGCAAGACACATCACAATTGCACCCTTCTTTAAAGACAGGGTCGGTGATAAATTGCTGTTTTCGCAAAAGAGTTTCAGCTGTTGCTCCACTTCTTCGTCCTTCAACTCCACGCACTTGGTCATAACATCCAGTGGAATCGGCAAACTGGTTTCATTCAACATTCGGAGATTGGTCACTGTCTTCAAATCGTATTTTTCTTCTGTTTCCGCCAGTTTTAAATACATGGTCTGATTGATGCGATCCGCGTCGGCATTCCTCGGGAAAAGTTTTGTGGGGACAATTCCATTGTTTTGAGTAGCATCATATTTGGTATTTAATCGGGCAGTAAGCGCGACCAGGGATTCTTCTGTTAGAACACCATCGCGGACTTCAGTGAGGATGCGAATGTATTCGGGGTCTTTCTGACGATACAGGGTCTTCAAATGGATATGGTTTTCAAGCGCAAATGTTTGACCCCAAAGAGCAGATTCAAAACAGAACTGCGTGTCTTTTACTGGCGGCAATTGATAGAAATCGCCTATGAAAATGACTTGCATTCCACCGAAAGGGCGCAGATATTGGCGTTTGCAGCACTTGGCGATTTGTTCAATGGCTTCGAAGATTTTCAACGACATCATACTGATTTCATCAACAATTAGAACCTGGGTCGTTTTCCAATTGGTCGTCGCACGCTTGTTTCGGATGGCCTTGTCGACGATTTCTTCCTTTGTGCCGACACCAAGTCCGATGCCGCTCCACGAATGAATGGTTTTTGCGTAGCAATTCAAGAGAACGGCGGCGCATCCAGTTAATGCGCAAACCGCGTGCTTAATCCCGCGAGATTCGAGGTCTTTTTTGATGGTTTTTATGAGATACGATTTTCCGGTTCCACCAGAGCCTGTTATGAACAGATTGTGCCCAAGGCTATATTTCGCAAAGGCGTGCTGTTGTTCGAGTGAGAGTTGTTCGGTCATTTTAAAATTACTTATATATTAGGGTTTGTTTGTTTATATTTTAATGAAAAGATATAAAAAGCTTCAATTTTATAAGGCGACGCAGTCGCCGACCGTTGCTTTGCTTAAAGGCGACGCAGTCGCCGACCGTTGCTTTGCTTAAAGGCGACGAAGGGTTCCGCTTTGCTTAAATACCACCAAAGGTGGTCGACAGAAAGGCGACACATACACGTAAAAAATAGGGGTTTCCTATTTTTAGATGATGTAATTAATTAAATAATAATAAACAAAATAATATAATGTGCATGTGATATATTTTTACATGCTTGTCGTTATTTTCGAATAACGTACAATACTCGGATATTCGGCTGGTAGATTTACCTTGCATTTTTCGTTGTACAAGCGAATTGGATTGGGAGATTTAATCTCTGAATATAGGCCACAAGAACTTAGGTTATATAAATTTCTATAATGAACCTCGGTATCCCACTCCCCCTCGGTCTTCGTCCAACCCAACTCCTCATTTGTAAAGGTGGTCGAAATCAATGGCCCCAGAACCCTTTCTTTATTCTCAGTAAACGTTGCGACTGCGATAATTTTTCCTTTGTCCTTACCTTTAACAAACCATAGCAAATCGCCATTCTTTACATTGGATGCAAACCACTTGCCCTGTTTTTCTTTTGAGTTAATTCCCCAAATCGATTTTGAGGAAGACCGCTTGAAATGGTCTCCGTCACCTACGCGAAGAAGAAAATGATTCGCCATATTTTAAACCTGATGTTGATGTTGCTTTAATAATAATAATAATTTTATGCATTAATCCTATTATTAAAAAAGTGTTCAATTTTATAATGCAACGCCTTACATAATCTGATACACCAAATAGGTAGTCAGCGCCATAAGTGTTGTTCCCCACGCCGTGTCCATAAGAGCCGTCGTCAAATCATAGTTTTTAAACATTGCATAGTTTGTAAAGTCAAATACGCCATAAATCACCAACCCCAATATGGCGGCATCTTTAACCGGTCGCCGCTCCGAAATAATAAATTTATACAAACCCAAAACGAGCAATGCATAGACCACGATGGCGCCCTCGATCCGCATCTGAATCGCCACCCGCTGAATCTTGGCGACAACCGCCCCAAATATGCTGCGCGTGGCCGTTAAATACGCCGCATCTAACGCAAGCATAATAATTGTTATTAGCAAAATTGTTTTCCACATACTATACACTTTCCGCATATAATGTTTAGCAACGTCTAATATTTTGGTATAGTATATTATAGTATATAAATGAACTACAATCCACAGAATATAATGCCCGGTGACCCATCTGCGCTTTCATCGGGTCTGATTGCTGGAGTTCATAGAGAGCCTCTAATTCGCGAATCTGAAACCCTAAATGATATCAACAATCGCATCCAAAGTCGGTATTTTTCTGATTTCCCATTGGAACCTAATTTCTCTTCGCGACCGGTTTCCACCAAATATAATTTGATGCCTACCGCCACCACAAACACAAATCCTGCGCCGAGAGTTCCAATCAAGCAATATGTCCAACACATTCCCGCCTTTAATTTCAACCCCGCAACTCGCAATGGGCCGTGGCGAACCTATGCGACCAATGTAGATACCGAATCCGTCCTGAGAAACCAGACAATGGCGCTCCAGCGATCATCCCAGGCTGTCTATGTACCGAGCACAGAAAGTGACCTCTATAATGTTCGCATCGTGAGCCGCCCCGTAGAACAGACATATAGCCATTTATTTGATAAGCCGACATTTGAGCCACCAAAACACGCGAATTTAGATAAAAGAATTGGCGCCGACCGTTTCAACAACGACACTCGTCTTCAGTTAAAACAACTAATTTAATCACGATATTTATGATATGTATTTATTATATAGATTCATATAATAAACATGACCTGGACAGCCAATTTTTTTCATAGCAAAACATTATTCTATATGTTGGTAGTATTGTCGCTCGCCGCAATTGTCTTTCAGATTTACAAAGCAGCAACTCCCAAATTAGAGGGGTTTGCACAAATCGAGAAATTCGTGCTGAAAAAAGACAATGCCGCATATGATGATTTTTACGCGAAGATTTATGACAGCATCCATCTTCCCGATGCTCGTATTGATAAAGAGTTGGTGAAAATTATGGACGCAACCAGTGCAACTGAAGACAGTGTGTTTTTGGATGTGGGATGTGGAACCGGGTGTGCTACCAACGCGCTCATCAAATCCGACCATACCGTATTTGGTGTGGACAAATCGACAGCGATGGTGAATACCGCAAAATCCAAATACGGCGATTCATTGCCCGTCCGACAAGGCGACGTGTGCGAGCCAATGCTGTTTGAACCGCGGACGTTCTCTCATATTTTGTGCCTCTATTTTACCATCTATGAAATACAGGATAAACCCGTGTTTTTTACCAACTGCAGATACTGGTTGAAGAATGGCGGACAATTAGTTCTACATTTAGTAGATAAAAAACGATTCAATACGGTTGTGCCGGTGGGGCATCCTGCACTCGTAGACAATCCGCAAAAATATGTGAAAGAACGCATTACCAAGACCAACGTGGATTTTGGCGATTTCAAATACCAGGCCAAATATGATATACCCGACAAATGTATTAAGGCCGAGATGTGTGAGACATTCACAGATGTTGCGACGCAAAACCGGCGACAAAACGACAGAACCCTCTACATGGAAGAGGCTGATGATATTATTAAGATGGCGCAACGATGTGGATTCTCTCTACACGGAAGGATAGATATGGGCGCTATTATAAACGACGAATTCCAATATCTATATATCCTTGAATAAAAAAACCTTTGGGTCTTTTGTGAATAAAAAACCTTTGGATAAAAAGACCCAAAGGTCTTTTGAATTTTTAATTAATTAAATCTTAAATATATGCTAATAAATATACAATACAAATAATAATGTTATAATATTTTACTTACCTCCTACCTTTCGTGAAATTGAGAATGTTAATACAGAGCCTTCAATTGGGAAAGCTTCTTCTTTTTCTTCTTCTGATGTTGTCTCAGTTGTCTCTTTTTTATCAACATCTTCGCTTACAGTCGCTTCGCTTGCCGTCGCTTCGCTTACAGTCGCTTCGCTTGCAGTCGCTTCGCTTGCCGCTTCAAGCTCATCCGCCTCCGTTTCAGCATCAAGCGCCATATCAAGAATCGACACGAATTCAAGATGCTCATTAAACGCCTTTTCTTCGGCATCATAGTGCTTAATTTTGGCGAACCATTCATCAAAGTCAATCTGCTGCTGCAAATACACATCTTCGTCATAATTCTTTCTAGCTTCAATGCGCTCCTTATTGTTTCGAATCAAACGCGAAACGAGGTCTCTCTGTTTGGTCGTCTGAGGACTGGGGACTTGGCCGGCTACAAAACAGTCAGCCAAAGCGGGGTCTTCAATATACTTGGCGAAATTTGCTCTGAAGAATTTTCCAGTTCGCTGGTCGTGCGCAAACTGAACATAATTCATGATTTGATCCTCAGACAATTCGGGATACAATTTATGAAGGGTTACGCACGCAACCATTCCGGCACGGCCGTGTCCGCCGCCGCAATGTAAATATACCTTCTTTCCATCGAGAATCAGCGCGACAAGTCTATTCGACAAATCGTCAATTACCTTGTCGCCAATCGTGCCCATATCTTGGATCGGCTGATGAATAAACTGTTCATCCTCATTCAAATATAATTCATAATCGTCATACATATCCCACTTAACATACTTTCCATACTCGTCGTTCAGGCAACAGTATACGGTTACGCCGAGACCGCGCAAAACTTCGATGTTGTCTTTTTTGGGATAGGCACCAACAATCAGAATGTTGTTGGGTATTAGCTGATTCGATTCGAATGAGCCGCCGTAATATTTCGAATCAACATCTGAACCAAAATTGATGTGTGAGTCTCTTATCCAATTCTCCGATTTGGATATTTCAAGAACCGGTAATGCGACCTTTGCCTCTGTTCTTTGTTTGTATTCTTTTTCAAGCTTTTCCTTTGATCCAATGCTGGTTTTAATTGTCTCCTTTGTCTCATTATTCATTATAAACGCAAATTCAAAACCATCTTTAAAGATGGCGTTAAAGAAGCTTTCATTTGCCTTCTCAATCGTGTCGGTGCTACCATACAAACCGGGGGCAACGCTGGTGTTTGAGAATCCAAATGCGCCGAATATGTTGAAATTCGTCGCGTCGCTGCTTACGCCGGCGTAAATATCATATTTTGAGGTGCTAGTGTTCATCTTACTTAACGTGTTGTAAATAAATTGTTGGTTTTTTAAGTACCAAGCTAAACTTTTATAT
>Ga0247722_10002238_pt1 | contig 10148 bp, 10 predicted proteins | sample MSEWelMarce3H_FC_FD_189094 | JGI IMG/M metagenome (GOLD analysis project Ga0247722, IMG submission 189094) | Subsurface sediment microbial communities from gas well in West Virginia, United States - MSEEL Well Study Marcellus 3H_FC | ecosystem: Environmental > Terrestrial > Deep subsurface >...
AATATCCTGCTCTTCGCATTAGTAATTCATCATAATAACTCGTAAAACCTTCCATTACCCACAATAACGAAGTATAATTCTCCTGATCATAATTAAAAGGACCTAACTCAACTGGACGTATTCGCTTCACATTCCATAAATGAAAATACTCGTGAGCAACTAAGGATAAAAAATCATAATAATCCTTTCCTTCATAGCCCCATCTACTAACGCTTAGTGTTGTAGAATTTAGGTGCTCCAATCCACCTTGACCATCGCCAACATTGTGAATAATAAAAGTATATTCCTTATTTGGATTTTCACCAAATACATTTGTTGCTGCTTCAACAACACGCTTCATGTCGTTTTGTAATTTTGAAATAGAAAAATTACCTACTCCATAAATTGCGATGGTATGCTTCACTCCAGAAGCATTGAATTCAAAAACTTCCTGATTACCTATTTCAATTGGACAATCCACCAAATGATCATAGTTGTTGAATGTATATGTTTTAGCATTTTCATAACGAATTGAATCACTGAACTTTGGAAGCGATGTTGTAATAACATTGAAATCAGTGTAGGGATAAATATCTAATTTACCAGCCAAATCTTTAGCACCTTCAACATACATAAAAATTGAAGATCCACTAACAAATCCATGACTCAAATCAAGAAAACTAGTTCGTACAGACAGGTCAAAAGAATATACCTCATAAACTACCTTCACAGATTTCGACTCACCCTTAACAATGTCCCATGTATTTTTATTTACTTTATTAACAAGCAGCTTTTTTCCATTTTCATCAAAAGCTTTAACTAAGTTGACATTTTTTGAGAATTCTCTAATCATGTAAGAACCTGGCGCCCAAGTTGGCATTTTAATTCTCAAAGGTTTCTTTTTACTCAATTTATTCAATAACATTTCAACCTCAAAATAATGATTTTGGGGTTTAGGCATCTTCAAAGAATAATCAACGGTAAGACCAAAAAGCGTTTGAACTGATAAACAGAAAAATACACCAACAATCAAATATCTCATACTGCTCAACTATTTATATTAATTCTATTTCAACTTATTTTCTCTAGTAAAAATCAGTTAGAAACAAATGTACTATATTTTTTAATCAATTATATTCAAATAATTGATTCATTCGATAGAAAAAATAAGCAAGATAACTCTTTAATAATTAAATTTTATCAATAAATAAACATAAAAAAAGGTGTCAATAAATTGACACCTTAATAATTCTACTTATCAAAAATTAATTTTTATCAGCCTTGCAACATGATTTCTTTTTGTCTTTGCATTCTTTTTTAGATTTTTTCTCACACTTTGACTCACATTCTTTTTTTGAAGAACATTTCTTAGCTGAATCATCTTTACAACATTTTTTGTTGCAATCTTTTTCACATTTTTTATCATCATCAGATTTTGAATCCTCTTGATAATAAGACGAACTATTTTCATTAGTTAGAACTGCAGCAGAAACCGGCACATTGAAAAGAGCAAATAAAGCAACAATCGAGAAGGATAAAATTATTTTTTTCATTTTTTCTTATGATTTAGTTATTAATTTATAAATATAAACATTCTTATACTATTTCACCAATCTTTGTAATTCTACCTTTTACAACATCTCCAATTTTAACATTTATTTTAGTGTCAAGCGGTAAAAACAAATCAATTCTCGATCCAAACTTAATAAACCCAAATTCACCACCGGTTTTTACATTTTGACCTTCTTCTACATAATAACAAATTCTTCGAGCGACAGCCCCTGCAATTTGTCTGAATAACACCTCTTTTTTGGAAGAATGTTCAATTACGATTGTAGAACGTTCGTTATCTGTTGAGCTTTTAGGATGCCAAGCCACTAAAAACAAACCAGGATGGTACTTTACATATTTAATTAATCCACTAATTGGATTGAAGTTAGCATGCACGTTTAAAGGAGACATAAATATTGAAACTTGAATTCGCTTATCCTTAAAATACTCGTTTTCTTCCGTTTCTTCAATCACAACCACTTTACCGTCAGCTGGACATAGAATTTCATTGTCTTTAAATACACAATCAATTTTAGGAATTCTAAAAAACTGAACAACTAAACCTAATAAAATAAGTAATACAAACGTAACAACTACAAACAACCATTGTAAACCAGTTTTTTGTAACAACAAATAATTCCCTAATTCTGCCACTGAAACAATCACTAAAGCAATCGCCATGATTAAATACCCTTCTCTGTGTAATTTCATAAACTTGTATTAATTAATTTAAAATTTGAATATAATTGATCCAATCAACTAACTCGAAAACATCTAATAATTTAAAAATTTTGTCAAAAATAAGAATAAATGACCCACCAACAATAAAAAAATGGAATTGTAAAAAGTGCTGCATCAAAACGATCTAAAATACCTCCATGTCCTGGCAAAATAGTTCCAGAATCTTTAATGTTTAAGCTGCGTTTAAATAAAGATTCTAATAAATCACCAAAAATAGCTCCAGGAACAACAATCAAACCAGAAATCACCCAAAACAAACTACCATTTGAATGATCGTACAACCCGATTACATAAGAAATACCAACTGTAATGATTATCCCTCCAATAGTTCCTTCCCATGTCTTTTTAGGAGAAATACGTTCAAATAACTTGGTTTTACCTAACATTCTACCAGATAAATAAGCGAAAGTGTCGTTTGACCAAATTAACGTAAACATACCAATCAACAAATAAACAGAAGAATCAGATGAAATCCTCATGTTTAGTAATAAATAAAATGGAATTAATAAATATAAAAACCCAAATAATTGAATGCCTAAATTCACTAAGGGGTTCGATTTTTTTCGCCATAATTCTGTTAACATTAATAACAAAACAATAGGAACGATAATTGCGCCGATTAATTTATCATCTAATTTTAAAAATAAATCAGCAACTAATAAACCATAAATCAAAATCGCCACAGCAGTGGGCATTCCCCATCTTAATTGAATGATTTTATTTTCTTTGAATAATTTAAAATATTCTACCGTACCAAGGATAAAAAACAATGTGAATACTATAATGGTAGCAGGAACACTGTATGCAATCGATAAAATAATCATCGCGACAAAAATTGTACCTGTAATTGCTCTTAATAAAAGATTGCTCATTTCTAAAAAATAAAAATGACCCCAATAACGGGGTCATTTGATTGTAATTAATGTATAATTAAGACTCTTTATTTTCAGTAGTATCTACTAAACTGTTTTGATCATCACTTGTGGAAACATCGGTAGAAATTTCATTTTCAGCAGAATCAGAAGAGTTTTCAGCTAACTCTTCTATCTTGTTTTCAACTGATTCGAGTTTTGACTTCGAAACAAATTCTTCATCTTTCAACCATGGACGTATACCAAACACCTCCTCCAAATCTTCTTTGAAAATAACTTCTTTTTCTAATAATTTTTCAGCAAGTGTTATTAGTTTATCTTTGTTATCTGTTAAAATTTGAAGTGCTCGTTGGTATTGCTCTTCAATTATTTTACTCACCTCTTCATCAATTACACGTGCAGTTTCGTCCGAATAAGGTTTTGTGAAAGAATCCCTACCTTGTGAATCATAGTATGAAATATTTCCAATACGTTTGTTCAAACCATAGATTGAAACCATTGCGTAAGCCTGTTTGGTTACTTTTTCTAAATCGCTTAATGCGCCGGTAGATATTTTACCGAAAATTAATTCTTCAGCTGCTCTACCTCCCAATGCAGAACACATTTCATCGATGATCTGTTCAGTTGTAGTAATACTTCTTTCTTCAGGTAAGTACCAAGCTGCACCTAAAGATTGACCTCTTGGAACAATAGTAACTTTAACTAACGGAGAAGCATATTGTAACAACCAAGATGTAGTTGCATGCCCAGCTTCATGAAAAGCAATCGAACGTTTTTCAGTAACAGTAAAGATTTTATTTTTCTTTTCTAACCCTCCAATAATACGATCTACCGCATCTAGAAAGTCTTGTTTTTCTACACTGTGTTTTTGGTGTCTTGCCGCAATTAATGCTGCTTCGTTACATAAATTCGCTATATCTGCACCTGAAAAACCTGGAGTTTGTTTTGCAAGAAAATCGACATCCATGTTCTCTTCCAATTTAAGTGGCTTTAAATGCACCTCAAAAATTGCCTTACGCTCATTGATATCAGGCATGTCCACATAGATTTGACGATCAAAACGACCAGCTCTCATCAATGCACTGTCCAAAACATCCGCTCTATTTGTAGCAGCTAAAATAATTACACCAGAATTTGTTCCAAAACCGTCCATCTCGGTAAGCAGTTGATTCAGTGTGTTTTCACGCTCGTCATTTGAACCAAAGCTATTATTCTTACCCCTAGCTCTTCCGATTGCGTCAATTTCATCGATAAAAATAATCGCCGGGGATTTTTCTTTAGCTTGTTTAAATAAATCACGAACTCTAGAAGCACCTACTCCAACAAACATTTCAACAAAATCAGAACCAGATAAGGAGAAGAAAGGAACTTTAGCTTCTCCAGCCACAGCTTTCGCCAACAAAGTTTTCCCAGTTCCAGGAGGGCCTACCAACAATGCACCTTTCGGGATTTTTGCACCCAAATCCGTGTACTTTTTCGAATTCTTTAAAAACTCAACAATTTCTTGAATCTCTTCTTTAGCACCTGTTAATCCAGCTACATCTTTAAATGTCACATTTGTAGATTTTCCTTTGTCATACAACTGTGCTTTGGATTTACCAATATTAAAAATTTGTCCACCGGCACCGCCGCCGCCGCCGCCTGACATACGTCTCATCACAAACATCCATATTAAGACCAAAATTAATATAGGAGCTAAGAAACTGATTATACTACCAATGTAATTTACTTCTTCTTCAGGTTCATAAGGTATTTGACGTTTCCCTGCTACTTTCAGTTTTTCGTTAGTTTCATCTAATTTTTGCTCAAAATTACCAGCATCTGAAATTTCCATTTGAAATTCAGGATTATTGGATTGATTAATCCCTTTCGATGAAGAAGTAAACATTTTCTTCATCATTTTAAATTTCGGGGAATTAGACTCACTTACAAAAGCAATTCCATCTTGAGAAAGTCTAAAATCAACTCTTTGTCTGTTAACAATTCGGACATTTTCAATGTAACTAGAATCTGCAAGCTCAAAAAAAGCTTGACGATCTTTGAAAGCAACTTCATTGGCTCCATTCATGTAGAGTTGAATTGCAATGATTGAAACAGCTATAATTCCATAAATCCAGTAGACATTTAATCCTACTTTCTTTTTATCTCCTTTATTTTCAGACATATTATCAGTTAGTTAATTAGTCAATATTTGGAATATCCGTACGTTTCGCATCCGCCCATAAATCTTCTAAATCGTAAAAGTTACGCACATCTTTGTAAAAGATATGAGCAACCACACTTACATAATCTAAAAGTACCCATTCTGAATTCCCTTTCCCTTCTGTTCCCCAAGGGCGTTCTTGGATTTCTTTACGCGTGTAACGAGTCACACTATTCATAATACCATCAACATGAGTTGAAGAGTCACCAGAGCAGATTACAAAAAAATCAGCCACACGGTTTACAATTTCTCTTAAATCCAACACAACAATATCTTTTGCTTTGTTTTCTTGCATTCCTGCAACGATGGTATCGCACAAAACTTGTGCATCAATATCCTTAGCTATTTTATACATCTTAAATAAATTATTACAAATCTAATTAAATTTTAATTTTACAACACCATTCTTAATAAATAGCTAATGATAGGTTATGAAATTATCCATAAAGAGATTGTTGATTCTACTAACAATTATTTGACCAACTTAGTTCATGACGGTAAAATCAGTCATGGAGTGGTAATTTTGGCAGACCAACAAACAAGTGGCAGAGGTCAGAGAAACGCAAATTGGCAGTCGAATGAAAAGCAAAACCTGTTATTTTCATATTATACAAAGTACATTCAATTAAATATTTCAGAACAATTTCTAATTACACAATATGTCAGTTCTGCCATTCATTCATATTTGTGCTCTATTGGGATTAATGCATCAATCAAATGGCCGAATGATATTTTAGTGGGTACTCAAAAAATCTGTGGTGTACTAATTGAAAACCAACTTCAAGGCCAATATATCAATGGAAGTATTGTAGGAATTGGTTTAAATATCAATCAAGAAAAATTCAATGAATCTTCAATCACTAGTTTAAAACTAATTTCTGGAGAAGAATTCTCAATTTTAAATGTTCTCGATGGATTATTAATCCACTTAAACAATTTTTTTGATCAATTAACTAATTTAAAAAAAGAAGAAATAAAAAATTATTACTTTGAAAATTTGTGGTTATTTGAAAAAACAGGGAATTTCAGATCTGAAAATAAAAATTTTCAAGGAATAATAAAAGGCGCAGATGAATTTGGAAGACTAAAAGTTGAAATCGATAAGAAAGTAAGATTATTTGATTTAAAAGAAATTACTTTTCTAGATCGAAATGCAATTTAAGTCGTTCTGACATGGTGTTAAACAAATTTCTAAGTGGCTTTTCAGTTATAAACTGAAGTGTTTTTCCCATTTTTGCATCAAAAACCAACTTACCATTCGTACAATTTGATGAAGTTTCTTGTAAATGAATTGTTAAGACGAAAGGAAAAGGAGATTTTTCACCTGAATCCAAGATAATTTCTGTTGGAAATGAAGTTGATCTAAGTTTTAGAGGAATAATAATCCCTCCTTGTATTTTGAAAGAACAAAACTGAGAAGTAGCTTCCCAATTAGAAACTTTATCTTGAGGCAACAAATGAATAAGATTGGTTAAATCTTGAACAAAATTGAAAACATTGTTAATTGAAAGATTAACTTCAGATTGAACACTCTCAATAATCATCTTATTTCCAATTTGAAGGATCTTCTCTCCATTTTTTTAACGATTCCAAGTCGGCTTCGTTAATGTACTCGTGACGTAAAGCTTCTTGAATCAAAAAATCGTAGTTTGTTAATGTTTCAAATGGACATTTCGCCTCTTTGAAACTATTTTTTGCGACCTCAAAACCGTAAGAGAAAATTGCAACTAACCCTTTCACCTCACATCCAGCAGCTCTCAATGCAGAAACAGCTGAAAGACTACTTCCACCAGTAGAAATTAAATCTTCAATAACAACTACTTTTTGACCAGCTTCAAAATCACCTTCAATCTGATTGCCTAAACCGTGTGCCTTAGCAGAAGTACGAACATAAATAAATGGAACACCCAATTCTTGAGCAACTAATGCACCTTGAGCGATACCACCGGTAGCAACACCAGCAATAACATCTGGCTTACCAAACGTATCCAAAATCAATTCAGCATAAGCTTGACGAATGAACGTTCTGATAGAAGGATACGATAATGTTTTACGATTATCACAATAAATAGGAGATTTCCAACCGGAAGCCCATACAAAAGGATTTGCAGGCTGCAATTTAATTGCTTTAATTTGCAGTAAAAATTCTGCTACTTTTAGCGCCTTATCGTTATTTAAAATCATAGCCACAAATGTATAAAGTTTTTATTCAAAACAAGCCATTATTTTTTATTTCTCCTGAAGAAATGCAAAATGTTGAAGGAGTTTTCCTACGTGAAGGATTAGCACTATCTGATAAACAACAAATTAACAACCTTTTAAAATTCACAAATAGGTTCACTCCTACTTATATTTTATGTGAGAATCCTGCTGAAACAATGGAACTCTACTTTCAAGATTATGCCAAAATTGAAGCAGCAGGTGGTATTGTTCAAAGAAAATCTAAATATTTATTTATTAAAAGAAATGGATTTTGGGATTTGCCAAAGGGTAAAATGGAGAAAAATGAAACTCCTAGAGAATGTGCCATTCGAGAAATTGAAGAAGAATGCGGCATTGAAAATGTTTCAATTGAGAAGGAATTACTCATAACCTATCACACCTACGAAAATCAGGGTATACCAACATTAAAAAAAACATATTGGTTTACATTGAATTATCAAGGAACTAAAAAAGGGTCACCACAAATTGAAGAAGGAATTACTAAAATCAGTTGGAAAAAAAATGAAAAATTTGACACAATCAAAAAAAACACCTTTCAATCAATCATTGATGTACTTGAAGCTTTCGATATCATTTAAGTTTTAAAAATTCATTTTCTTGTATTCTTTAATAAAAAAATGTAAAATTGCATCGTAAAAACTTATTTAAAATCTTTCACATGAAAAAAATTTTTCTTTGTATTGCATTAGTAACTTCTACTATAGTTTCAGCGCAAGAACATACCAATCACGATGGCCATAACCACGACCATAATACAACTAAAGAAAGTGTAAAAGAAAAAAAGTCAATACTTTCATTTAAAACATTGACAATAGAAAGAAACGATATACCTTATGGATCAGACGAAGAATTTTCTTTCACCTTCAAAAATAATGGAAAAGAACCTGTGATTGTGAGCAATGTTCAAACAAGTTGTGGTTGTACGACTGCAAAAAAACCTGAAGCGCCAGTTGCTCCAAAAAAGAAAGGTGAAATTTCAGTTAAATACGACACCAAACGTGTAGGGGCTTTTGTAAAGACAATTACAGTATCTACAAATGTTCAAGAACCAATTACATTGACTATCAAAGGAACTGTATTACCAGAAAAAACAACCACAACACCTGAAGAAAAAAAATAACTTCATTACAAAATTGGCTTTAAATCTTTGCCATTAATAAATATTGTTACAAAAAAAAAACATCTATTGCTAGATGTTTTTTTTTTGTAACAATAACTTTTTTTTCGTGAAGAAAATTACATCTTTTCTGGAGCTTCTATTCCTAATAAATTTAATGATCTATTTATTATATCAGAAACAACTTCACACAATACTAAACGCAAATTCTTTACCAATTCATCTTTCTCAATTAAAATTGGAACTGTTTGATAGAAATGATTAAATAATTTCACTAGTTCAAAAGCGTAATTAGCAATAATTGCTGGAGAAAATTCAGCCCCAGCTGCTTTTACAATTTCAGGATATTGTGCTATAAATTTTACAAGTTCTTTCTCTTCTATTAATAATTCTGTCGATTTGAAATCAGAATATCCGCCTGCTTTCAACAATAAAGAATGAATTCTTGCATGTGCATACTGTATGAAAGGTCCCGTATTTCCGTTTAACTCAATCGATTCTTCTGGATTGAATAACATTCTTTTTTTAGGGTCTACTTTAAGTAAAAAGTATTTCAACCCTCCCATACCAATTTGAGAAAATAATTTTTCTTTTTGTGATTCTGACATACCTTCCAAATGTCCTCTCTCTTTGGTCATCTCTTTTGCAGATGCAATCACATCAGCCATTAAATCATCTGCATCGACAACAGTTCCCTCTCTCGACTTCATTTTTCCAGAAGGCAAATCAACCATTCCGTAAGAAAGATGAAAACAATTATTTGCCCAAGTATACCCTAATTTTTTCAAAACAAGAAACAACACTTTAAAATGATAATCTTGTTCATTTCCAACAGTATAAACCACACCCTGCATGTCCGGGTAATCCTTTTTTCGATCTACTGCTGTACCAATATCTTGCGTCATGTAAACAGCTGTCCCATCAGATCGAAGCACTAATTTCTCGTCCAATCCTTCTGAAGTTAGGTCAATCCAAACAGAGCCGTCATCTTTTTTATAGAAAACTCCCTTATTCAAACCATCAGCTACAATGTCTTTCCCTAATAAATACGTTTCAGACTCATAATACAATCTATCAAAATTCACTCCCATCGCCTCGTAGGTCGCCTTAAATCCTTCATAGACCCAACCATTCATTGTTGTCCATAACAAATAAGTCTGCGGATCTCTTGCTTCCCATTTCACAAGCATCTCTTTGACATCTCTCATTAAAGAAGTCTCATTTTTTGCCAGTTCTTTTAACTTAGAATTTATGCCTTCAAGTGACTTTTCATCCAAACTATTGGTTCGAGCTACAACAAGATTATTAATTTGTTCCTTGAGAGTTTCAGAAACCCCACTAAAATCGTTTGATTCCCAACGTTCTAGAACAGTTTTTACTTCTAAATTCAACTGTTGATCGAAAACTACATAGTATTTCCCTACTAATTTATCCCCTTTTAAACCAGTATTTTGAGGCGTCT
>Ga0247722_10002239_pt1 | contig 10148 bp, 7 predicted proteins | sample MSEWelMarce3H_FC_FD_189094 | JGI IMG/M metagenome (GOLD analysis project Ga0247722, IMG submission 189094) | Subsurface sediment microbial communities from gas well in West Virginia, United States - MSEEL Well Study Marcellus 3H_FC | ecosystem: Environmental > Terrestrial > Deep subsurface >...
GTCTGTGGATGTATCACACTGAATGGCTCAGTGACCTGCAACAAACCCAGATCTCGCACAACGGTGCGGTAGAAAATATCTTCGAAACGGATCGCAGCCGTCTCGACCTGAGCGCCGGCAAACTGTTGTCATACCAAGACCGGGCTTCGCTGCGGTTATTAGCCGGGATCCTGCGTGAACAGTGGCGTTTTGCCCCAGCACTGTTGCAGCCGACTTTAGCCTTACCGCAAGACCGTAGCTGGGCTTATCCGTGGATTGGCGTTGAATATAAACAACATAACTATCAAATTCTGCACGACATTCTGTTTATCGACCGGGCTGAAGACGTCAATCTCGGCTGGCATCATCAGGTCAAACTCGGTGTCCAAAGCAGTAAACTACAGCAAGACACCAGCCTCGGTTACCGGCTCAGCGCCAGCACCCAAAAAGGCTTTGGCGACCGTGAACATTTGCTGTTAGTCGACGCTTCACTGGATTACATCGACGGTATGCAAGGCGGTGACTTGACCCAATGGCAAGCAAAAGCGGAAGACTTCTATCGCCTGAGCGCAGATTTTACTTGGTATAACAAAGCAGAACTGACCCAGCGCAATCGTAATTTTGCCGACAAACCGCTGGAACTGGGTGGCGACAGTGGTCTGCGCGGGTATCCGCTGCAATATCAACATGGTACGGCGAAAACATTGCTGACTTCAGAACTGCGCTGGTATCCGCGCGTCAACATATACAAGATGCTGGATTTAGGCTTTGTCGCTTTTGCTGATGTTGGCCGGGTCAGCGGCGGTAGTATCGCCGATGCTGCCACACTTAACCCAGCCGCACTCGCCGCCCAATTTGCCTTGCCACTTGGCACTATGCTGCTAAACCCCTATGCCATGGCGCCATTGCCAGCACAAACCGCAGTGATGCGCACAGATAGCGACTTACTACGCCCAAACTTAAGCGATAACTGGCTGGGCACTGTCGGCATTGGCATGCGGATTTATTCTTCAAAATCCAGTAATGACCATGTGGTACACATCGATCTATCAACACCGCTGAATACAGCGCCGGGCGTCGACAGCTGGGAGATCGGGCTGAAAGTCAGTAACCGGTTTTAGCGAGTAAAGTCCATGTGGTCATGCGAAGAGCCGGTCATTGTGCGGCTAAGCCTGAGTCGCTGACTCATGACGTTGACCAAGGTTACGTTGCGCTGCCGTACGATAAAATATATGGCAAACAGATAACACTGAGCCTTACTCCGCCCGCCAGAATAGCAGTAGTAAGCCGCAAGCCAAATACATAAACAAACCAAAGGCTAAGACAGTCGGCAGCAACTGCGCGGCCGTCGGCAACATCGCTACCACCGCCAACACTAACGTCAGGTTGCGCACCAAGCTGACTAACACCATGCTGCGTTGCAACTCCGGCTTGCGCTCAAGCAGCAATGCCGGCAACACCAACAGGCACAACAACGTCGCTGCCGCCCATAAAGGCTCGGTCGGCCCGCCGATCACTGCTGCCGCGTAACGCGCAAGCAGGGCCAGCACCAACAAGAAAACCAACGCTCCACCCAACCGCTCTAACCAGGGCAGCCACTGCCTAGTGGTCTGCGGCCAGCGCCGTGCCAGTGCCAGCCCGACGACAAAAGGCGCGACAGTGAGCAGCAGCAAATAGCCACACAGCGCCGGCAATAAGCCAATATCCAGCACCGGTGCCACTGCTAAAGCGCCAAGCAGCACCAGACTAAGACCTTGCAACAAGATGATTAGCGTTGCGGTTAAGCCTGACGCAGCGCCGATTTTTTTCACAAAAGCCCCCGCTGAAGTGCCACCGCCGGCCGCAACCAACACACTCATCGCCAACAGGCTGTGGGAGTCAAACCAACGGGTACAACTGGCCAGTAACCAAAGTCCCAACGCCGGCAGCACTAGGTTATAGCCGAGCGTCGCTCGCAGCAGCAGCGCAGGCGGGTAACGCTCAGCCTGACGCCGGTGTGCCAAACCTAAAGTCAGCATAATCACCAGCGAATTCAGCACTGCCCACGCACTGAGCCAGCCGCTCATTGGCAACAGGTCAGACTGAACAGCCGTCTCGCCGGCTTTTTGTGCAAGTAATGCTGCAGCTGTTGCACCACATGTACAGCATCGGGACCCACGCCACGCAACGTGGCCGAGGCATGCGAACGCTGCCAAGCGGTGCCGACAAAAAACAAACCAGGCACTTGGCTGGCCACGCCACCGCGTTGCTGCGCTGCCGTCTGAGCATCGAACCCGTCGAGTCCCGCCAGATAAGCCGGGCTGTTGATAAATCCGGTCGCCATGATCAGCGTGTCGACCGGTTCCACCTGCTCACCCCACTGCAGGCCGTCGCTGGTCACGCGGTCAAACATCGGCCGAAATTGCAGCGCGCCACTGGCAAAGGCCTGCCGATACACACCATGGTCGAGCACCGGCGTGGTCGGATTGAGCCGGAACCAATTCCCGAGTGGCAACCGGTCGAGGCCACTGCGGGTCAGCCAAACATGCAAATCCACGCCAAGCGGCCGCTGAGTCATAAAATTGGGCGGCTGTCTGGCGGTCAGCACCACCTGATGGGTGTGGGCCAGCTCATAAGCAATTTGCACGGCAGAATTCCCAGCGCCGACAATCGCCACACGGCGGCCGGCCACATCCGCCGGACGCTGATAAGCGGATGAATGCAACAGACGGCCCCGAAACTCACTCAAGCCATCAAATACCGGCATATATGGCTGCTGAAAAGGCCCGCTGGCAGCAATGACAGCTCGCGCCTGAAAACGCTGGCCAGCCTCAGTACTGACCAAAAACCCCGCCCCTTCGCGCGACACTTGCCGAACCCGCGCCTGATACTGCAGTGGAAAATTGAAATGCTGCGCATAGTGTTGCAGATAGGCAATCACCTCGTCCCGCTGCGGATAGCGCTCTGGATCGCCCGGAAACGGCAATTCCGGCAGACTGTTAAACCGGGCCGGCGAAAACAGTGTCAGGCTGTCGTAATAATGCGGCCAGGAGCCGGCGGCACGGTTGCCGGCTTCCAGAATTTTAAAACTCAAACCGGCCTGAGTCAGCGCATGACCCGCAGCAAGCCCAGCCTGTCCTGCACCTATAACAATTACATCTAACATGACTAAAGTTCCTTTATTTCGGGAAATAACGAATTACAAGGTAAATGTATCAGCAACACTTTTTCAGGAACTGCCCCAACAAATCGAGGGTGGCCTGAATTTGTTCCACGTTCGGTCGGTATTCCACTTCTTTGCCAAATTTTTCACTGCGCAGCAACCCAGCTTCTTTTAACTGCTTCAGATGCTCAGAGACCGTCGACATGCCCAGATTAGTGCGCTCCGCCACCACACCGACCGTCATCACATGGGTTTCTGCAAACAGCAGCATGATCCGTTGCCGGTTATCATTGGCTAGCGCATGCAGGAATTTGTTCAGATCAGCAGGGATAGTCATTGCATTACACCATCGCATCACATTTCGGGCTTTCCCGAATTATATGGATGCAGCGGGTGCGGCGTCAAGGCCTGATATCGGGTAACACAGGACATATATGGACGTTCCCATAGCGGGCAAGTAAGGAAAGCGCCCAAAACATAGGTTACTCAGTCGCTGACTTCACCACTGGCAAAGTAATGTAAAACGTGCTGCCCTTCCCTTCAACGCTGTCAAAGCCGATTGTGCCGTGCATCTTGGTCATTAGCTCTTTACTGATGCTAAGGCCAAGCCCGGTGCCGCCACACTGGCGCGTATCGGAACCATCAGCCTGAGCAAACTTTTGAAAAATCCGCGACTGAAATTCAGCCGGAATGCCAGTGCCTTGGTCACACACTTGAATCAACGCCTCATCGCCGCTGATGCTGCCAACAATCTTCACCAATCCGCCTTTCTCGGAAAACTTCACCGCATTACTGATGAGATTACTCAGGACTTGTTGCAAGCGCTGTGCATTGGCAGACACAATTAACTTCGATGGTAACTTTTGCAAATCAAGGTGTAGTTGCACTGAAAAAGTGTCGGCATAGCCCTGATTCTGTTTGACCGCTAACTCCAATTGATTCAACAAATCCAACGGCTCAAGTGCCAAACCCGCTCCACCAAATTCCAGTTTTTCAATATCCAGAATATCGTTCACCAATTCGGCAAGCCGCACGGCATTTTGCTGCGCCAATTGCAGCATAGTTGCAATCGGGGGTGGCACTTCGCCTAAAACACCGGCATTGACCAATTCCAGACTGCCCTTGATTGACGTCAGCGGCGTGCGCAGCTCGTGACTTACTGTCGCTACAAATTCCTGCTTTAACCGCTCAACCTTTTTTCGTTCACTGATATCGTGTAGCAAGCAAATGTACCAGTTTCGATTTGGCAGCTCATAACTGCTGAGGCTCACCTCTAACTCTAAAGCAGTGCCGCTAGCACTTTGCCCAACGGCCTCGACCACTCGCCCCTGCCATTGGACGAACAGATCAGGACTGATCGGCTGTAACGCTGGTAACAACTGCCCGAGTTGCAAGGCACAAAGCTGGCTGTTGCTGTAACCAAACAGCTTCTCTGCTGCAAGATTAGCGCGATCGATCTGGCCGTTCGCATCAAAAATCACTATCGCTTCGGCTGCATTATCAAGAATGCCGCTCAGCTCCAGTGTGCGTTGACGCACCAGTTGTCGCACCTGTTCAGATCGGCCGGTCACAGACAATAAAAAACCACCGAGTAAACTACACAAAAACAAACCACCAGCCAGCACCAGCCAAGGTTGCAGGCTACTGTGAGCATTCAGAAACTGAACACTCGGTGCTATTGCAATGCTGAACTGACGGCCAGCCACTTCAAACTCGTCTCGCAATATCATTGCATTCGCATAGGCAGGACTGGTGATGTTAACGCTGCTATATAGCGGGTGAACCTTTGCCAAACTGATATCGTGAACGTCCAACCGGAAACTGTCAGTCGGGTAACCGACAAGTGCAGAATTGATCACATCAACAATGTCATACACGGCGACCACATAGCCACGCAGCGACTGCCCGCGTTCAGCAATTGATGGCGGCGCCTCATTGGTGGTGTATACCGGATTAAACAACAGCATCCCCGTCCTCCCCTGCGCCAAATGCACTGGCGCTGTGAGAGTGGCACGGGCACTATCGCGTGCGATCCGCATTGCACTGTACCGGATAGATTCAGAACCGACGTCATAACCTACAACTTTACTGTTTTGTGCCCATGGCTCGATGTAAGTGATTGGAAAATAGTCCGGCCTTTGTGCCGCAGGCACCAACTGACCAGGCCCCTTCAGTTCTGTGATCACAAAATTTCCTGCCCCGGATGCCAACATACTGGCTTCATATGCAGGGCGCTGCGCCAGCGGAACCCTTGCATTCCAGCTCATAGCGCGGATACCGGGATAGTCACTAACCAGCGGAGCCACAAAAATAGCAAAATCACTACGCGTGACATGGTTAGATGCTGAAAACAGGCGCTCCATCGGCATAACTAAACTGGTGTGCAGCGCGATACGTGATTTGATGCTTTGCGCAATCAACTTCGCTTGCTCGTGAAAACGTTGCTTCTGCCGGTCTAATTCATTCGCACTGGTGTAGAAAAACAGCGCAACAATCAAGGTACAACTAAAAACCAGCGGCAAACCGACTGTGCTAATCCGGCTGCGCCATTGCTCACGTGGTTTAGCAAACAACACAAACATCAAGGGTGTGGCAAGTAACACGCCGATGCTGTCACCCACCCACCAGTTCCACCAACTAAACAGGACTTGCTCCGCCGTTACGATCTGCTGAGTAAATAACACCGAGACCCCAACACTTGCGCTAAGCACACAAGTTAACGGGCCTCCGAGCAACAGCAGCAAGAAGATGCTGCGATCTTCGGTCAATGGGTTGGGAAAGCCGACAAAACGACGAATCAACCAGCTGGCGCTCAGGCACTGTATTGTGGTCCCGAATGCAATACCAGTTGCGACCAGCAGATGCTGCCAGCTCAGTTGCTCGATGCTACTCACGGCAATACTAAGATTGAGCAGTGTTGAACCGAGAAAAACCCCCGGCAACAGCGCGTAGCCCCAAATCAGCACCGCAGCGAGAGCCACACCGACCGGCGGGAAAACAGCACTGACAAATCCAGGCGGGATCGCCAGCAGTAAAGCAAGTTGTCCGGTCAACCAATAGGCCAGCGCCAACAGTAATATTTTGCCGGCAGCAGAGTAAACATGTGAAAACAGCTGGTTGGTCATCGGGCTCCCTGCAAAAAAATTACCTCTTCAACTAAATGCTATGCCAACGAATTCTGCAAGCCTGCAGTAAAATAAGATGGCAAAGCTGGGGCAAATCATGCCGATAAATCGGCCGCTATCGCGAGCAAATACTTTTTGGCACAAACGCACACCTAAATCTGTCGGCCGCCGCGCATCCGGTGGCATCTCGGAAACTAACCGTGAGCATCCTTCACCGCTATATGTACGCCGGGCTCAATGGCTGTGCCGCGCCAGCGCCACAGGCACCAACAAATCACGCTGACTGACAGCAAACCCGGCACACTGGCTTCGAGACTAAAACTACCGCCAGTTAGGATTTATCGCTGAGATTCGATTGGATGTACACGCAATTTGGGATGTCCACGCAATTTGATTGTTCGCATGAACTTATGGGTGTCTCAGATTGTGCCTTTCGGATTGTGCCTTTGGCATTACACCCTGTGATGCTCTTTGAAGGAACCAGGTGGATGTCACATAGTTTTTACTATATTATCCAACGATTTTTACCATACCCTCTATATGGGAGACCTAAATGCTAAAAACACCTATCACTATTGCTTGCAGCCTTGTCTTGTTCTCAACTTCCTTTGAGCTTTTGGCCACAGAAACGCTTTCAGTAGAGCAAAAAATTGCCGCATTAGAAGCACAAAATAAATTACTCCTAGAACGCTTATCGGCACTCGATGCAAAATTAAGTAAGCAAACCACCTCGTCTGATCCATCTATCATCACAGTAAAAGACGTAGCAACAGCCCCTGTGCAAGAGTCTGAGGATTCGAAAAATTTTGTGCAGGTTAATCATGATTATGGCTATGCCATGCTCGACCCTCTACGAAATATCAATCGCAAAGAGCTGGTACTGCTTGAGCAAAAAAAACAGGGGCAATTAAACGCTGATACCATTTATTTAAGTGGTGCCGGCACTGGCATTGTGAATTACCAGCGTAGTAATACGGAAAGTAAATTTGGTTATTTAATGCGCCACCCAACATCAACGAACCAACGCACCAAAGATGCGTCTGAAGCGGTAATCCATTCGGCACAATTCGCTATTACGGCTAATTTAGATTCTTGGCTCTCGGCTTATACAGAATTTTTGTACAGCCCCGAATTAAGTTTTGGTGCAGGCACCATTACCACCGTAACGCGAAATCAAGTGCAAGTGCACCAAGGTTATGTGCTATTAGGTGATTTAAACGAATCTCCATTTTATGCATCGCTTGGCAAAATGGCCGTTCCTTTTGGTTTAACCGATACGGTAAGTCCGTTTACCCAATCGACGGTTTATCATGCGTTTGGCGGGTTAGCCTATGGTTTAAAAGGTGGTTACAGCCACGATAACCTGAATATAACGGCGATGGCAGTGCAAGGGGGCGCACAATTTCGGGCAGCTAACGTACCGGTTGATGGCTCGAGTGTCCCAAGTAAACTCAACAATTATGCGGTAGATGCGAATTACACTTTTGCCGTTAATCCTAATACGGATTTACAACTGGGTGGCTCGTATATCAAAGGCAGTGCTTATTGTCAGAGTTTCCCTGTTACACACTTTACTGGCTGTAAAGAAGCGAATGGTGCATTCGCAGTTTATTCGACTCTGGATATTGGACAATGGCATGTAAAAACTGAGTTTGCTAAAACCGAACATATGTGGTTAGGTACTTTTAATCCAACCATCCCACAATTTGCCGCATCAAAAGTGGATAGCTTAGATTTGGGAGTGGGTTACCATTCAACTATGGCGGGAAATCCGCTGTATTATTCTTTCGAATTCAGCCAATTTAATTCTGGCCCAAATGATTCTCCGTGGGAACGTCAAGATCAATGGGTTTTAGGTCTGGCCTATTTCCCTATGGGTAGCGCAAAGTTTTTCACTGAAGTGATCCAGACCCGTGGTTATGCGCCATTAAACTTTATCAGTGGTGGTAATCTAGGGGATGGTGTTTCATGGAGTGTGAACGATGCCGCATCAACCGTAGTCATGCTCGGTACTAATATTGCGTTTTAAACAACAGATAACAGCTAAAAGCCCACCTGAACCGGTGGGCTTTGTCTTTTAATCAAGTGAACATTTATGTTTTTGCGAATTCTGAAATCACATGACTGCCTAATCTAAACCCGCTGGGTCAAAGTTGATTTACCGCTCTATTTCAGGCATAACGTTTTAAATTATTCGTCAGAAGGAAGTAAAAATGCGCGCACGGACACACTTATCACTGTTAACAGCCACTATGTTACTTGTTATGTCGCCACTTGCTCAGGCGCTGAATTGTGGCGGTTCCTGTAACGCCTCGAATGCTTCCGCCGTGATGTCAGAAGGCCTTGGCTTAGTGGTCGAAGGTACTCTTTCTGTGGTTGCCGCCTCTGGCCAGGTGACTATCGAAACGGTTCAAAAGACTGATGATGCCATCGTTCTGGTTGTACGCGGTCTGGCAAAAGCCGGCGCCTTGAGCGCGAATGCGGCTTCAGAAGTATCAACGGCTAGCCTGAAACTATCCGGCAAAGCGATTGAGAAAGTCGCATTTGCTGCCGGTCAAACGCTGGAGATCAGTGCCGTGACCACCGGCCATTTTCTGGTATTTAGCGGCAAAGCATTAGCGTTTATCCCTAACGAAGTTGGCCAGGCTTTGCTCGAGCACGAGAAAGTTAAACCATGATCAACGGTACAGGGGTCAAATCTAGACTGGCGCTGTGGTGTGCTTGCCTCTGTATCAACGCCTCCGCTTATGCCGGCACCTCCTGCGATAAAGCGGTTGACGTTGATCCGACCAAACTGATGCAAGCGTTGGAATTAGCGGAGCAAACTCGTCAGACTTTGCTGCAACACAACGCCACAACCGCCATCATGGCGAGAGTCGGTCAGGATTTATCCCGCTATGGTCTGCGTTATTCACATTTGGGCTTGGTCTACCAAACGAAACCAGGCCATTTTGCCGTGCTGCATGAACTGAACGAATGTGGCAGCGACAAATCAGGCTTGTATCGTGAAGGCTTAGGGAACTTTTTTTTAGATGATGTGCATGCATTCGAAGCGTTAATCCTGCTTCCGCCGGCTGCGCTGCAACCCAAAATCCAGCAACTGCTGCAAAGCGAGCTGGCGCTGAGTTCGCATCACAGTCACTACAATATGCTGGCGTATCCTTTTGATGATACCTACCAAAATTCAAATCAATGGGGACTTGAATTACTCAGCCATATCCTAAGCCCAGCCAAACTCAATGGCCGACCCGCAGTACAAAAGTGGCTGAAGCAACAGCAGTATCAACCCGGCGTGATTGAAGTTGACCCGTTATCCCGGATGGGCGCTGCAGTGTTTAGAGCCAACGTCAGCTTCACTGAGCATCCGTTGAAACAACGTTTAAACGGCAGTTATGAAGTCGTCACAGTTGAGTCAGTCGACGCATTTTTGCAAAAGCAGTGGCCACAGATGCAACGCTTAGTGCTGCAACTGCCAGCCAGCCAACCTGGTGTTCAAACCGGTGTTCAAACCGATGTTCAAGCCGATGTTCAAGCCGCCAAAACACGCTAAAGACTACTGAATAAACTGCCCGATGTTCACCAACATCTCGGCGTAATAAGGGTTATATGTCAGCCGTTGCAGCGGACGAAACTTGCTCAGGTTTTGTTCCGTTGTTTCCCCCACTGTAATGTTCGCTGCGGTTTTACATTGCTGATAGGCTTTGTCGTCGCTGTAATGGTTACAGTTGCGATAGTGACCGCTCACGCCGTAATGCTGATTTTGCGGACTGTTGGTCACCGCCGTGTGGGCAATATCTTGTACTGCGCGACACGGGCCATCTGCAGTGCAGCTCGGCACCGTCGAGCGCAAAGTAGCACTCAATGCCGCTGGGATCGTTGCCCTGTCGCCGTAATAGATCAGC
>Ga0247722_10002240_pt1 | contig 10147 bp, 6 predicted proteins | sample MSEWelMarce3H_FC_FD_189094 | JGI IMG/M metagenome (GOLD analysis project Ga0247722, IMG submission 189094) | Subsurface sediment microbial communities from gas well in West Virginia, United States - MSEEL Well Study Marcellus 3H_FC | ecosystem: Environmental > Terrestrial > Deep subsurface >...
CGGTAAAGCGTAAATCACGGATAATTTCCACACGCTCGACGGTATCAATATCCGAATGCAAATAACGCACTTTGACTTTATGTTCTGATAAATAATCGGTTAAATCTTCAGCCATTTTTTTGGTCAAAGTGGTGACTAATACCCGTTCTTGCACCGCCACCCGTAAAGTGATTTCGGACATCAAATCATCAACTTGGGTAAAGGCTGGCCGAATCTCAATAATTGGGTCAACCAAACCCGTTGGCCGCACTACTTGTTCAATGGCAATCGGACAATGTTCTTGTTCGTAATTGGCAGGTGTGGCAGAGACAAAAATGGTTTGTGGGCTGATTTTTTCCCATTCTTCAAACTTCATTGGGCGATTATCTAAGGCTGAGGGCAATCTAAAACCATAATTGACCAAGTTTTCTTTGCGCGCCCTATCTCCTTTATACATTGCGCCAATTTGCGGTACAGAAACGTGTGATTCATCAATAATTAACAACGCATCGGCAGGGACATAATCAAACAAAGTTGGTGGTGCTTCGCCCTCGTTACGCCCCGATAAATGCCGTGAATAATTTTCGATGCCGTTGCAATAGCCGAGTTGCTGCAACATTTCTAAATCATATTGACAGCGTTCTTTTAAACGTTGGGCTTCAATCAGCTTGTTTTCGCTCATAAACCACGCCAAACGCGGCTCTAATTCGGCGCGAATGGTGTCTATCGCCTTATTAATTTGTTCTCTGGGCGTAACATAATGACTTTTAGGATAAATAGTGACACGGGCAACTTTTTGTATCAGTGCGCCTGTCAACGGGTCAAAATAGCTAATGTTTTCAACTTCATCATCAAATAAACTCACCCGCACCGCTCGGTCATCGGATTCGGCAGGAAAAATATCAATCACTTCACCACGCACGCGATAAGTGCCGCGACTAAAGTCTATATCATTACGTTGATATTGCATTTCGGCCAAACGTCTAAGCATGCCGCGCTGGTCAATACGCTCACCACGACTAATATGCAGCAACATTTTGAGATAGGCTTCGGGGTCGCCTAAACCATAAATCGCCGACACACTGGCAATAATAATCGCATCACGCCGCTCTAATAAGGCTTTGGTCGCTGACAAGCGCATTTGGTCAATATGTTCGTTAATCGCGGAGTCTTTTTCAATGTAGGTATCAGACGCTGGCACATAGGCTTCGGGCTGATAATAGTCATAAAACGAGACAAAATACTCAACAGCATTATGAGGAAAAAACGCTTTAAACTCACTGTATAGCTGCGCGGCTAAGGTTTTATTGTGCGCCATAATAATCGTAGGCCGTTGTAACTTAGCAATCACATTAGCCATCGTAAAAGTTTTACCCGAACCTGTAACCCCCAATAGCAACTGATGCTGATTGCCCTGTTGAATGCTCTCGCACAAGGCTTTAATTGCTGCAGGTTGGTCGCCTGCGGGCTGAAAATTACTTTGCAGTTGAAAAGCCTGTTTATGTTGCATTTTGGGTCTCTTATCTAAGGCTATTTTGCGGTATTATCTGCGCCAATTATCGGCTTAGGCAATGTGACGATGATTTAACACGTCAATCCGTGACGTTAAATTATTTAACGAGTTTAGGTTTATTCTCTGGACTTACGCATTTCACCGAAATTAGCGCGTTTTGTGAGCTAAAAATCGTTGAAAACGATTTTTGAGCGAGCAAATCAGCGATAACCGCGTAAGTCTTATTCTCAGTACAAATGCTATTTATAGCAACGTCCTGATTTTTCAATAGCAACAAGATGAGGTTTACTCCGTGGAACTACGCTTATCTGACCGTGTATTAAGCATCAAGCCTTCACCCACTTTAGCTGTCACCAACCGTGCTGCCGAATTAAAAGCGGCTGGTAAAGATATTATTGGTTTGGGTGCGGGTGAGCCAGACTTTGATACGCCTGAGCATATCAAAGCTGCCGCTATTAAAGCTATTGAAAACGGCTTTACTAAATATACGGCAGTTGATGGAACAGCAGGTCTTAAAAAAGCGATTATTGCCAAATTTAAACGGGATAACGGCTTAGATTATCAGCCAAACCAAATTTTGGTGTCTTCGGGCGGCAAACAAAGCTTTTTTAACTTAGCGTTAGCCTTTTTAAACAAAGGCGATGAAGTGATTATTCCTGCCCCTTATTGGGTATCTTACCCTGATATGGTGTTAATTGCTGATGCAACGCCTGTGTGTATTGAATGCCCACAATCACAAAACTACAAAATCACCGCCGCGCAATTAGAAGCAGCGATTACTCCCAATACCAAACTTTTGGTCTTAAACTCGCCTTCTAACCCAACGGGCATGGTTTATACCAAAGAAGAATTGTTGGCCTTGGCAGACGTGTTGCGTAAACATCCACACGTTTGGGTAGCTACCGATGATATGTACGAACACATCATTTGGACTAAAGAGCCTTTTGTTAATATCGTCACCGTTGCACCCGATTTATATGATCGCGCTTTAGTTTTAAATGGCGTATCTAAAGCCTATGCCATGACGGGCTGGCGGATTGGTTATGCGGCTGGCCCTGCCAAAGTGATTGGCGCAATGAAAAACGTGCAATCTCAATCTACGTCTAACCCTGCTTCGATTTCTCAAGTTGCTGCCGAAGCGGCACTAGACGGCGACCAAGACGTATTAAAACCGATGGTTGCCGCATTTAAAGAGCGTCACGATTATGTGGTTGCCGCTTTAAACGAAATTGACGGCGTGTCTTGCTCTCCTGCGGACGGTGCATTTTATGCTTTTGCCAATGTTGAAGGTGCAATTGCCAAAATGGGTTTAAAAAACGACCTCGAATTTTCTGAGGTGTTGTTAAATACCGTTGGCGTAGCCGTTGTACCTGGTTCGGCGTTTGGTTTAGATGGCCATATGCGTATTTCTTATGCAACTAGCATGAAAACCTTAGAAGACGCGATTGCTCGTATCAAAAAAGCGATTATGGGTTAATACTCTGTTTCTCCCTCTTCTTGAGAGGGAGAATGCTTAAAACCCACAAAATGCTTACAAAACAAGCAATAGGAATTCAAAAGCGCAATAATTAAGCAAAAAGAAAAACTCAGGCTTGACCTTCCAAAAAAAAACGCTATTATACCGCCTCACCGAACGATGTTCCCCAATAGCTCAGTCGGTAGAGCAACGGACTGTTAATCCGTGTGTCCCTGGTTCGAGTCCAGGTTGGGGAGCCATATACGGTTCTAAGGCGTTCAGCCTAGAACAATAAAGCCTGTAGTAGCAATACTTACAGGCTTTTTTTATTGTCAGTGCTTGGCAATTCCTTCCTAAATTTAATCCAACGCTTTTTCTATAGCATCACACAAGGTTTTTAATATCTTAATACGGGCATAGTATTTATTATTGGCTTCAACTAATGTCCACGGAGCGATATCAGTGCTAGTACGTTCCACCATATCTCCCACCGCACACACATAATTGTCCCATTTTTCACGGTTACGCCAATCTTCCTCGGTAATTTTAAAGCGTTTAAAGCCAATTTGTTCCCGTTCCTTAAAACGGATTAATTGTTCCTCTTTACTAATTGCCAGCCAAAACTTAACAACAATTGCGCCATCTTCTACTAATTGCCGCTCAAAATCGTTAATTTCGCCATAAGCACGCATCCAAGCTGCTTCTTTACAAAATCCTTCGACACGCTCTACCAATACACGGCCATACCACGAACGGTCAAAAATACTAATTCGACCTTTACGCGGAATATGTCGCCAAAATCGCCATAAATAGGGTTGTAGGCGTTCATCTTCGGTGGGTGCAGCGACAGGAATAATCGCAAATTGGCGCGCATCTAAAGCCGAGGTAATGCGTCTAATACTACCGCCCTTACCTGCCGCGTCATTGCCTTCAAATACCGCAATCACACTATGCTCGTTAAATTTAGGATGACGACTTAATAAGTTGAGTCGTCCTTGTAATTTTTCTAATTCTTCGTTGTAATCTTTTTTGCTGTATTCTTGGTCAAGTTGCAAGGTATGTAACAATTGCAAATTATCAATCGGAGGTAATAAGGGCGCAGCATCGGAAATAACTTGTTCTTTGCTTTGAGCCTCTAGCCCTTTACGCATTTCTTTTAATAATAATTTACCCACCGTTAAACTACGATAATTAGCATCTTCGCCTTCAACCACAATCCACGGAGCTTCGGCGGTGCTGGTCTCACGCAAAACACGCTCCGAAACGCTAACAAACTTGTCATACTGCTTAAAATGTTGCCAATCTTGCTCGGTGACACGCCAACGGGTTTTGGGGTCTTTTTCTAATTGTTGCAAACGCTGTTTTTGTTTGTCTTTGGACAGATGAAACCAAAATTTGAGCAACACTACGCCTTCATGGGCAAGCATTTTTTCAAAACGGACAATTTCATCAATTTGATGCTCAAACTCTGCCGTTTTTAAATCGCCCGCAACACGGTGCATAATCGGGTCGGTGTACCACGAGCCAAACAAAACACCTATCCGCCCCTTAGCAGGTAAGGCTCGCCAATAACGCCACATCCGTGGTCGTTCGCGCTCTTCATCAGAGGGGGCGGCAAAAGCACGCGTTGAAATCAAACGCGGATCCATCCATTCATTTAATAAATTGATAGTCTCGCCTTTGCCTGCACCGTCCACACCATTGATTAAAATAATCACAGGAAATTCACCGCGCTCTTTTAATTCATATTGAGCATCTAATAATGCTTCGCGTAAGACGGGCTCTTCGGTTTTATATAGGTTTTTGTCAATTTTATGGCCAATTTCGGCGGACTCAAACATCAATAAACCCCTCGTAATAGATTATGATTATTCACTGTTCACTGTTCACTGTTCACTGTTCACTGTTCACTGTTCACTGTTCACTGTTCACTGTTCACTGTTCACTGTTCACTGTTCACTGTTCACTGTTGAGTCTTATCCTTACTTTTTATAATGTCAATATAGGCTATGAGAAATGACGCAAAAACTCCCCGCATGGATTGAAATTGGTGCATTTGTCTTGGCCTTGATTGCTGGCATTATCAATGTTGTGGGTTTGTTAGGGTTTCAGCATCAATCAGTATCACATTTAACGGGCACAGTCTCATTATTTAGTTTAAAAATCATTCAAGGTGAATGGTTATTGGTACAACATTTTGCGGGTGTGATGTTGAGCTTTTTTTTAGGGGCAATGCTCAGTGGCCTGATTATTCAAAATGCCACGTTACGTTTAGGTCGACGTTATAGCGCAGCCTTATTACTGGAAAGTTTGTTTTTGATTTTTGCTTTATTGATGCTGCAAGGCAATTATAGCGCAGGTGACTTTTGGGCTTCGGCAGCGTGTGGCTTACAAAATGCGATGGTTAGCACTTATAGCGGCGCGGTGATTCGCACGACACACGTCACAGGCACAGTGACCGATTTAGGGGCAATGATTGGCCAATACTTGCGGGGTCATCAGATTGATAAACGTAAATTAGGCTTATATTGGCTTTTATTAAGTGGTTTTATTGTCGGTGGTTTGATTGGCGCGTATGTTTTTTTACAGATTGGTTATCATATTTTATGGCTGCCAATTGCTATTACTCAATTATTGGCTGCTGTTTATGGCTGGTACTGGTTTAAACAAAACACTAATTCCGATAATAGTCATACCTAGCACGTTGACTCACGTTATTTTCGCATTCGGTTAATGCCGCCGCACGCTCTGCTTGATAAATCGGTGATTCTTCATAACCTTGATACGATACCGAATATACTAAATTTTTTATCATTTGATATTGGGATGGCGACTTTTGGGCAATTATTTCGATATTCTCAATACGCTGTAAAAGATATGTTTGTGGGTTGTCGTTGCTATTATTATTTTGACGATGATAAGTGGTATTATATTTACTGTAACGCGGGTACTGAGCAGGATTTTTACGCCCCTGAGCCACTTTGTCTTTAGCCCTAATGACTAATTTACATAATGGGGTAATTTCTTTGTCTTTAATCGGAATGCTCAGTTTAATGTTATTTGGCTCATCACCCGTTTTTAAAATGACCGCATTTTCACCACAGGGTAATTGGCTAAACTCTTTTCGGCCATCCTTCTCACAGACATAGACATCAGCTGCCCATGCCGAGCTGGTGATTATTAACATCATCAAGATGATGGATTTTTTCATATTGATTTTGCTTCCTTTCACCCTCTCCTTATTAGGAGAGGGTTGGGGTGAAGGTGAAAATACGTAAGTCTCTTACTATAACTGATGTTCACTCAATAATGCCAATAATTGCGTTTCGTCCCATACCGCTACACCTAACTTTTGGGCATCGGTCAACTTAGAGCCTGCCTCTGCTCCTGCTACCACAACGCTGGTTTTTTTAGACACGCTACCACTGACTTTTGCGCCTAATTGTTGCAGTTTAGCTTTGGCCACATCACGCCCCATGCTGCTTAATGTGCCTGTTAGTACCCACGATTGCCCCGCCAAGGGTTGATGTTGATTGACGGTAATTTCTGGCCATGTAATGCCTGCCACCACAAAATCTGCCAATAATTGTTGATGTACAGCTTGAGCAAAATAATCAACAATCCATTTTGCTGATACCTCGCCAATATCAGGCACTTGTTTGAGTGTATCTTCGTTGGCCGCTTGTATCGCTTCTAAACTGCCAAAATATTGCGCCAAGGCTAAAGCAGTACTTTCACCGACACCACGAATACCCAAACTGTAAATAAAACGCGGCAAAGTAGTTGTTTTACTTTTTTCAATCGCATTCACAATATTATCCGCTAACTTTTCACCCATGCCTTCTATGGTAGCGTCTAATATCTTTACTTTAGTTAATTGATATAAATCGGCAGGACTTTTAATTAAACCAATTTCTAAAAACTGCTCCAACCAACGTTCGCCCAAACCATCAACATTCATCGCTTTACGCGAGACAAAATGCGCTAAACGCCTCTGCATTTGCGCTTCACAATAAATATCTCCCGAGCAACGGGCAATCACCCCTTTTTCATCTTGGACAATGACTGAATGACAAATAGGACAGTCATTAGGCAGGGTGATAAGTTGACGATGTTCGGCTGCTTGTAAAACTTGCGTAACTTTAGGAATAACATCACCTGCCCGACAGACCTCAATTATATCCCCCACTGCCACCCCTAAACGGCGCACTTCATCCATATTATGTAGGGTAATATTACTAACGGTCACACCACCAACAAAGACAGGCCTAACCCGCGCTACAGGCGTTAACGCACCTGTTCTGCCGACTTGAAAGTCAACTGCTTCTAACGTCGTACTGGCTAATTCAGCAGGAAATTTATAGGCCGTTGCCCAGCGCGGCTCACGGCTGACCACACCTAATGCTTGTTGTTTGGCAATGTCATTGACCTTAAATACTACCCCGTCAATGTCGTAGGCTAGCTGTGCGCGTTGTTGTTGAATACGCGCAAAAAAGTTTTGGGCAAAACTAACACCTACTCCCGTTTGAACTTCATCACTAATGCTAAAACCAAGCTCTTTTAACCATTGCAATACCTCGTATTGCGTGGTGGGCAATGATTGACCATCAATTTGAGCAACGGCATAAGCATAAAAAGCCAAGGGACGTTGCGCGGCGATTTTGGGGTCTAATTGACGGACACTGCCTGCAGCAGCATTTCGTGGATTAGCAAAAACCTTCTCACCTTTGGCTTGAGCTTCGGCATTAAGTTTATAAAATCCTGCTTTGGGCATTAGCACTTCACCGCGTACTTCTAATAATGCAGGGGGATGAGTGCTATTTAACTGTAAAGGTAAATTACGAATGGTTTTTAAATTGTGGCTAATATCTTCGCCTGTTGCGCCATCGCCGCGTGTTGCACCCTGTTTAAAAATACCTTTTTCATAAATTAAACTAATCGCTAAACCATCTAGCTTTAATTCGGCACAATATTCAATCTCAGCACTGGTTTCTAATCGTTCTTTAAGTTTTCGCTCAAAATCGACTAATTCATTTTCGTTAAATACATTTCCCAAAGACAACATCGGCACTTTATGCTCAATGCTATTAAAAGCCGATAATGCGGCACCACCCACTTTTTGTGTTGGCGAATCGGGATGTTGTAATTCAGGATAATTTGCTTCTAAAGTTTTTAATTGTTGAAATAAATTATCATATTCGGCATCACTGATTTGAGGATTATCTAACACATAATAAGCATGGTTATGCTGACGTAATTGTTGTGTTAACTGTAAAGCCTGTTGTTTAATTTGTTCCGATAACACGTCTTAGTTTCCAAAATTCAATTCAAAATGACACAAAAAACAAAACCCCACACAGGCGGGGTTTTTGTTTGTGACGATAATAGTAGCGTTTAAACAGCTTTGCTCATTAAATGATGACGGGTAAATTCCATCACTTGTTCGCGGTAATGACCTGTCAATTGACGGTTTAACGGCTGTTGATTTTGGTCTAAAACCTGACCACAAAACTCATTTGCTAAACGCTTGGCAGTGTCCACCATCATGTCGTAGGCTACATAAGGTTGTTGATTAGGCAAAGCCATAAACAAAGTCACAGCCGTAAAAAACTCTGCGCCCATCGTTTCTAAATCAAATGCACCTGTTTCATCGACACGCGCCATGCTAAACAAGACATGACCATGACCATTTGGATGCTCATGGCGATGAAACATACCCATTTCGCCAAAACGCAAACCATAACCCGATACTGCCTTTAATAAACGTTCGCCATCAAACGGTACACGTCCCGAAGTCACATACAAAATAATGTAGTCTTGAGCTTCAACCACTTTACTTTGTGAAACAGACATAGCCACCGTATCAATAAACTCATCTTCAGCAGTCATATCTTCTTCTACGGCCACATTGGTGGGTTCAAGACGTGTTGGCAACACAGCGACATTGCTAACGGGTGCAGCAGGCTCCACAAAGAACTTAGTTGTTTCTAATTCTTCATTAGCAGCAAACGTATGCTCTACGGTTTGCTCGTTACTCAAGGTTGGCTCAAGGCTGACTTTGGGCAAATGATGACGTTCTGCGCGTGGCACAACGGGCATACCGTCTACCAAAGTACATTCGGCATCATTAGCTAATACAGGCTCAATACGGGCAACTGAGTTTTGTTTGCGTGCAGACAAATCCCAAATTGTTTTGGCCAATACCACCAAAGCGATAGCAAGGGCAATCCAAACTCCTACTTCCATCGTCATAATATTACTCTCAGGCAGCGGCTAAAGCTGCGGCTTGTTCGACATTAACGGTTACTAAACGCGAAACACCTGGCTCGTGCATAGTAACGCCCATGAGTTGCGTTGCCATAGACATCGCAATTTTATTGTGCGTGATATAAATAAACTGCACTTGTTGCGCCATTTCTTCGACTAAACGACAAAATCGCGCCACATTGGCATCATCTAACGGTGCATCGACTTCATCTAATAAACAAAACGGTGCAGGATTTAATTGAAAAATCGAAAACACTAACGCTAATGCTGTTAATGCTTTTTCACCGCCCGATAATAAATGAATCGTGGCATTTTTTTTACCTGGTGGCCGAGCCATAATACTCACACCACTGGTTAAACTATCCTCTCCCACTAATTGTAAACTGGCCATACCACCGCCAAATACTTTAGGAAAGAGAAACTGTAATCCTTCATTCACCTGATTAAAGGTGTCCATAAATAAACTGCGTGTTTCTTTATCAATATGCTTAATGGCATTTTCTAGCTTTGCCAAAGCGTCTTCTAAATCTTGTGCTTGATTATCTAAATACTGTTTACGCTCAGCCTGCTGTTGATATTCTTCAATTGCCGCCAAGTTAATCGCACCTAAGCGCGCTATTTTAGTAGATAATTGCTCTAAACGCATTTGCCAAACTGACTCATTTACATTATCAAGCAGATAATTAGCTATTATGTCGATATTAATCACTAATTCTTGTAACTGTTCGACAATATAGCCCTGCTTTACAGAAATATTTTGCCAATTTAAACGTTGTGTCTCTAATTGTTGACGCAATGGCTCAATGCTCGCGGCTAATTGTTGCCGTTGTTGCTCTAGCTGGCGATAATACTGGGTAGCATGCTGCAAGTTTTGCTCCGCCTTTTGCAAATTTTGTTCCGCTTCTCGCTTTTCGATCCAATGTGCTTCTAAT
>Ga0247722_10002241_pt1 | contig 10146 bp, 12 predicted proteins | sample MSEWelMarce3H_FC_FD_189094 | JGI IMG/M metagenome (GOLD analysis project Ga0247722, IMG submission 189094) | Subsurface sediment microbial communities from gas well in West Virginia, United States - MSEEL Well Study Marcellus 3H_FC | ecosystem: Environmental > Terrestrial > Deep subsurface >...
GATCTGTTGAACGTGATCGGTAGACTACATCTGAACCCCGATAGCGAAACAAATACAAATAGGGATCATACAGAATCAATGAACGAAAACGGGTTCAATCACACATAACGACGTGGAAGAGTACAAATTTAACTAATCTAATAACATTTTAAAGTTATAACGATGGGAGTTTCGCGGGTATGTTTGTACTGGTGTTTGAAAAAATTTTCCTTTTCGTCGTTTACGTGTTATTTCATGTTCCGCTTCTTCAGGAGACCATCTTGTTGGAGGCCGTTACCATCCACCATGGGGATCCTCAGCGACGAATCGATGGAATTCCTGGAGCGATGTCGCCGTTCGCGCCGTTTGGTTCTGATCATCGTTGCCATTGCGCTCCTCTTGGACAATATGCTACTGACCACTGTAGGTAAGACTGTAAGCGCAAGTTGGAGGACACACATCTTAAAGCACACATCACATACCGGACGACAACAAGGGCTGGCTCAATATCCGTAGCCAGTATTTATCGAATTAATCAAGCGCAAATTCGCAAGATGTGCCCTTGTACCTTTTATCTTATTCTTCTTTACGCCATGCCGTGCCGAGTCTGTAATGCTTGCTGATGCTAATTCAAATGAGATGCTAAATGTCATTGACACGTGGGATCGATAGACTATCACTCTCTTTATAGGCCTATACAACAGCTAAAGATGAAGAGAGGGAAGAATGAGGCTGATGCCGGAATGTCACTGTGTTCGAATGCAAATTTCAACTCCATTAGCACTTTGCATCATAGTGTAGCATATATCATAGCCGAGTCAACAAGGGCTCCTGTTCTTATCAAACACATCTCAATTTCAGAAAGAGGGAGAACGTGTCATCCTTAGCTGCGCCGAAAATCACTTTGTGCCTAAATAACCTAAACTACACAGCATGCCTATTTGTGTTGTTTTATCGGGCGTTTTCATTCAAATGTTGTTTCAATTTTATTAATTTATTTTGTTATTATTATTTAAAATGCCTGTTTGTAGAATAAGTTTATGCGATATAATTCGACGGCAAATTATCTCTTTCATCCAGTTCCCATCATCCCGGAATTTTTATACACCATTCGTCACCGTCACGATCCCGTGAGCAACGTATCCGTAGTCACTGAAGTAACAGAGCCGTTCGGAACTTACACGACTAGTACCATTCCAGGCTTGTTTGAGAACGGAGCTTACGAAGATCCTGGAATTAACGTCACTTCACGATGCCTCCCCGACTCCGCTAAACGTGAGTCCACTGCGTTCATGAATTTATCTAATTTAAAAATCAAATGTCCATTTTCTTTTTGGTAATTTCTCGTGACCAATAACAGCATTTTTAAACATTTTATAGAAGAATAGTAAAAATAAGTGTTTTGATGTGCACAGGTGATCCTGACTCCGAGTACAAATACATGGCCAAGCACAACGAGCTCATCCAGGAAAATGTCGAAGTTGGAATTATGTTTGCGTCAAAAGCTTTCATCCAGTTACTAACGAACCCATTCGTTGGACCGCTTACCAATAGGTGAGAAACCACTTCCATCTGCTATCCAAGTATAATTACTCACTGTCGCGTCGCCCCGGGCTTCTTTTGGAAAACAATCGCTTCTAGTCCCGTGTTGGCGATTCCCGTCATTCATATTCATTCTCCTGTCCCCGATAGTCGCTAGTCGATAAGGCTATAGATGGCTATAGGGCGCATGAAAAATGGTTCAGACACTGACACAGATAGAGCGGGAAAATGTGTAGTGAGTGGGATGGCTGGTGTAGGATAGAGACTATCGGGAGTGCAACATGTGCTGCCGAGACTGTATATCCCATGAGAACTACGAGAGTCAACCCCGCTGCTGCTGTTTGCAATAAGCAGCATCCTGTTCGGTTTCCTCCTCTAGGCGTCTCTACAACTGATAATGAATAACTTTACCCTTCTAACTCGCCCCCCTTCACCTCCACCACTTGCTGCGGCGCTTAATACAGTAGATTGTTGTATAATACGCATGGCGACGAAGGCAACAGATAGCATCGTTCGTACATAAAACATTCAAGCCATTCTCTACGTGATTGTGTATTATACTCCGAATTGGGGATTCCGGACGACATTCCCTATCGTCCCTGTCGTCCCCGATCGAGTCCTTCCGCCTATCCCTTGACGATCGACTTTTCTCCCACGACACGCAACAGGCCATGGCAGTCTCAACTTTCCTATTTCTTTTTATGCCGATTTATCTTTTAGCTATATCGCCTAATTCCGGCAGTTGACTAACCTCATTACAAAGACAAAAATTTTAATATGAGGGGTGAACTCAATTAGCTAGAAGTCTGTCTTAGAAAAACAATCTGCATAATTAGGGATTTCATATTTTACTTTAATTACAAGAAACAGGGTGTAAAAATTCACTTCTGCTTCTTTAACTAGTTCAGTAATGGTTCTCTCTTCGATACGAGTCGTTTTCTTAATTTTCTGTCGAAAATTTAGATTTTATACAAATTAATAGATTGCGGGACACAATTAATGCGTTCATTACTTTTTTGTCAGGATTGGTTACAGCATTCCTATGTTCGCTGGATTTGTCATCATGTTCGTGTCAACCATCAGTAAATGAGACTAAATCAAGATCTGCTAACAACAACATTTTTCAACTAAATTGCTTATTATCTGTTACAGTATTTGCTTTCGGGAGAAATTACACAGTTCTTTTTGTTGCTCGAGCGCTTCAAGGAGTCGGATCCTCTTGCTCTAGCGTTTCAGGTAAAATAAATATTCACCGACATTATTACCTCGATTTGATTCGACAATTCTAGAAACAAAATTGATTTAATTTACTGTAGGAATGGGAATGCTGGCTGCTAGTTATCCCAACGACGAAGAACGAGGCAACGCAATGGGTATTGCACTAGGGGGTTTGGCTCTAGGCGTCCTGATTGGTACGTAAAAAAGAATCCATGAAACATAGACGATGTCACGTTATTAAAAGTATACTCATCTCTTGTTGGTGATTTAAAGGGCCTCCTTTTGGCGGCATCATGTACCAGTTCGTCGGTAAAACGGCTCCGTTCCTTATTTTGGCCTGTTTAGCTCTGGGCGACGGATGTAAGTACATAAATTTTTTAGCCACTAATTCTTTTGGACAGACTGTCTCATTGATCGCTTTTTCTTTGTTTTTCTTTCTGTATTGGTATGTTTTAGTACTGCAATTGCTTGTCCTCCAACCTGCGATTGCCCAACAAGAGGACGAACCGCCTTCAGTCAAGGAACTGTTGATGGATCCGTACATCATCGTCGCAGCTGGTTAGTGGATGGCACTCGATATTTTAGAATTGATGAACAAAACACAACATAAAACAATCTTGTGACATATTCGCTATCCAGGTGCAATCACATTCGGTAATATGGGCATCGCAATGTTAGAACCGTCGTTACCGATCTGGATGATGGATACGATGTGTGCTCCTAAATGGGTCAGTTTTTCTATTGTGTATTGTTTATCTGATTCCGTTTCATTCAACGACAACATTTGATGTCAAATCATTTTACAGCAACTGGGAGTTGCTTTCCTTCCGGCATCCATCGCTTACCTCATAGGAACTAATTTGTTTGGTCCTCTCGGCCATAAAATGGGCAGGTTAGAAAGTAGCCAGCAACACGAATTTTAATAAAAGTCTTCTATGTTACATTGTATCCTACCCGGTCTCCAACAGGTGGCTAGCAGCTCTGGTCGGTTTGGTGGTAATTGGAGTATGCCTCATGCTGGTAACGATTCTGGATTCAAACTACACTAACTGCAAATATTATAAGACAATCGATTTGATGACAGATCCCGTTCGCGACTAACATCGGAGATTTGGTTCTGCCGAATGCCGGACTTGGTTTCGCCATCGGCATGGTTGACTCTTCTATGATGCCTCAACTGGGATACCTAGGTACTGTGCACTCATGCGGTATGTTTTGAAAATGACCGTGTGTAAAATGTCGCGAATTATTTGTTTAGTTGACATCCGTCACGCCGCCGTCTATGGTTCCGTTTACGCCATCGGAGACGTTGCCTTTTGTCTTGGATTTGCCATCGGTAAGAACTACAAGCTTTTATTTGACTATTACTTCGATAACTTCTGCAATTAAAAAAAAATAACTTCGGCGACACAGGCCCCGCTCTTAGTGGAACTCTTGTTCAAACGATCGGTTTCGAATGGATGCTTTTTGGCATTGCCATCATCAGCTTTATGTACGCTCCGCTACTTTACTACTTGCGCAATCCACCCACAAAAGAAGAACGTCAGGTAAAATAGAATTTTCTAACACCTTTTTCTACACCTAACTCAACATTGTAAAACTTTTGACTGTAAATGTCACTGTAAAATCCAAAAGGTTATACCTAGCTTTGGCTTCCATTTAAGGTTCAACATTTTTTCCAGAGTTGAAGAAGTATATTTTTTTAAATTTTTTTTTCTCATAAAAAATTGGGCTATATTTGGAGAGAGGGGGGATTATTCTGATGTATGGGAGGTTGTGTATGAATGGCCCAGCAGCTCGGAAGTGGCAAAGGCGATTTTACTCCATGTTTCTGTTATTATTGCAGTGTCTTGCCATGGCGGAGAAAGCTACCATCAGTTACAAGGCCTTTCAAAAAATGGAAGAAGAATATCCATAGAAAATAAAGCCGAAAAAAGGGAAATATATTCAAAAATAAATAGACCACCTTGATGAAACGGAAAGAAATCGAAGAAGAACAAATTTTCGAATAGGAACGAAATTACGCATTTTTATTTCACCACACGCAAGCGATCCAACGTCCGACCACGTCTCTTTCAAATAATTTATTTGCCGAAATCCAATAAGGTGAGGCATATCGTTTGAAACCCGCCCTAGGACTCGCTATGGCTGAGTGGGTCTGCCAGCGGGGAATTCAAATCGATTTGATTTTCGGGCATTCCGCCTGTATATTCGACGAGAATAATTTTAAAATGCGACGCTGGGACGACTTATTTCAAGTGCGGTGACTGGGCTTCAATCATTCCCAACAAAATTCCTTTCCTCCATGAATTCTATAAAATGCACAATCGGTGACAGTTTTATTTTTATTTTTTATTTTCAATCTTTTTGTTTTCAAAAATTGTTTCTGCTTTCGCCGAGTGTTTTGCCGTGCTGCGTATCCATGTACCATGTGCTGTGTGTATACTATTGCATCATCATTTAATATTTTGACTGTTTCTATTTGTTGATGGAAAAAATTGATGTCAAATGAATGTCACACACCACCACCAAACGTTTCTTCTACTTCAATCTATTTTGTTTATTTATTAATCTTTCAGTTTTTGAATTCCATTCCGTAATGAGTAAAACGTTGCCTCAGAAATAGCAACAATAACGTTTTGTAGGAAAATTCCTATTTTCGAGGTTAGGTTAGGTTCTACGTCAACTATTATTTCCGTAAACTTATGCACCATAATCCCAAAAGGAATTTACGGCAGTACAGTTTGATGTGCATTTTGTCCCCTTCTAGTCATGTCGAGAGGAGTCCTGCGCCTGTAAGGGGGTGTAAAATATTGAATTTGACATTGTCGAAAGGGTCTTTAGACTTCTGTCGACTGAATCTGTTTTTTTTTTCTTCGTTGTAACTTCGCAGCGAAAAGAAAAGCAAAAAGAAAGCTGAAGTTTATGATCGGGAAAAGACACAGTTACCCAAGTAAGCCAAAGTCATGTTTCCTCGCGGTTTATGGTTCTTTACAAGAGACCTACAGTACCGACCACCGCCTTATTATTAGGTTGAGTATTCTTAAATTTTAAAGGTAAAGAATTCTGCCCTTTTCCTGTTTAACTCCGTTTTAGAGGGGTTGAAATTGTATCGACTGGTTCCCAAAGAAGATGCCACTCAAATATAATGTCGGGGCTTTTCGTATTCCACTACGATGAGGAAGCTAGTCTCGCCTGCTAAAAGACGCTAGATATAGGAATTTTGAAATCTCCTAGAACCATTATTTTATCACACCATTCATCAGTAGTGACATCGATGAGACTTTGATGTTTATGTACAAGTGAATGAAAACAACAGATTTTTTGAATTGTATATGTATTTATTTGCTGTAGAGTACTGAGTAGGGAAGGATTTCAACAGAAGCTTTTAAAAACTGGCAGTGAAGAATTCATAAATTTTCAAACCAGAAAGGTTTTTTTTTTTCAAAACAAAATCTAATTAATGTTGACACAACAAGGCATAAGTGGTGGCTCGTCGTCAATCTAGGGACACGGGGGGTCATCGTTCTCATCGCACTGTGCGGATTGTGCGGATGGGATGTCAGGGCGGGGAACTTGAAATTATTAGGTCATGTAAAAAAAAAAATTTAATTTTCCATTTCATCGAAAAAAATATTATACACCTGCTGAACACGAAATTAAATGAACACAGCATTGTTGCGTCAGTAGAAAGCGCTTCGAGAGGAAAAAGTAAAATGAATTTAAAATTCCATCATTTTAAATTTTAGAAAGAAGTATCGATACGGGAACAAAAAATGCAAATAAATGTTTTTTTTTCTTTAGTGTTTGTTTAGAAACCCTGATTGAAGAGAATCAGAAAAAAAAATTAGCTCGTGACTGAATTGCACTTTGTCTAGAAAATAGGCACAACTACTATAAGCTTTAAAAGAAGAGTTTTAAAAAATGTACTGGGAAATTGTTGGATTTTGGAAACAACAAGCAAGAAAACAATCAAAGAATTCGGTTCTTCGCTATCTGTTTCTTTGCGCGTGATTTCACTTCACCTACTCACTGTACTCTTCGTTTCAGATCGCATAGATTTAACGAAACCAGTTTGAACGAAAGTGGAGACGAGAAATAAAAGAATGTTAAATCACTGCGGATAAAGATTTGCCATATTCTCTTCAAAGTCAGTTTTTAAAAAAATGTCCGTTTGATTGTTTTCTTGTTGTTTGTTACGTCAGTTTCCCTTTCTTTCTGTCTGACGTTGTTAGCAGCGAGACATTGTGATTCTTGCGACCAGTTCTAGATGTGGAAGGGTGACTTAGCTTTGGCACGCGCTGCAGCGGGGAAATGAAGAATGGGAAAGACTGATGAAGAACTCAACGTTACATCCGTGAAATCAAGCAAAAATCAAAACACCATCCTATTTCGCTGAAAGTTGTTGACCGCACAGAGAAAGAAACACAGAATTATAAAAAAAAGAACCCACGAGTACTATTGACAAAGGCCTTTTAGTTAAAAAAATAAAAATAAAAATAAGGAATGACTGGAAAGAAAGATGTAAAAAAAACAAACACTGTCTTTCAATTGTGATAGTCAGTAATTATGTGGCGTCACATTTTTTTTGAATGAGTTTCGTTGTTACTGATAAATGAAAGGGAAATGCGGACAATAGGTGAGCGCAATATTGAGGTGTGAAACTACTGTAACCCAAATAAGAAGAGGCAATAAGAAAGGCATACAGGTAACGTCTGGCATTGTATAACAACACCGAAAGATCCACGTATAAGTACGGTATGAAGATGAATTGATGTCTCCCTCCTTCACTCCCACCAATTTCTCGCCTTTTGCTTTTTATAATGGGGCATTTAAGAATTCTTGGCACAGACTTGGCAGCGGCTAACACGCGAGCGCAGATTGCCGGCCTTGAGAGTTTCGCTCTGCGGTCGGTCGAACTGCGTCTGCTCCTCGACGGTGGCTAGCCAGAAGCTCAACTTATTTGCAAAGTAATGGCAAGTTCCACGGGCACCGTTACACTCAATGAATGGTGTGGCGCGGAAATCTTCCAGGCACGAGCCCGGACTGGAGAGCGATTGGCCGCCACCCTCCGCTCCGGCTGCCGTGTGCTAGAAAAACGATCATCATGGAAATATGAGAAGGAACTGGGAATATTCATGGCAATGAAAATATCTGAGTTACCATGACGAAACTGTAACCGATCCACAGACTGCCCCAGCCTTGTGGACACTCTGGAATATTCACAGACTGGCTGTGGACAGCGATGACATTAGTTGGAGCTTCGCAGACAACACACCTATCATTGTACAAAGAAATGTTTAGTTTAAAGATATCACACCCTGGTTGATGTAGCTGCGTGTCAAAAGTGTAGCCTAATAAAAAAAAACAAAAAAACTGAATAGTACCTAGAGATGTAAGGCCGAATGGCGGCGTCCGAAACGGGCATCATGGGGATGGGAGCATTTGTGGAAAGCCAGAAGGATTTATCGTTACGACTGGCATAATTGCATACGTTGTTGGCATCGCAGAATAAGAACGGCATCGTGCTGAATCGTTGGACACATGATCCGGCGAATCCTATTACAGATTATATAGATGTAATAATAAATGGTTTATAATTAATAGTTAATTGAAACGTGATAGCCATACCAAGATCTTGATTGTGAGCCTTTTCGTTGCCTTCAGTGTAGAGCAAACTGTAACCCTTCCATAATTCAACCTGGCCCGACTCACAGAACGGCACTGTTGTCGACTGGCTGTGTTTCACTACCAGGAAGCCTGATTGGAAAACAGATGGTTGCTCGCATGAGCGTCCAGCATCACCTTTTTCACCGATAGTTCCAGGGTAGCCCTGTTCAAATTGAGGAAAGAATAGCACGCATAAATATCACAGTGGGGTTGATAAGATCTCATTGATATCTTTGCAATTTTTTTAATTTCTTCATTCAGAATAGAAAAGTGATTATTTACAGGTAGACCCTGGCGTCCGTCAAACCCACGATCTCCTTTGGGACCGACTGGTCCGGCAATGCCGGGTTGCCCATCACGACCAGTAGCTCCCTTGTCTCCTTTCATGCCTTGAATTCCAGGTTGGCCATCCATGCCTGGGGTACCAGGCATTCCAGGACGTCCAGGTTGTCCTGAATCGAAAGAAAAATATTGCTGAAAAACTTGGCTTTTCAAAGATAAACTAACAGAAGAATACTCGTACCTGGTAGACCGGAATCTCCTTTTTGCCCTGGTGGTGGTGTAAGACCAGGATTACCTCTATCACCTTTAATACCGACAAGACCTTGTGGTCCAGTTGGACCGGCGGGTCCAGGGAAACCCTTCTCGCCTGGAAAACCGGCTTGACCCGGCGAACCAGGGAGGCCATCGAAGCCACGATCGCCCTTCATTCCAGATTGTCCAGGTAGTCCCGGTAGACCGTTGTTACCACGGTCACCCTTTTCACCAGGGTAACCTGGCTGGCCTTGTGGTCCAGTATCTCCTTTCGGTCCAGATACACCGGGAAGACCGTCCAATCCTGGGCGACCAGGAGGTCCATCTCGTCCAGACAAACCGGGTGCTCCGGTCGGACCAGGCTCACCAACGTCCCCTTGCTGACCAGGAGGAGCGTTGGCTCCAGGCGGACCACGATTGCCAGGCAGACCAGGGAAACCGATTTCTCCCTTTTCGCCGGCAACACCAGGAACACCATCACGGCCATGTTTGCCGTTCAATCCTGGCAATCCCTTTTCACCCTTAACTGTCGGACCAGGTGGGCCCTGAAGTCCAGAAATACCAGGTTCACCTTTAAAAAAAAAGAAACATTTAAATTTAAGTTTTTGCATGAATTTACAAACGGGATTTACCTTGCATGCCCTTCAAACCATCCAAACCAGGAGCACCAACAGGTCCAGGAAGACCACGATCTCCCTTCTCACCAGCTCTTCCAGAAAGTCCGTCTAAGCCTGGATTACCTTTGGGACCTTGAATACCAGGGAAGCCAGGGAGACCGATGTCACCTTTAGCACCACGAGGTCCAGGTAGACCTGCTTCGCCAGGGAAGCCTCGGTCTCCTTTGGCACCAGGAAGTCCATTGTAGCCAGGCTGGCCTTCAGGACCGGTCAAACCTTGTTCACCCTTGAGGCCATTGATACCGGGCAAACCGGAATTTCCTTTGTCGCCCTTCATGCCTTGCGGGCCGGGTCCGCCAGGAATGCAAGAGTCTCCTTGAACTCCAGGCAAGCCATCAAGACCAGGAGAACCGGGAGCACCAGAAATACCACGATCTCCTTTGTCTCCTTTACTTCCGGCAAAACCAGCAAAACCGTCATTGCCCTTGGGTCCACGCATGCCGTCCAAACCTGGCAATCCAGGTGGGCCAGCATCTCCCTTGATACCGGGCAGGCCTGGTAGTCCTACTACGCGATCACCCTTGTC
>Ga0247722_10002243_pt1 | contig 10138 bp, 15 predicted proteins | sample MSEWelMarce3H_FC_FD_189094 | JGI IMG/M metagenome (GOLD analysis project Ga0247722, IMG submission 189094) | Subsurface sediment microbial communities from gas well in West Virginia, United States - MSEEL Well Study Marcellus 3H_FC | ecosystem: Environmental > Terrestrial > Deep subsurface >...
AATGAAAAGTGACATATGGCGTTCCGAGCAAGCAAGCGAAAGACTTGGCGTAAAAACTACAGAGTAGGGAAAATACTTAGATAAATCCTTTAAACACTTTGTTTAGTTTGCTATACTTACATCAGCCCAAACAATTCGTGAGGGTACTTTTAAGGATTAAGTCATGTCTAAATACACAAAACTAACTGCAAAGCAACACATGGTAATGATGGATTTTTTGGCTACAGCTAAAACAAATTCACTTAGCGATTTGGCAGCTTGCGTTCCATCTAGCCACTCAATGTTTAAAACAAACCAAGTTCGTCAAATCAGAGTTGTTAAAGATGCAATTGCTTGTGGTTGGGATGAGCTTGGAAATCGTGTTCGTTTAACTCCTGATTTGCGTGTTTTGCAAGAAGACGGCTGTGGAAAAAGCACTTATTAAGGATTAAGTCATGTTTGATAAAACTTTTGAATTTGAAACAAAAACTGGTGCTGGTGAGTTAACTGTGCAATGCGTCTTAGAGTACTCAATGGACGAGGAAGGCACATACGCTGAGAACCTAAAGTCAATCCACTACGAAGGTACTGATGTCTTTGCTTTGCTGTCTGACGAGCAGTTTATGCAGATTGAGATTGATGGCACTATGAAGTTGGCAAGCCACCTGATTGCAGAAGCAGATCACGCTAAAACTGTTGACTACGACATGAGAGCAATCTAATGCTTGGTTGCAAACCAAAAGAGCCTGATGCAAAGTGTCTAAATTGCAAAAGGTTCTCTCTACCTAATCCTGTCAATGTTAAGAACAGCAAAGACAGGGCTTGCATTTATATCCCTAAATCTCTACAGGTGAAAACATGAACAAAGACGAAGCCCTAGAAAAGAAGGCAGAGAACGCTAGAGAGTTAGGCTTGAATTATGAGCCAGAGCAGGAGCCTGTGGCGTGGGAAGGTGGAGAAGGATGGGAATCATTGGCGTGGGAATTGTGCGCTAACGAAAACGGAGAGGATTCCTGCAACGAACTAATTTGGGAAGGCGGACCAATTCCCGAGCCTTGGGGTGACCGTTGGATGAAATATGAGGAAGAAGCAAAACGATTGATTGCACTTGTCCAGAAGCACACCACCCCACCACAGCGCAAGGAGCCAGAGCCAGTGGTGTGGATGTATCAAGACAAAAGCACACATGAAGTGCGCTTTCAAAAACACATGAGAGGTTTTGTTGACCACGGAGCAACCTACGAAACACCTCTCTACACCACCGCACCACAGCGCACATGGGTTGGGCTGACGGATGAGGAGATTGTTTTGATTGTGGCTGAGTGTTCGGCTTCTCATCAGCACACGGACATTCACTTTGCCCGAGCCATTGAAGCCAAACTCAAGGAGAAGAACACATGACTGAATGGACAAGCGAAGAAGACGAAGCCTTTAACGAGGTGGAGAAACAATCTAACCTTGGTAAGCAGATACTGAGGGATTTGGGTCAGCCGTATTACTTTGACATTTATGTCTCACCATCTCAAAGAAACGCAATACTAGAGGAAGTGGCTAGGGAGTTTGACAAGATGAAAGCATTTGGCAGTACTGCTGAGAGTTTTGCTACTTTTGTAAGGAATATGAAATCATGAGCAAAGATGAAGCAATTAAATTAGCGTTAGACGCTTTGCATTTATGGCATTGGACTGGTGAAACAACGGATTTGAATAAAGCTCACGATGCTTTGCTAGAAGTGGTAGACACTCCTGAAAAACCTTGGATTGGTCTTACTTACAAAGAAAGATGTGAGTTATGGAATATCTCAAGTAAGTTTTCGCCAGATTCGGTAATCATGCACGATTTTGCAAAAGACATAGAACTAGCACTTAGGGAGAAAAATTATGAGCAAAGGCTCAACGGGTCGCCCGTTTTCAGTAACTAACGAAGAATACGCAAACCGATGGAACGCCATTTTCGGAAAAGATAATGACTCGCAAGAAAACAAAGAGAAAGCATTGGAATCTATTGAATCCCATCAACCATGCCCTAGTGGGAGCAGCGATAACCCAGAGGGACAAACTGGACAAACTCAGGATGCTTGAGTATTCCGCTTTGGAGGCTATGGCAAAGGGAAAAGGCACAATCCATGATTGGAGAGTCCTAGTCGATGTGCTTAATCTGAGTGAGATGATGGGTAAGGGTGGGGTAGGACCAGAGGTTTTGCCTTACTGTGAGAAAGCCCAAGAAGGACTCCACAAAGCCGCTATCCGCTACCAAGAGACACTTAACATGGGATTAGATGGACAAACTATCCAAGCCTGTAGAGATTTGATTCAATTTGCTGATCTACAGCAAGGAAGTATCTCAAGAAGTGAGTTTGAGAGATACATTCAGAAAACAAAAGACTACATAAGATCACATGGCGATAAGGTGGTAGAGATTGAATAACACTTTTACAAAACGAGAAAGACTACACCTAGCAAGAATCAAAGAGATGCCTTGTGGTGTTTGCGGTCAATCAGGACCGAGTGATGCCCACCACATAAAACAGCACCATCAATACTTATGTATCCCACTTTGTAAGGATTGCCACCAAGGTTCTCATAATGGGATTCACGGACAGGCTAGGATTTGGGCTATTTATAAACAAACTGAGATGTCAGTTTTAAACGACACATTAGCTAAGTTAATTGGATAGAATCTAGTTGCGTTGCCAAGGTTTTAGAGAGACTTGTTCTCTCTTTTTTTTCGTGAGATAATGGTTAAAACTCCTTGAGGACTGTTATGTCTGGACTACTTGAGCCATCCGTAAAGATTGAAATTGAGATACAAAGCCAAGAAAAGAGTGGCGAATCTTGTCCTGTTGCTACTGGCGATGTAGCTGTCAATCTTGAAAATCGTCAAAAAGCCATTGATAAAGCCAACTATGGACCGATGAATCCTAATGAGGCGAACATGGATTACTGGCGTGAAGTCTCTAAGACATGGAGAAACTCACCAGAACAAGCTAAAAAGTCTCGCTGCGGTAACTGTTCCGCATTTATCCAGACCCCTAAGATGCTGTCTTGTATCGAAACAGGCTTAGAGATGGGTGACACCGAGATGGATGCTTGGGAAGTTATCGATGCCGGTGACTTAGGTTACTGCGAAGTATTTGATTTTAAGTGTGCTTCCAAGAGAACTTGTGAGGCATGGATTGCAGGCGGTCCGATTACTGAGGAGAAAGACAATGGGAACGACAAATCAGCAGGCTCTGGAGATGATGCAGAAACTTATGCAGAAGAAGACTAAACCTGAGCGTGGTGAGCGCACAGCCAAGAACAAAGCAAAGAAGCCTAAAAAATGAAAATGACAAAAGCTGGTCAGAAAAAAGTTGGCAAGGTGATGGGTGAGTACAAAGAAGGTACTCTGCACTCTGGCAAAGGCGGTAAGGTCGTTAAGAGCCGTGACCAAGCCCTCGCCATTGCTATGTCAGAAGCTGCTAAGAAAATGGGCAGGATGAAATAATGGCTGAGTTAAGGGCTACTCCAATGTCAAACCCAATAATGGGTTTACTTGCTGATCGACTAAAGAAAGTCCAACAGTTTGGGGCAAAGCCTTTTGGTTACGAGAATCCTCCTGTAGAGATGTTAATGAATCTCTTAGGAGTCCCTGCTGTTCAGCAGACTATGGAGAGAATGGCTTATGGTGAGCCATTGACTACTGGTAGAGGCATGACTACTAAGCCTCGTCCTGAAGCGCTTGAGGCGGCTATGACGCTATTGCCTGCTTCTGTAGGTGCGGCTAAAGCTACTAAGGGTTTACCAGTAGGTGCAAGTATTGAGAATGTTGGAAAAGATTTGTCAGCTATCAAAATTGGCGATAGAACAATTCCTGTAACAATCAATCGAATTGACAAGAAAAGTGGTGGTCAATTAGTTAATGTAAATCCATCTGCTTTTGACGAGGCTTTCTCCAAAACATCTTGGCAGTATGTTGGCGAAAAAGGTAAAGAAGGCATTTCTGGTAGATACGAGAAATTTGAGAATTACCTGAAAGATGCAAAATCAATAGAAGCAAGCAATGTCTCAGTAAACAAAGATGGTGGCATTGTCTTTGGTGATGGAAGGCATCGTTATGCTGTTCTGAGAGACATGGGATTAGATGAATTGCCTATTGTCATGGACAAAGAATCTATTAAAAATGCCAAAAAGTTTGGTTATCTTTCTGATACACCTAAGAAATCAGCACCACAGCAAGAAGCACTAGACACAGCCCAAAGAAACGCTGCTCTACCTATTGAAGAAGGAGGTCTAGGACTTCCTAAAGACAATACGCCAGAGATGAGGGCAGAGGCTATGGGTTTCATAGATGCTTATCATGGAACAACCCAAGGGGCTAGAAAAGAACAATTGCGTAATGCTGAGTTATGGGCTACAGATAATCCAAAAGTTGCAAATACTTACGCTACTGGCAGACCAGAATTTGGAAGACCAGAGGGACAGGCTGTAATGCCATTGTCAGTAAGGCTTGAAAATCCAATGATGATTGATGCCCCTTATGGTTCTTCTTGGAGACAGATTGATACTGCTTTACCAAATGACCCAGAAGTATTGCCATATAGCACCGATATGTTGTCAGAGATTGCCAAGAAACAAGGATATGACTCTTTGCTTGTCAAAAATGTCTTTGATGTTGGTGGTGGAAAGATTCCAAGGTCTCAAAAAGGTCAAGATGCTCTTGTTGGTACAACTTATGCAGTATTTGACCCTGCACAAGTTAGGTCAAGATTTGCAGCGTTTGACCCAATGCGAAAGAATGAAAAAGACATTCTTGCTGGTGTGTTACCATTAGGACTACTAGCAGACGAAGAACAGCGTAAGAAACTATATGAACTTATGCCAAGTCTACTAGGTCAGTAAATACTAACCTTGACCAACCCTAGAGGAGTCAAACACAAATGGCATCAAGAATTCGTGCTTATCATCAAGACGAAATTAGGGCAAAAATTCAGGCTAGTCAGCTTGTAAATGTTTTGCAAAATCATGCACTTGGATTAAGTGAAGACTTAAGTCCTACTCGCATGAAAGCAATAGAGATTCTGTTGCGTAAATCCCTAAGTGATTTGTCTTCAATTCAACTAACAGGCGACTCTGACAAACCCATTGAGCATAAAGTCACATGGGCGAAATAGTCATTCCCTATAAGCCAAGGGAACACCAATTAAAGGTTCACGACTTGCTAGAAGGCAAGCGCTTTGCTGTGGTGGTTGCTCATCGAAGGTTTGGCAAGACTGTAGCTGCTCTCAATCACCTAATCCGTGAGGCGGTGCTAAACGAGAGAGAAACACCCAGATACGCCTACATAGCCCCGACATATGGTCAGGCTAAGAGGGTAGCTTGGGACTATCTCGTTAAATACACTACACCGCTAGGCGGTACTAACAACATCTCAGAACTTAGGGTGGACTTCTGGGGTAGGCGAATCCAACTGTATGGCTCAGACAATCCTGATTCATTACGAGGACAATTCTTTGATGGAGTCATCATTGATGAGGTTGGAGATCAAAACCCTAAGATTTGGACAGATATTGTCAGACCTGCCCTGACAGACCGAAAAGGATGGTGCTTGTTTATTGGTACACCAAAGGGACATAACCACTTTAAAGAGTTGCGAGACAGGGCAGAGAAAGAGGATGGATGGGGTTTATTAGAGTTCAAAGCCTCTGAGACAGGGGTAGTGGATGACACAGAACTGAAGGCTGCTAAGAACGAGATGGGTGAGGATAAGTATCGCCAAGAGTTCGAGTGTAGCTTTGATGCTGCTGTAGAAGGTTCGTATTACGGGCAAATCCTAAACGAACTGGAAGACAAAAAGCATATGCAAGAGATACCCAAAGAGGAACTAAGCAGAACCTTTACAGCTTGGGACTTGGGTATGGGTGACTCAACATCTATCTGGGTGGCTCAGTTAGTAGGTACTGAGGTTCGTTTAATCGACTATTACGAGAATCATGGGGTAGGCTTAGACCACTATGTGAAGTGGATAAGAGATAACGACTACATCAAGGCTCAACATATCTTGCCTCACGATGTCAGGGTAAGAGAGTTAGGCACAGGAAAGAGCCGACTAGAGATGCTTGAGGAAGCAGGCTTAGAGGTCAAGATAGCCCCAAGAATGGGTTTAGACGATGGCATCCAAGCCGTCCGTAGGTTGTTGCCTAGATGTTGGTTCAATGTTCCTCAAGTACAGAATGGTCTGAATTGCTTGAGAAACTACCGCAGAGATTACGATGAGAAGCGTAAGATTTTCTATGAGCGTCCATTACATGATTGGTCATCGCATGGATCGGACTCATTCCGTTACTTAGCCCTTGGACTTGACGAAGGTCACAGCACATGGTCTAAGCCTATTAACTCAGCACCGAAATGGATTGTGTAATGTATGTAGAACGCCAAGGGGTTAATCTAGCCCCAAAAGTAAAAGAACTTGAAAACCGCATCGAAATGTTAGAAAATGCCATTAAAGAGTTAAAATCGGACAAACCCCGAATGGGTCGCCCTCCAAAGGACAAACATGGCACAGAACGAGTTGAAGTCGATACTTCAGGCAGAGATTGACGATTCTATCGGATTTATTGAGAGTGAGACTGTAGATCAACGGAAACAGGCTCTACAGGCTTACTTAAGGCAACCTTACGGGAATGAGGTAGAAGGAAAGTCTCAGATCGTTACTGGTGAGGTGGCTGAAGCCATTGATGGCGCATTGCCTAGCCTAGTTCGTATCTTCACAGGCTCAGACAATATCGTGGTTTTTGAGCCACAAGGACCACAAGACGAAGCGTCTGCCAAACAAGCTACCGACTACTGTAACTGGGTATTTAACCGAGACAACGAAGGTGTAGCCATTCTGCATGATTGGTTTAAAGATGCTCTCTTACAGAAAAATGGCATCATAAAAGCCTATTGGGAAGACAAAGAAGACATTACTAAAGAGCGTTACTACAACTTGTCTGAGGACGAGTTAGCCATGCTGATGAGCGATGAGAGCATGGAAATCGTTGAGCAAGATACGACAGAATTCCCCATCTTTGACCCAATGGGACAGCCAGTAGTTGACCCGATGGGTATGCCTGTTATGGGTTCTACGCACAATGTCGTAGTCCAAAAGAAAAAGAAATCAGGCAAAGTAACGATTGAGAATGTCCCACCAGAGGAGTTCTTGATTAGCAAAAATGCTCGTACCATTGCTGATAGCCCATTTGTAGCCCATCGTCAAATGATGACTCGTAGCACTTTGATTGCTATGGGATTCAACAAGAAGCAAGTTGAAGGTTTGGCAATGGGTGATGCTCTTGCCTACACTCCAGAGCGTGTCGTGAGGTTCTCTGCCGGTGAGCAGCCTTACCAAGTTCAGACCGATGACCCATCCATGCAAGAGATTGAGGTCTTTGAGTGCTATGTCAAAACTGATATAGAGGGCAAAGGTATTGCTTCACTCGTTCAAGCGTTCTATGCCTCAAACGAGATTCTTGAGGACGAGAATGGTAAGGAAATGGTTGAGGAAGTTGACTATGTGCCATTCCATTCAATCTGCCCGATTCCAATTCCGCACAAGTTCTTTGGCAACTCACTTGCTGACAGAACAACAGACTTACAGTTAATTAAAACGACTATTACTCGTCAAATGTTGGATAACCTATATCTGACAAACAACGCACGAGTGGTCGCTGTTGAAGGGCAGGTAAACCTTGACGACTTGCTTACATCTACTGCTGGTGGTGTTATTCGTGCTAAGTCTCAAGGAGCTGTTCAACAACTTGTAGTCCAGAATGTAGCGGCACAGGCTTTCCCAATGCTTCAGTACTTGGATACTGTTCAATCTAAGCGTACAGGCGTATCTGATGCCTCTCAAGGCTTAGACCCATCTATCCTTCAGAATGTCACAGCAGCGGCTGTTGCGTCTATGCAACAAGCTGGCGCAGGCAAGATTGAACTAATGGCTCGAATCTTTGCTGAGACAGGTGTTAAGTCTTTGTTCCAAGGCATCTTGCATCTTCTCTGCAAGTATCAGGACAAACCTCGTTTGGTTCGTATGCGTGGTGAGTTCGTAGAGTTTGACCCTCGCACATGGGCTAACCAATACGATGTCTCAATCAATGTTGGTTTGGGTGCAGGTAACAGACAAGAACAGATGGCTATGCTGTCGATGGTTCTTGCCAAACAAGAGCAGTTGATTGCTCAGTATGGTCCTGCTAACCCTTATGTAAGCCCTGCACAGTATCGTGGCACTTTGGGTCGTATGGTTGAGATCGCTGGCTTTAAGGACTCTGCTGAGTTCTACAAGGCTATTACACCAGAGCAAGATCAGGCTTTGAGCAATCCTCCTCCACAAGAACAGCAAATGCCTCCAGAGGTTCAAGCGATTATGGCTAGAACACAGGCTGAGATACAAGCTAACCAAGCCAAAGCACAAGCTGACATTCAATTGAAGCAACAGCAAATGCAGATTGACATGGAGATGGCTCAACAAAAGGCGGGTCTTGAAATGCAATTGATGCGTGAGAAAGAGGCTGCTAAGTTGATGCTTGAGCGTGAGAAACAACAGGCTTACTTTGCAATGAAACAGCAAGAGTTTGAGGTTGAGGCTCAATTGAAAGCAATGAAGGTAGGTGCTGGCATTACTAGCAATGTAGAAATTAAGGGCTAATCATGGCAATCAGAAACTTGATGCAAGATTCCATGTTGGAGGATGGCGGAATGTCGCTTGATGATCTGTTGATGCAGATTCAGCAGTTACAGCCTGTTTACCAAGAGCCAGAGGTTGATTATTACGCACAACAGTTTGCACCAGATGTATTTGCTGAAGTGCCTACTCAAGTCTATCAACCAGAGCCTGTTTACCAGCCTACATATCAGCCAGAGCCAGTTTATCAGCCTGTCTATCAAGAGCCAGTTTACATTGCACCAGAGCCTGTGTACCAAGCACCTGCGCCTGTATATGTAGCGCCAGAGCCTGTGTATCAAGAGCCTGTATATCAGCCAGTCTTTCAACAACAAGAAGTTCAACAGCCTTATGTTGAGCCACAATCTGTTCAAGAAGTTATTAACCAGATAGCAGCACAATTGCCTCCGTCTGTGGTCAACGAGATCATTGCTAGAGAGCCAATTGAGCAACCTATTCAACGAGATGCAGACGCACCAGTTGAGCAGTTGCAACCTACAAAGCCAGTAGAAGAAACTAAGCCATCAGTATCAGTTATTGATAGCCTGACAAAGCAAATCTTAGGCTCTAGCGACACTTCTCAATGGAAGGGTGGCGTAAGTGCTGAGACTGCCGCTAAAGACATGGCTAAGATCATGGCTGGCATTGGCATCACAGACATTAGTCAGTTTGGCAAGATCACACAAACTGGTTTTCAAGAGGATGTGCGTCCTGATGGTCGTGGTGGTTATATTGACCAACGAGGCAATCCTGTTGACCCTAACATTGTCCAAACAGGCTCGTATGAGACTGAAGGTGGTCGCATTGACTATGCTACTGCGCCAATTGGCACACAAGTAACTTACGGCAATAAAGAAACAAACCAAGCTGTACCGATTACATATAGTGAGCGTCAAACTGGTAATGCCTTTGGTGGTACTTTTGAGGGAAAAGGTAACACAGGCTATCGAGTAGATTTCGATGCTTCTGGTAAGCCTGTTTTCTATACGACTGGCGCTTCTAGCCGTGATGACATTGGTGTGTTTGCACCGATTATTGCTGCGGCTTTGACTCCTATTCTCGGTCCTGCTGCCGCTTCATTGCTTGGACCAACAGCCTCAACACTAGCCACAAACGCACTAACTGGTGCTTTGGTCGGTGGTAGCACTTCAGCGATTACTGGCGACAGTATTGCAAAAGGTGCATTGCTCGGTGGTGCAGGTGGCGCTGTTGCAGATATTGTTAAGCCATATTTGCCATCTTTGCCAACACCAGAAGTTCCAATTGACTTTGTTGGTGGGACTACTGAGCAGATCAATGATGCTTTGCAAAATCAGCTTGTCAAAGACTTAAAAGCCGCTGGTGTTACAAATGTTTCTGAGTTCATCAACAACATTGGTGGCAATGCCTCATCATTTGTTCCCCCAGAGGTTACTCCTGTTGTTGAGCCAACAGTTGCACCAGTTGAGACTGTTCAAGTTTCAGCGCCTGTAGCACC
>Ga0247722_10002244_pt1 | contig 10136 bp, 5 predicted proteins | sample MSEWelMarce3H_FC_FD_189094 | JGI IMG/M metagenome (GOLD analysis project Ga0247722, IMG submission 189094) | Subsurface sediment microbial communities from gas well in West Virginia, United States - MSEEL Well Study Marcellus 3H_FC | ecosystem: Environmental > Terrestrial > Deep subsurface >...
AAAAAAAAAAAAAACAAAAAAAAAAAAAACAAACAAAAAACAAAAACAAACAAACAAAAAACAAACAAACAAAAAACAAACAAACAAAAAACAAACAAAAATAAAAGGTGGTAATAACCATTTTTTAATGGTCTCAATAAGATAAGATATAATATTTTAATTACGCATCATCGTAATCATTATCATCGTCATCCTCTTCACCCATATAATATGTATCGTAATCTTCACCCATTGCTGACATGTCATTATCTTCCGCTGATATTTCCTGAGCAGTCATCATCTCATTTAATTTATCTTGTTCGTTAATATCCAACCCATTGGAAGAATTTTTTAATTTTTCTATAAGTTCTTCATCAGTTTCAGTTTCTATATCCTTAAATAATCGTCTTTCTCTGTCGTACATTGACTGGTCATATACGCGAATACCTTTTGCCAATCCCACAGACCATTCTCCCAATTTATTTATTTTCATTGTATTTTCCACATTACGCTGTTCAACGGACATTTCTTTCAATCTATCTGTAATCTTATGTTTTTCATCCTCGGCGTTTTTAAAAACGCGCGATTTAACTATATCATTCGTGACATTTATCATAGTTTTATGTCTAACCATCAATACTGTTATTTGTGTAATATAATCCCCAAGTGTGTTTTTAACAATTACAGCATTTCCGCGTTCAATATTTTGTTCTTCAGATGAAAATTCTTGAAATCCTGGTGTTTGTGTATCAGCGTCTTCGTCAATATTTAAATAATCATATTGATAAGGTGTGTCGACGGAAGCAGTAAATTTTCCAGCTCCTTTTTTACTCGACAGCATAATCATGTATGAAAATGTTTCAAGAATAATATTTTCAAACAAGAGTTTAGATGAACGCTCACCAAAAGGGGATGAGAGATTATCGGCTTTATCTTGTGTCATAATGTAAGAATCTAAGAATATGGAAATATTTTTTAATCTGTTATTAAAAGTAAACAAAAGTGGTTTGAGTTCGGGTTTATCACAAAATGGTTTTACTATATCATAATATTTACTCAAAAAAGTGCGTATATCTTTGTAGTGATTGGGGCTGAAATTATTTCTTTTGTTGTCATTATAATTAACATTATAATTGTTTTTCAGTACCATGAAAGGAAATACCTGTATGATATTTCTTAGCCAATTTTTATAATATTCGATAATTGTTTTGGTGCTTTCACATTTCCATTCGCCCATAGTATCTAAGAAAATAGAGACTCTTTTGATATCTTGTTCTCTTCTCTTTTGTTTTCTTAGAAAATCTATAATATTGATTCTTAATTTTTTATTTATTACAACAAAAGTGTTAATATATTCAACTACATCCTGTGGTTGCTTTTTAGAAAAATGAAAATATTCAGGAAAGAGTGGGTTCATTCGTTCAGTAATAGTCTTCATAAAAGAAATACCGTCGATTAAAGATTCTGATTGTTGAAACGCTGAAATATAATCTTCAAGTTTCCATACAGGTTGTATAGGCGGAAGAGTATTTTTACTTGAGATGTATTGTAATAACTGAATAAAGTGTTGTCTGTTGTACCAGGATGATACATGTTTTTGTTGTACAATTTCAAGTTGTTTTGAAGTATCCATGCCCACTAAATAGTCGGGTTTTTCTCCACACCATTTTTCTATAACTGGGTCGCCGTACGGTAAGTTTGATTTAAAATTACAAATATGGCTAAAATAACGATAAATAGTTGATTCGGAAAATGTATTTATTTTTGTATCTATTGAATCAAGGTTTCTAACCCCAAATGTCGTAGGTATGGTAAGTTGTTGGATATAATTTACAATAATACTATCGGACAAAACCGCATTAATTGTCTTTTGTATTTGTGGTTCTAGGTGTGTAAAATAAAGAATGGGTGTAATACTACCTTCGTCGCAACAACTATTTTCCATGTAAGGTTTATTGGAAACAGTAAGAAGTAGTACCGGATTTTTGGCAACGATGTTTTGGATTAAATATTGTATATAAAATGAAAGGTATATGATATGAGAGTTATAAGTGGATATTTCCGATATCTGGGATGACGCGCCTGATCTAATTTTCTTTTTCAAATTATCAAATGTCGAAGGATTAATTAATTCAATTTGTTTCATTTTCAAAGGTTTAAGTGGCGGTAAAAATAAAGGTAGGTTCATTATGTTTAATTCTTCCGGGATTTCTGTTTCAATTTCATATAGTGAAATATAATTCCTCTTGAATTCCAGTTTTTGTTTTAATTCTGCGTTTTCTAATAAATGTTGTTCGATGAATAATTTAATTGCACTAGATACTTGTTCTTGGTTCTTAGATAAAACTTTCCATGGATATGAATCGACTCTTGAATGTACTGCGGTACATGATATATATTGAATTCCCGAAAGGTTTGCAGAATTACTTTCAAGCGGAAACCCCTTAAATGACCTATTACATCCAGGATATCCCTTTTTCAATATTTTCACAGATGGAACAGAAGATTGAATACATATAAGAATGATGCCCAAAGTAGTGTACAACAAAGTTTTATAATAAATATCATCATAACTTGCTACCTTTTTACCCTTCTTTGCCATTTTCGCAATCATATCTTCATGTTGTTTTTCTGATGGAACTATTTTTTCAATTATTTGAATACACAAGGAAACAATAAAGTCATATTCATTCGATAAATCTACACCAGTATTGTTTTCAATAGATTGAATGACCCGAAAAATAGGGATTGTCTTTTTGGTCATTTTTTGTTTAGGAATAATTTTACCTGGGTCTTGGTCAGACGAAGTTTGGTTAAATAACATAGTTCCCAAATCTTCTTCTATTACATCTCGAGTTTTTCGCTTGAATCCGTTTTCATAACCTTCTTCTACATCATAGTCGAGTTCTTTTATTTTTCTACCTGTAAATTTATCATACCAAGCATCATCCACGGCAATACCATTTGTTTGGATAAGACGGTTCATGACAAATTCATATTCTTCGCTACCATCTTCTATAAATGCCGATGCGAGTTTATTATAAAAAGATGGAATGATACGAACATTGGTGCGGGTACAGTATAACCAATGTATACTTTCAGGTTCCCCTGATATAATATCAATCGATTGTTCATTCCCGGGACGAGTAAATAATAAACAAAATTTATTAATATGTGTGTATTTTCTTACTATATCAGTTTCCGCTAAAATATGTTTACATACATCTTCGTAAGGCGAATGAATATTTATTTCGTTGGGTAAATACATCATTCCATAATTATATTGTTCCACTGTATATCGTTCGAGTTGATAAGCTCGAATCACTCTTAACTTTTCAACACACATACCTTGTCTCGCAAATTCGTTATAAAAAGCTTCGCGGATTTCTTGTACATCCTTCATGACAGTTTCATCAAATTCTTTCATCATCACTTTGAGTGAATGATTTAATAAAAGGCGTTTATTTTCATCTACCGAAATACAACCCTCGTTTGGGTTTTCTATGTTTGTATCGTATATACATGATGACTGTGTATTACATATCGTTTCTGATGTTATTTCATTCAAATATTTATCCGTATTTGTGTGAGGAATTATCTTCCATTCGTTATTTTCTCTCACCAAATAAATAATATTTTCATACCCGTATAATATGGCGTGATCGCCGTTACGAACCGGTTTTGACCCCAATATAATAGTTGTAGCTAAATCGTCTGCTTCATCTACATTTACTTTATGCTTTTGTATAAGACGATTTCTCAAAAAATGTTCAAAATCGGGTGGTGACATTTCTCGCTGTTCCTTGCGATATTTAGAAAGAATAGAATAATCAGTATTATCATAATTTCTATCGTAATATATTGTTCGGTGGTCGTCATTTTTCATCTCTTCTTCTGTGTTGTACATTTTTGATATGACAAATGTTTCGCATGATGTGTTGTTAATAACATCATTTAATCGTTTGTGAATTTTCATCATCATACTTTCAGCAATATGGAGAGAAAGTCCCAAAATACAATTTGACAAATAAAAGAATTTGGCGTTGTCAATATATATCATTTTGGATAACAATTCGGTGTTTGTCATTGTATTTTGCCATTTGTAACTTGTATCGGAAGGAGAAATTCCGTATATTCTGAATACAACTTCATCCAAATTATGTTTGGAGCGTAAAAGGGAGAATAGTGTATTACATGAAGGATATTGCTTTGTTGTAAATACGGAATTTTTTGAAGAGTATATGTATTTTAATGGGGAAAATGCTTTCTTGCGATAAAGAAAGTATTTTGTTTGTGATTTCATCCTTTCGCGGATGATGCGATTTATTTCACCATAATCTCGAGCGTCTATGTTTTTAGTAGAAATCAAGAATGGTTCTAATTCCCGAATTACATGTTCGGTTGAAATATCATTTGTAAGGTATCGTTTTATTCTATTTATTAAATACGGGGTATCTGGTATTATCTGTTTCAAAAAGGAATTATAATCTTTTGATGTGGTGGTATATACTGTTGGGTACTTTAAGAAAGAAGAGTATATCGATGGTTGTGATAGGTCATTGAGTTCAATTGTTCTTAGTTGCGTGTGTTTTAATAGTTGTTCGTAATCTAAGAAAACTTGTGATAAATTTGTCTTTTGTAAAATACTTGTCCCCCGTAATCCTATTTTCGAATATTTAAGAACAGACTGGGGAAGTGTCATTATAGAAACAACTTGAACTACATCGGCATTTGTGACTGGGACCATTTCACCGGTCATTATAGAAGATGTAATGGATGATGCGTTATATCTTTCTATTTCAGTATTGTATTGTTGTGTAATAAATCGCTGTGATTGGATTCCGTCATCATTTATAGGTGAAAATACATTTGAATATAAATGTCCCGTTGTATTTATGAGACAAGTGTATTGGTCTTGAACTTCAACTTCATACAATATTTTATTGAATATAGGATATTCGGTTGTCACTTGAGAAAATGGTGTAAATATAGTATTCATGGTTTGAATAAATTCATCGTATTTTAGTACAACATCATTTACATCTCCTCTTTTTCTATATTCTTGGTACATTCTTAGAATATCTTCCAACTCTGTTGTTTGGTTGCGAAAATCAACACAATCGTCATATGAAGTATTTGATTGTTGAGAATCGTTGTATATGGTTTTAATATTTGCACATACAGGAAGTATCCAGTGAATAAATTTTTTAAAAGATTGTAGATTATCAACCAGTGGTTTTGTTTTAACCTTGTCTCTGGGTTCATTCACCAGTTGTTTGTATCTTTCAACTAATGTGTGAACTTCATTAATAAATTCAGGTGTTTGTTTTTCTATAGAAACGCTTGTCAATAGGTCATTCATCAAATCATTTAATTGCGTCTCTTGGTCATAACGATATCGGGATGAGTCTACCTTTTGTGTTTCATCTATTTCTTCAATGTCAATATTTTTACTCATCAATATTTTATCTCCTTCGCGAATCCATTTATCCAATACATCCGGTGTCATTTTCTTAACAGGTTCTTCTACATCATTATAACCAAATTCATCGTTTTCATCATCAACATTAACTTCACCAAATTCCTGATCAGTGATGGGATTTTCTCCATTTACATCACTTTCCTCTTCATTATTTACTTCGTTTCCAATTTCGTCCTCGTTTATATCTACATTGGCGGTTGGTTCAGATAAAGGGGTTATATTTTCACCCTTTTCGATAAGTTTTATATTTAACTCTATCTTTGTAATTGGAATATCCAATGGGATGCCTTTATAGTCAAAATTTATATAGAATGTGTTTTTATCCATGCTGATAATTTCCATCATATCCTCTTCTATATTTGTTATTTGTCCAACCAATACAATTGGAATGTCGTCCTCAATATATACATTAACCCAGTCGTAAATATTATAATTGTGTTGTACAATCCAACTCGGACTTTCCGCTCTTGACAAAATATGTATTTCACTGATACTGGTATTTACAATATAACCATCATCCAATTCATATTCAACCATGTTACCATTTTCATTCCTCAACTTCAATAATTCGTCATCTATATACTCTATAAAAAAAATACCATTGTTAGTGGTTTCAAATTCATCAACGAGCTCTATAATATCACCTAACTGTAATCGTATAGTTGATTTTTCTTTCGCATGTTCTTCATGTATTTCATTTTCCATTTCAATTATAATATTACGATATAAATATTTCACCATTCAAATAAATCAAACCATTAAATTACCAGTAAACACTATGAGATAAATTATGATAACACATATGTAATCATTTACCACGAAACATTATTAATAAGAACGCCTTCGTGTTTTACTATTTTTTTTACTACTTTTTCTTGTAGAATGATTATTTTGGGTTGTAGTATGTCTTCGTATAATAAAAGAATTATATGGTTCAAGTCTAAAACTGGAATTTCTTAGACTGTTTCGTTTTGATAAATCTAATGTTAATTTTGAAGGGTTGTACAAAATAACATCCGAATCGGTTATTAATGTAAATAACCATGCGAATAATTCGCAAGAAATATTACCCGTTTCGCTTGTATCTCCGGTAAGTTGTTTTATATAATACTTTTTTATTCTCGTAAAAGTTTCTTTTACTGTCATAGTGGGTTCTAATCGTAGAGGGCTTTCCCTTTTCTTGTAAAACATAGCAAAAAATGAATAAAACCCTGTAATGTCTTCTTCCATTTCTTCTTGGGAAGAAGGGTAGTATTTTTTTGAATTACATAAGTAAATAAAATCTATTATATTCATGTCCAATAGTTTTCTATTGTGGCTTATTTCATTTGAGTAGTTATTAGATTTATAACCAAAAGAATTATACCACGATTTTCCTGTAGATAAAATGTACAAATCTGCCAAGGAAAATCTGTATGAATTATTTACACATACATTTGTGATTAAACTCGCATCTTGGAGCTCAATATGGGTTATATCCATTCTTTCTTCAGCGTATTCGCGAATTATATGCAATAGTTTTTTACCAGATAATCCATTTCTGCATTTATTCAATAATTCAATTTTTATATAGGGTGGCATTATCGTAAGTTCCAAACATATAGTGTTGGATGACTTGTCGGTAATAATCACATTATTGCCATTTTTATTAATTAAAAAATATTCATCAGAAAAATATCTTTCCAATGTATTCATAGTAGTTATATAATATACTGATAAAATGTTGTGTTGTATTTGTATTATCATGAACATTTGATGATAATATAAATAACTATGTTTGAAAATCCTTAATTAAGGGCAATCTTTTTAGGACATACAGTTCCAAAAAGGTAATCTATATAATATTCGCTGTAATTGTATTCCGGATATTTATGGTGTAATAAATGGTGGTCTCCTATTAACCATGAACATCTATGGTCATGTCTCATACACCCCCGTACGGTGATATACACAGACGATATAATCAATCCGTTTATATCAATAAAAAATAAACATGGAATGAAAATGCCAAGGGGTTGTATAATATGTTCTAGTATATGACCGTCCGATGTATTATTCCATTTCAAGTCTTGATATTGAACTTCGTGGTGTATAGAGTGTATATCTTTTATAACAGGATGTCGAATTTTGTGTAAAGCTACATGTGAAATATAGAACCATAAGTCGTATGACACGATGTGAAACAATATAGATAAAATAAACATAAAAGAATAATGGAAAATAACATTATATTGTTTTATCAAATATGAATTTTATTATTGACCTCGAACCATTACTTCAATCAAGTTGTATTAAAAAAACTATTTATTCTGATAGAAGAAAATGTGAATCGTTTGAAAATATTACAAATGGGTATTCAATTATCAGGTATGATAAATCATTGATTGATATGAAAGTTTACGATAATGTAAAAACGATAGGACATTTGAGGAGTGTTGTTGTAACAAAAGAAGGGTCTATTGTTTCATATTCTCCACCCAAATCCACACAATGGGGTGATTTTGTAGAAAATATGGAGAATATTACACCTATTGTCGAGGAGTATGTGGAGGGAACAATGATAAATATGTTTTGGGATGAGTATTCAAGCAGTTGGGAATATTCTACAAAAAATACGATTGGTTGTAAAAGTCATTATCAACATATTGATTTTGATATTTACAATCAACCTAAGAAACAATTTATAACTATGTTTCTTGATGCCTTTTTTTACAACTTTGTTAATTTCATACAGTTTGACAAAAGTTGTTGTTATAGTTTTGTATTACAACATCCCGAAAATAGAATAGTCGGATATGTTCAAGAACCCCAATTGTATCTTGTTGCGTGTTACAAAATAACTGATAAGTATGTATTTTATATGGATATGGACCATATTCGCAGTCAAGTAAATGATATGATTCGCGAAAAAATGGTTACCAGAGTTTTGCGTTTTCCCCTGAAATATGAATTCACCACAATCGATGAAATTAAACAAACATACGAATCGCATCCAGATTACAATGTCATGGGCGTTGTAATTAAAAATCCCAATACGGGTGAATACGCGAAACTCCGTAATAAAACATACGAACAAATTAAAAAATTATCCGGAAATCATACAAGCCTGTTATATAGGTATATTACTTTGTCTAAATCAGGTGAACTGCAAAAATATTTAGAATATTATCCAGAGCATCATTCACAGTATTATTATTATTATTATCTATTGTCCAGTTTCGCATATACATTGGAAACATATATTCAACGCATGTTATCGGGTGGTAATATCAACCATTATTTTACACGAAGTAAATCCCATCATGTCAATATGGTTTATCATTTAAAAAAGTTGATACAAAATAATACAGTAGATGTTCCTAAATATGTAAATGAAATGGATACGGGTAATATATATTACGCATTAAAGCAATTTACCCGATTTATTGCCGACGGCGTGTAATACCCTTTTTATGCTGGCGTTTTTTACTAACTCTCGAACTTCTTCTTGTCCTACCCCCGGTAGATGTTTTTTGTTTGCTAAGTGATTTTAGTTTTTCCAATAATTGTTGCTTTTTCTCTGGATGTTTCTTATACTCGAGATATAATCCATGAAACACCTTTTTCGATACTCTGTTGCTCTTTGGTGTAAAAAGGTTGTATTTGTCCCAGATTATGTTTTCGGTTTGTATTGACATTATATTATAATATACTACAATATATTATAATACAACTAATGGAAAATATATCTCTTTGTCGTTATAAAAATATTTTCGGAGAACCTGGAAAGGGTGTTCATTCGTATCGGATATTTAATATAGCAGTCGTGGATGTTGTTTCTACATTTTTCCTTTCGTTATTTATTTGGTCATTCCTAAAAAATAAGACATTGAGTAATTATATATCCATCACGCTTTATTGTTTTATCGTTGGAATTATCTTACATCACTTATTTTGTGTAAGAACAACTGTTGATAAATTCATTTTTGGGTAAATTGGATTCAAAAAACAATATGATTGGGTATTCCGATATCTTTACAAAAATCATTATAACTTCGAATTCCCATGGAAGAATTACATGATTGACATAATGGTATCAAGTTATCTAATACAAGTAATCCTCCATTTTTTTCGCTTACAATATGACCGCAGTGAAACGAAAAAGTAGATATCTGTGATAATTTACAACACGGGCATTGTGCGACGCCATTTTTTTCACCAAAGTATTTATCCCATACTCTGCGTTTTAAAACAAGAGGTATACTTTTCTTTTTATATTTTTCTTTATTATTTCTTAGAACATTTGATTGGGGGACATCATGTGTTGTGGTTATATTGGGTTTGGATTTAGGTCGAATAGGTTTTGGTATATCTAGTGATTTTATATTTGGTTGAGTTATGGTGGATGGGTCACAAAAAATAAAATCACTAAATGGATTATCCTTTTTTTTTAATGTTTCTGTTTCTGTCACCGCCATTTCCACCATATCCAAAAGAACATCAACTGTTGGCGGTACGACGACATTGTTGTTTTCAGATGTTGTTATTTCATTAATATAAATTTGAATGAGTATGTCATTTATCTCATCGATACTAAAATAATTATTATGTATTATTTGTTTTTCATTAAAATAGATATTCATTTGACGGATAAACTCTACAAACAATTCTTTGTTATTGTAAAGAAGATTAAGTA
>Ga0247722_10002245_pt1 | contig 10135 bp, 4 predicted proteins | sample MSEWelMarce3H_FC_FD_189094 | JGI IMG/M metagenome (GOLD analysis project Ga0247722, IMG submission 189094) | Subsurface sediment microbial communities from gas well in West Virginia, United States - MSEEL Well Study Marcellus 3H_FC | ecosystem: Environmental > Terrestrial > Deep subsurface >...
TTGGATTACCATAAAATAATTTTAATTTTTCATAATATCCGCCAATATAATTTTTAAGTTTATTTGAATGATTTTTCGAGAATCCATAATAATTTGGAATATGAACATCGTCATAATTTACTTTATTTAAAATAATATTAGGGAATACATTAACAAAGTTAGAAATAAAATTTTTGTAAAAATTTACAATATTATAAAGTTTATCATCACTAATTTTAATATTTTCATTTCTCGCTGAATTGTCCGCAACCCAGTTAGATAAATTTTCTATTGTTTTAGTCATTTTTCTAACGGAACTATTGCTTATATTTGGTCCGGTATTTTTTTGGACAAATTCAATAATTTCTTCTTTCATAGAACCGATATTTTTTATTAAAAAATTGTTTAAATCCTTAACTTCTTGCGTATAGTTTTCAGTAGCTATATCGAAAGTATCTAATGAATTGCTAATAAGGTCTCTCAATGATTTTTCAACAACTTCATCATTTTCATCATCAATTGATTCTAATGTTTTTATTAATTTTGTTATTACAGATATTTCAGAATTATTTAAATTAATATTTACTATATTATGTCTGCCTATGATTTGAAGAAGTCTAAGAAATTGATCATTTTTATAATTTCTTCCATCTTCTTTTAGCTTCTGAATCATGCGATCAATTGAATCATTTGGGTCTATTAATCCAGACTCAGGTTTGTCTGTACATAATGGCAACAAATCTTGTGGTATAGGCATTAACGTTTTGAATTTACAAAAATAAATAAAGGCCAAATAAATTGTCTTTTCATTAAACTCATTGGTAATAGATGGATATTTATTTTTAGTATTAATATCACTGAAAAAGATCCCACCTTTCGAATAACTGATAACATCATCCATAATATTCGACAAATTTGTAACAATATCGTTGTATTCAGTAATTCTTGAATCGCGCCCTGAAAAATAAGAAATTGTAGACTCTCCTTCTTTGCTTTCACAGCATGAATTTTCTAAATAAGGTTCATTATTTGATGTATGAAGAAGCAAATTACTCTTCTTAACAATTTCTTGGATTCTCTCAATTAGAGCAAGAGAGAAAAGAATTATTTTAGAATTTAATACAAGCAGTTTTTCTCTTTGATTTACAGATCCAGACCTTAAATCACTCATCAATGACTTTTTAAACTCTGGCGAAATATTTACTAAATGCTTGATATTAAATCTGACTAATGGTGGCAAAAATTGTGACCATTTGGCAATATCATGTTCTTCAGGTATTTCTGTAGAAGTATTAGTTAATAAATATACAGTTTTTTCTTCAAATTTTCTTTTAACTTCTGGGTTAGCTAGCAAGACATCATCAATTGAAGCCTTAATTCTATTGTTTATTATTTCTATTTTTTTACCCTTTAATACATTCCATGGTTCACCGGATTCCCTAATGTCATAAGCTACACAACCTAAATATGACAAACTACTTAAATCGCCTTGACCTTCAAATGGATAACCAGTAAAGGATCTAATACAGCCAGGGTGTGTTTTTCGTGTCTTCACGGATGGAATAGAGGTTTGAACTGCGATTAAAAATGAGCCTAATGTGTAGTATAAAATAGCAGTATTATAGAAATCTTTATATGACATCATTTTTTTCCCTTTTTCTGCCATCTCTCTAACTTTGGATTTATAATCACTTTCTGATTCAACAGTTTCTTTAATTGAATCTAAAACAGTGTTAATAATAAATTCCTTTTGAATTTCAATATTTATACCCATAGCAACAGAAATAGCATTTATAATATTACTTATCATTTTTGTTTCAGGTGTAATATATTTAATATCTTTTGATGCTGTTGCTGACATAATTTTATTACCAGCATCAGCTTCCATAACAGCTCTACTAGAAACCTTAAATCCTTCTTCGTATCCCTCTTCAACATCAAAATCTACAGGACAAATTGCCCATCCACTATATTTATCGCACCACCAATCACCATCATCACTTGCTTGTCCAATTGTAGATTTAATTTGCTCAAGCGCAAAACTATAATCATTCTCTCCACCTATGATATATGCTTCTGCTAACTCAAATTTAAATATTGGTAATATAGGTAAATCACTTTTATTACAATATAACCAATGTTCAGATTCTTCTTCATTTAATGGACCAAATCCTTTAACATATTGTCTAGTAAATGTGTTGACAAATTTTACAATATCATGTTGTTTTTTGGCGAAGTCTTGCTCTCCAAGAATAAAACTTAATAATTTAGTATATGGTGACACTGATTTACCGATTGTGTCTAATTCAATTGAAGAACCTAATTTAAATTTCTGATTATTATATTTCAATAAATTATTTGTTTCAATTTTTGTTAACCTGGCATTGATTGATTCAAGATATTCAAGGTGGTCATTTATTTTTTTCTTTAATTCTTCATTTGAAAGCTTATATTTTGTATCAAATTCATTAATAACATCTTTTAACAGTTTGGTTTGTAATCCTAATTCATCCGATTTTATTGATTCGCATTTATCAGTATTATTTTTTGTAACATTAATACATTCTTCCTGAATATCACATAATATAGATGCTTGATCTGTATTTAATTTTTCTTTATTTAATTCAGAATCTACTTCCCATTTATTATTTTTACGAATATAATATTGTACTTCATTACTTGCTTGTTCATTATAACCCAAATACACAATAGCAAATTGGCCATCAATTACTTGTTTGTGACCATCAACAAGTGTATCAGCTAAGTATTCAGCATCGGTTTCGCTCATGTGTTTCTTTTCCATTAAATCTTTTGAAATATGAGCCCTTAATTCATCTGGTGACATTGTAAGAACATATTTTTCATAACCATCTTTATCTTCTAATACACCATAATTTGTTTTATCGTATTTTTTATCAAAATAAATAAGTTTATCGTCATCTTGCTTTAAAGCATCCATAGATGTATAATATTTTGCTATTGTTATTGTTCTACATTTATTAGCCCCCTCTTCTGTTTTCAATTTGCCATCAAGTTTAGTCTTTTCTTGATCAAATAGTGTGGAAAATTCAGATGGAAACATTAATGGAAAATTTTGAACAGAGAGAGCAGTTGTGTACAATTTCGTATAATCTCTCAAAGTTAGCTTTCTCAAAATCTCTGAATTTGTAAAAAATGTTGGGTCCAAAATATCATAACCTACATCCATAACATGAAATTTCATAGTTTTATTGAGATTTTCAAGTATTGAAAATGCTCTAGATGGAATAGGTAGACTTGATCTAATATTAGAAAGTGATTTAAACAATCTAGAACGCTCAATAAATTTTTTATTGAATTCAGAAATTTTTTCATTAATAAAATCGATAATTTCGACATACTGCATATAGGTTAAATCATCTGAATAAATCAAAAAAGGTTCTAAATAAGAAACTACTTCAACAATCGATAACTTACCCGTTATATACTTTTTCATTAAATTAAAAAGAACACGTGTTTTTGGAATAATATGATTCAAATATTTTTTATATGTTTCACTCAATGTTAAATTCTGTGTTTCAGGTAAATTCAATACATATTGCTTTATGTTATTCGCAAAATTTTGTTCATTAAACTCTATTTCATCGTCAAAATTATCAATAAAATTTAAATTAACTTTCGTATTTTTTCTAAGGAATTGCCAATAATTTATAAAAGCATTGTTTAAATTAGCCTTATCTAATATGCTTGTTCCAGGTAAGTTAATTTTTGAAAACCTAATTACAGGCTCAGGTAAAAATATAACTGACTTAATACTCATATAATCATCTGATGTCATATTTGTTCTAACTGTTACCATGCGACTGCCTGTTGAATCAATTGTATCTAATTTTGTTAATCCAGTGTTATATTTTTGTATAACAAATCTTCTACTTCTAACAGCATTATTGCTATAAATTGAAGAATATAAATCCTCTAAGTTATTAATTACAGTGTTAATATTATTAACAGCTTTCAATTCATATAATACTCCATTTAAGTCTTCATCTTGAAGTTCTTTAAAAGGAACTGTATATGTTCTGTCAATCTCGCGATATAATTCAGCATATTTATTTTGATCAGAAGGCATATTATTTGATTTATAGTTATCAATTATTTCCTTAAGGTCAACAAGCGTTTTGTCCAAATTAAGATTAATAACATCACTATTTTCTTCATCCTGATTTTCGGCGTTATAAATATATTTAAAATTTTTAACAACAGGCAAAATCCAATATAAATTGACATTTAAATCATAAAAATAGTTTCTAACTAATGGTTTATAAGATGCTTCCTTTAATAGAAATCCTTCAACGTTACCATAATTGTCATAAAATGAGAATTTTTCACGGAGTTGCTTAAATCTCTCAATCATGGTATGAATATTGTTTAATACTCTTGGCGTTCTTTGTGCGTTTGGAATTGTAGAGAGAAGTTCATCTAATAAATCGCTAGTTTGAGTTTCAATACTATAACGTTGACTCTTAGTTGCTACATCAACAAATTCACGAATAGCTCCAAATTCTTCATCTCCAAATTGTACTTGGTCAGCCTTTACAATAAACTCTCTTATTTGGTTTTTAATATCCTTAACTTGGACAGTAAGTTGAATTTTTTCTGGCTCAACAAATTTCTTTTCAGCTTCTAATTCAGGTATTTCTTCTAAAGGTTCTAAGGGTTGTTCTTCCTCAACCAAAGGCTTTGAAGGTCTCTCTCTAATTTCGATCATCTGGATTGGTAAATTTTCAGGAAGACCTTTATAATCAAAATTAATGTATATTACGTCATCATCAACAGTTTTAATTTCAATCATGTCATTTTCTAAATTTGTTATCTCTCCCGTAATAATAACAGGAAAATCACCTTCAAAATAAATATTTACCCATTTGCCAGGTAGTAAATCATTTTGCCTAGCATAACTAGGAGTATCACTTCTGCTTAAAATAGCTATTCTTGTTATATTACCATCGCCAATTGTACCGCCTTCGTCTATAGAAAGTCTAAGTCTTTCTAATGTTTCAGTATTTATTAAATAAGTTTTTGATTTATCAATATAATCAATAATAAAAGTTTGATCATTTAAGTTATCATTTAATGGGTTACTTATTTGTATAACATCTCCTAATTGTAACTCTAACACTGTATCATCTGATTTTGGGTTTTGTAGTGGTTTTTCTTCGGGTTCACTATTATTTTCAGACATTGTTTCTATATTTATAATAGAAATTTTTATGCTTAAGTAAAAATCAATATATAAATATAGTTTAAAGACTAATTGTAATATTATAATTATTAACAATGACTTCCACTAGATATATACTTTCAGATATTAAGGGCTTCAATGAAATCGTAAATTGTGATGTAAATAATTCGGAAATTCTAAAATTAAACAAAATTGAATCACGAACATCTAATAACTCTACTTACAAGGTTGTAAGATATGATAAACATTTTTTAAGCATTGATCTAATACCTACCTATGGTTTGTGTCGTTCCGTAATTATTAATAGCAAAAATAAGGTTGTTGGGTTCGCTCCTCCTAAATCTATTTCATGTGAACAATTCATTCAAAAATACAGTGAAAATACAGATGGAGTAGTTGCTGAAGAATTTATTGAAGGAACAATGATTAATGTATTTTGGGATGATTCTATTGGGTTAACTGGAGGATGGGAAATCTCTACACGTAATACTGTAGGCGCTACATCTAGCTTTTACAAAAGTAAGCAATCAAAAACATTTAGAGATATGTTTTTAGAGGCTGCTGGTCAAAATAAAATGGATTTTTCTCTTTTAGATAATAAATATTCTTATAGTTTTGTTGTTCAACATCCTGACAATAGAATTGTTGTTCCTTTTAAGAAACCACAGCTTTATCTTGTTGCTGTTTACGCAATTGTTAATGATAATAATGTAGTTACTGTAGATATTCATGATTCTCAACAATTCAAGGAATTCTTTAGCTCTACTTCAGTAATGTTTCCTCAAATTTATAGCTTTAACAAATATTCTGATTTAATCGAAAAATATGCTTCTATGAATACCTCATATGATGTTGTTGGTGTTGTTCTTCATAACAAAGTTACCGGGGAAAGAAGTAAAATTAGAAATCCTGTTTACGAGCAAGTAAGAAATTTAAGAGGTAATCAACCTAAGCTCCAATATCAATACCTTTGTTTAAGAAAGGAAGGCAAAGTCGGCGACTTCTTGAAATTTTATCCTGAAAATAAAAAGGAGTTTTCAGGATTTAGAGACCAAGTTCATTTGTTTACCAATACATTGTTTTCTAATTATATTTCATGTTATATTAAAAAGGAACGACCTCTAAAAGAATTTTCTGATCAATATAGAACACATATGTTTAACATTCATCAAAAGTTTATTAATGAACTTCGAGAACAAAAACTCTTTATCACAAACACAGTTGTACAAAAGTATGTAAATGAACTACATCCATCTCTATTGATGTATTGTCTGAACTTTCAAATGAGAAAGAGAAATATTGACACTATTGTTGCTGAAAGTAACATTTAAAATAAATAAATAAATCTATCAAATAAATCTATCAAATAAATAATATAATTTTATATTATTTATTAACTTATAATCATTTTTCAATAACAACATTTTTTGAAATATTTTTAATGATTTTTTCTTCTTTTTCAAAATCATTATCACCAGGACCACCCATAGATTCTACAACAATTTTATTATATTTGTCGGAAACCTTGGAATGATATTTATTATAATCTGGATTTACTTTTTTAAATTCATGAAGTAATTTTTGGTTCTTACATGCGACCCTTCTAACAACCTTATGTAATTTCTTTCTCTCTTCGTCTTTCTCCCATTTATCGTCATCTTTAATATACATTGTTTCTCTCTTTTGATCAGTACAATGAACTGGTCTTTTATTTATATCGAGATCATTAAGGTTCTTAACAATTATATTTGAGATTCCTTCTATATAACCAATCTCTCCAACCTTTTCCAAATCAGATAATTGTAATTTAATTGAATCAACAAAATCCATAATATTCATAGCATCTTTACATGTTTCATTTAAAAATAATTGTAAGTTAAATGTTTTGTTATGTGAATTTGTATGTGTATTATTAGTAGTATTATGTGTCCCATTTTTTGCTATTTCTAATATTAATTGTTTAATATCTGAATGTTCTTTAATAAGTTCAGAATTCTGTTTAACTAACATCATAATCAATTCATCTTTTTTGTCATGTGTCTCAAGGGGTTGGTTATTGTCTTTTTCAGAAATACAATTTTTGGAATGTTTCCATAAACCTTGTCTATGTTGATATTCTTTTCCACAAGAACATATAAATTTTTCTTTTGTTGAATTTTGATTGAATTTTGGCTGAATTTTGGCTGAATTTTGTCCCATATTATAATCATTTGTAATCCTCAAATGTTTAGCACTCCTAGTATGTGTATCGTAATTACATTTTTTACACGTTATATAGTCACAATATTTACAATAATATTTTGATTCTGAAATTTGGCTGAATTTTGGCTGAATTTTGTCTCCTAATGTCTCCATAAATTTAATGAATATTTTATTTTTAAGTTTTAATAAAAAAAAATATGCTAACATTTTAAGAATTATTTTTTTGGTGACCAGACGCTAATTTTCAATTATGGTCTCACAATTGTATTATTTGGCATAAAATATCCAAGGTTTTCATTTTTGGACATTTATAAATGTCCAATTCTCAAATTTATAATAACTTTCCCAACGTTTTTTTTACACTTTTATATAATAAATTGAATTTCCTACTTAAAGCCGAAGGCTACCTTTGGTAAAGAATTTTATGTAATTTTTAGTCCTTTACAAATTTAGTGAAATCTTTTTTCAATTTACTGTAAACTTCCTTTGAAAGTTGAATACACTCCTTTAAATGACCTTTAATTGTTGATTTTTCAACTGGTTCAGTATAAGACACTCTGATAAGACTATAGTTGTCATGTGGGTGCATCTTTTTAAAACCACAGAAAGTAAGAATATTCTTTTCATAAAATTGACTATATAAGAAATATTCTAGCATTTTTCCAATTGTATAATCTTCATTTTCAAGAACAATATCAAAACAATTTGCCATAGTATTTTCAGCAATCTTAATTTCTAATTCATCCTTATCAATTAAAGAGTCAAGATCAGTAAGCTTGTCTAGCAGAATATTACACGCAATATTAACAATTTCATCATTTGTGTGAACACCAATCGATTGAACAACAAAATCATAACTATCTTTCTTATAAATACGTTTTCCGTCTAGCAACTTCCAATTATCTGATTCAAATTGTATTTCCTTTTCATTCTTACCTTCATCCTTCCATGTTTGAATCTTTCTAGCAAGTTCCGCTTCTTGAGCTGCTAAATCAACGGTAAAGCCATATGAGCATGTAGAAACAGAATTAAACATACCATCTTCCTTAGCAGTTCCAATATCAAATTCGCAAGTTAAATGAAGTTTTTCACCAGGTATTTCGTCAGAGATTCTAGGACGTAATCTAACAAAATCAATAAAATAACCAGTGTAATCATCAGGAGGGAAAATTTCTCTAATCTTATCTCGAGGCAATTGTTTTCCAGTAACAAGATCTTTTATAATAAAATTTTCGGATGTAACATACATCATTGTATCAGTTGTATTTTCTACGTTTACCTCCATAATATAATTTTTTAAAGGAAATTCGCTGATATCTTTAATATGAATTGGAATACAACTTAAACGCTGTTTAATGATCTCATTATTTAAACGACTAGTATTAGCAATAATATTACACTTATTACGATCATTAGGAGTTGTTCTAAAAACGACCAACTCGATATCTGATAAAATAGTTCTTCTAATAGCATTGGCTAAGCTGACATTTACACCACTTAAGGTGAAGCCAAGCGAACCATCAGTAGTATTTAAAGTCTCAAGGTGTGGATTCATTATATCTAATATATCTTTATATTTAAATTGAAAATTTAAATCATTTTTTTTTTAAATGAGTTAAATATATTTTTGAATAAACTTAGTATAGATTAAGATGAGTAGTATTTTATATTATAGCAAATATTGTGAAGTTTCCAAGAAATATTTACAGCTTTTATCAAAGTCAAATGTTCAAAAAGATGTACATTTTATTTGTATTGATAAAAGAATTAAGGATTCTAACAACAAAACATATATTGTTTTAGACAATGGACAAAAAATTATTTTGCCAGAGAATGTAACACGAGTACCGGCATTATTATTAAATCAAGGTTATAGCGTGCTTTACGGTGACCAGATTTTACAACATTTAAAACCAAGACAAGAAGTCGAAGTTAGACAAGCCACACAAAATAACATGGAACCTATGGCATTCTCGCTTGGTGGAGGTAACATCGTTTCAGATCAATATAGCTTTTTAGACCAAGAACCTGAAGAATTAGAAGCAAAGGGTAATGGGGGTATGAGACAAATGCATAATTATGTTGATTTAAATACCGCATTTAGTGGCCAGATTTCTCAACAAGGAAATAATGAAGAGCAAAATACAACAATTAGAGGTACAACAAAAAAAAGCGATGATTCCGCGAATCAAGAAATGGAAGACAGAATGAAGAGAATGAAGGAAGAAAGAGATTCTGATATTCAAAAGTTAACAGGAAATAGACCTCCTATGAGTTTTTAGAGAAAATTATAAATATAAATAAATAATTAATTACTATTAAAGCGATTTAAAAAGAAAATTAATAATTAATTAAATGTCAAATAATATACTTACAGCGTTTAATGATCATTTTATTGAATTTGTAAATGATGTTCATTGTGTTTTTCCTGATGATGCGGATATTTTAGCAACAAAAAATGCGCTAACAGCCATCAGGAAAGCAAACCCTAAAATGATCGTTAAAATTTGGAATGCGTTTATTGTATCAAAATATAAGAGCGAAATTGAAGCCGGAAATATTGAGTTTTTTGTTAATAAGGATTACTCTAATGACATTTCCGCAACAAATAATTCAGATAAAATCATGGAATGTATTGACCGATTACGCGATCCAATTAAAAATATGAGTCTAGAAAATCAAGCTAAAGTTATGAAGTATATTCAAAATTTAACTAAACTTGCTCAACTATGT
>Ga0247722_10002246_pt1 | contig 10132 bp, 8 predicted proteins | sample MSEWelMarce3H_FC_FD_189094 | JGI IMG/M metagenome (GOLD analysis project Ga0247722, IMG submission 189094) | Subsurface sediment microbial communities from gas well in West Virginia, United States - MSEEL Well Study Marcellus 3H_FC | ecosystem: Environmental > Terrestrial > Deep subsurface >...
GGTGCATTCATCGATCCATTTGATGAGCAGTACTACAAATTTGCTGGCTGGCAACCAGCCCACAGCATTATGGGATTAGCTAGTGGCGGATTATTTGGTTCTGGCTTAGGAGCAAGTAAGCAAAAATGGGCGAATCTAGCTGAGGCTCATACAGATTTTATTTTTGCTGTTATCGGGGAGGAGTTAGGGTTATTAGGAACCTTAATTGTTCTGTTTTTATTTGCCGCCTTAATCTTTGCAATCCTGCGAGTTGCACTTAAGACCAAAGATTCATTTTCACGTTATGCAACAGCTGGCGTTGCATGTTGGTTCATTATCCAAGTAATCGTAAATATTGGATCAGTTACATCAACCGTGCCAGTTATTGGTGTGACTTTGCCATTTATTTCCTATGGTGGATCTTCATTAATGGCCAATTTCATCGCCGTGGGCTTTGTTTTAGGCGTAGCCAGAAGAACTCCTGAGATTGCTGATGGGATTAAAGCCAACCGCATGCGAAAATTAAGGGGATGAGTAAGAAAATAATCTTTGCTGGCGGTGGCACAGCCGGCCATGTTGAACCAGCGCTTGCGGTAGCGAATCAATTAAGAGCACTTGAGCCCTCATATGAAATTTTATTTGTTGGTAGCAAAAAGGGGTTAGAAAACCAATTAGTTCCACGTGCTGGTTTTAAAATTGAGCACGTACCAAAAATACTTTTACCAAGATCACTCTCATTTTCAATTTTTACGTGGCCATTTAAGTTCATAGCTGCTATTGCTTCGGGTTTAAGAATTTGCCGAGGAGCTGATTTAGTAATTGGTTTTGGCGGCTATGCCTGCCCGCCGATCTATATCGCAGCAGCGATCCTTCGCAAGCCGATTATGGTTCATGAGGCTAATGCCATTGCTGGCTGGGCCAATCGCTTAGGAGTTATTTTCGCAAAGCAGTCTTTCATCGCATTTGATCTACCAGGGCGAAGAATTGGTAAATGGCGCAAGGCTGAGTTAATTGGAATGCCACTTAGATCTGAGATCTTAAATAATCATAAATTAGATTCCCTTGCCAAAGCGCAATTGCGATCTGAACAAATTGCGAAATGGGAACTTTCCCCAGAAAAAATTATCCTGTTGGTATTTGGTGGCTCTCAGGGTTCACGCCATATCAATGAAGCAATTCTTCAATCACTATCATTTTTTACCGAGAATAATATTCAGGTCGTTCACTCAGTAGGACGAGATAATGCACTTCCAACATCAACAGAGAATTATCTGCCACTTCCTTACATTGAGGACATGGCCGCTGCATACACCGCATGTGATTTAGTAATCGCACGTAGCGGGGCCCTCACCTGCGCAGAGTTGGCAGCAGTGGGTAAATTTGCATTACTAATCCCACTTCCAATTGGCAATGGCGAACAATCTGCTAATGCCCAGGATCTAAAGTCAGCAGGGGCTGCCTTAGTAATTGATGATAATAAATTTAATTCAGATTGGCTTAAGGGCAATTGGAATGAGTTACTTCGAACCGCAAAGAGTTACCAACCAAAATCAATGCCTGACTCCTCAGCTAGCATGGTAATTTCCCAAGCAATAATTAAAGAGCTAAGTAAAAAATGATGAGTACTACAAATAATGCCGAATTAGCAGATTACACAATCGATCAGCTGCAGAAACTAAAGGTTCATTTCATCGGCATCGGTGGTGCGGGCATGAGCGGAATAGCTCGAATCATGCTGGCCAAATCAATTGATGTGTCGGGATCAGATGCTAATGATTCACAAATGTTGTTATCTTTAAAAACTTTAGGTGCCAAGATCTATATTGGCCATGATGCAACGCAGGTCAATCAGGCTCAATTAGTTGTGGTCTCAGCTGCAATCTCGCAAAGTAACCCAGAGCTAGTGGCTGCTAGAAAGTTATCAATCCCAATTGCTTCTCGCGCAACTGCTCTTGCTTGGTTACTAAAGGAAAAGAGCTCTATTGCCATCGCCGGCACACATGGCAAAACTACGACAACAGCAATGTTGACGGTGGCGCTGCAATCAGCTGGTGAGGATCCATCCTTTGCAATTGGCGGAACAATCAACTCCGCCGGCACAAATGCACACAGTGGCTCTGGAAAATTCTTTGTTGTAGAAGCAGATGAATCAGATGGCTCATTTCTGGCCTACAAACCAACGGCAGCAATCATTACTAATATTGAAATGGACCATGTTGACCACTTTTCTAGTGAGGCCCAATTATTTGCAACCTTCAATGATTTCATAAACTCTATTCAACCGGGCGGTGCGTTGATTATTTGTGGCGATGATGCTGGCTGCCAGAAGATATTAAAATCAACGAATCATCCAAAAAGTAAAGTGATTACCTATGGCCAAGGGCCTGAAAATGATTTTATGTTAACCAGGGTTAACCTGCTGCCAAACACCTCATCTGCCTTAATTCTGCACAACGGCCGAAAGGTAGGGGAGTTAAATTTAGTTGTACCTGGAATCCATAACCTTTTAAACGCACTAGCCGCTTTTGCTGCTGGCAGTGAATTAGGAGCCTCTGTTGATCAGCTATTAACTGGCTTGGCATCTTTTACTGGAACTAGGCGCCGATTTGAGTTAAAAGGTGAAGTTAATGGAATTAAAGTAATTGATGATTATGGCCATCATCCAACCGAGTTATTTGTAACCTTAACTGCTGCGCGAAATTTAGTAGGGGCTGGCAATCTATATGCAATATTTCAACCTCATAGATACTCACGTACTGCAGCCTTTGCCAAGGAGTTTGCCAAGGTATTAGATCTTGCAGACTTTGTGTATTTGCTTGAAGTCTATGCTGCAAGTGAAACTCCCATAGAGGGGGTTTCCTCACTTCTAATCAGCAAGGCAATGAAGCAGGATAAAACAAAGTTTGAGCCATCTATGTTGCAGGTAGTCGCTGAAGTAGCAAATGCTGCCAAACCAGGTGATTTAATTATTATTCTAGGAGCAGGTGATGTTTCAACATTAAGCGCGCCGATCCTTGAGCAATTAGCCAGCCCAAAGGTTTAATCCTTGAAATCAAATCGGCTGCAAAAAGGTTTAACCGGCTTTATCATAATTTCAATTGTATTAAGCATCGCCTATTTATTGGGTTGGTCATCAGTTTTAACAGTTAAAAAGATAGAGATTAATGGCAGTGATTCACAAAGTAGGATTATTTCGCAGTTAGCTAAGAATGATTTAGTACTAGTAAATGAAATGAAATTAGCGCGGGTAGATATCAGGGCAATTAAGCGAGTTATTAGTGATTTAGATTGGCTAGCCTCCGTTGAAGTTGATCGAAGTTGGTTAAGGCGCACTATCAATATTGAAGTAGCAGAAAAGACTGCTGTTGCAAGGGCGGTTGTAGATAATCAAAAGGTGATTAATTTTGATCAAAATGGTGCCTCCTTCACACCCGCATCAAATAAGCAGATTCGCTTGAGTCTAAAGCTGCCATTAATTAGCTCTGAATCAAATAGCTCCCAGGATTATGCGGCTGTAGCTAAATTTCTGCAGGAGCTGCCAGATGAATCAAATGCACTGATCACAGATTTAATCGGTATATCAGTTGGAAAATCTGGATATATCTCGATGAAAACGCAGATCAATAATCGATCGGTCAATATCAATTGGGGGGAGCCAACTTTGGTATCTCAAAAGAGTAGGGCGCTACAAGCATTGCTGCTTTTGCCCGAGAATAAGAGTGCAAAAAACTTTGATTTATCACTGCCTGATTCACCAGTTACTTCATAAAGAGCAAGATTTGATGATTTGCAATCATCACAAATTTACAAATATGCCAATGAAATTTACTCACCATTAATTCGTGTCGGTGATTGATTCATCATCTAGTAATGCCTACTTTTGCGTAATCGTAAAAGTAATAACTTTAACTCTAAAGTAGAGGTTTAAAGTTAGGGATGAGGCGTGAAGTGGCAACACCACAGAACTACCTAGCTGTTATCAAAGTTGTTGGTATCGGCGGCGGTGGCGTAAATGCAGTTAACCGAATGATTGATGTCGGTTTAAAAGGTGTTGAGTTCATAGCAATTAACACAGATGCACAAGCATTACTTATGTCGGATGCGGATGTGAAATTAGATATTGGTAGAAAATTAACAAGAGGTTTAGGTGCAGGCGCAGCTCCTGAAATTGGTCGACAAGCAGCACTAGATCACATTGATGAAATTGAAGAAGTGCTTCGTGGCGCCGATATGGTTTTTGTAACTGCTGGTGAAGGTGGCGGAACTGGTACAGGCGGTGCACCAATTGTTGCAAAGGTAGCAAAAGATTTAGGCGCTCTAACAGTTGGTGTTGTTACTAAACCATTTAGCTTTGAAGGAAAGCGTCGCACAGCACAAGCGGAAGAAGGAATCGAAAATCTTCGCAGTGAGGTCGACACATTAATTGTTATTCCAAATGATCGATTGTTAGCAATTTCAGATCGCTCGATTAGCGCACTTGAGGCGTTTAAAACTGCAGATCAAGTTTTACTTTCAGGAGTTCAAGGAATTACCGATTTGATAACTACACCTGGATTAATTAATTTAGATTTTGCTGATGTTAAAAGTGTGATGGCTGGCGCTGGATCAGCTCTTATGGGAATCGGATCTGCCCGCGGTGAGGCTCGCTCCATTCGTGCTGCTGAGCTTGCAATTTCTAGTCCATTACTTGAGGCCTCTATTGATGGAGCTCGTGGAGTGCTGCTATCAATTGCTGGCGGAAGTGATCTTGGTTTATTTGAGATTTCAGAAGCAGCAGAGTTAGTAGCGCAATCCGCACATCCAGATGCCAATATTATTTATGGAACTGTAATTGATGATGCACTAGGTGATGAGGTTCGAGTAACTGTTATTGCAGCCGGCTTTGAAGGCGGTCAACCAAAGTATGTTGCTAGACCATCTATTACAGCGGCTGAATTAAGTGGTGAGGCAGATCCAATCGCTGCAAATGATCCGCTGGCTGTTGCACTTGATTTAAATGTGGAGGGTGCGCAAGCTCCTCGCCGAAGAGTTTCCTTTGAAGAGCTAGTAGCAGAGGATGAGATCGATATTCCTGATTTCATGAAGTAAATCTTTATGGCACGGCTGCTCTTTACCGGTAAAGCTGCCGGCACATATGACCCAATCTCAGGTTTAGAAAATCGAGATGAACTTAGTAAATCTCTGGCAGTGCCCACCACAATTTTTATGAAACAAGTTCATGGCAACACCGTTGTCATCGTTGATGAGGCGTCAAATAATTTGTTTGAAGCAGATGCGTTAGTTACCAATAAGAAATCAATTGCACTTGCAGTTCAAGCAGCAGATTGCTTGCCGCTGCTGTTGCAATCAGATGGCGTAGTTGCAGCAGTTCATGTTGGACGCAAAGGTTTGCTTAACGGGGTTGCACTTGCCGCCGTTGCAGCCATGCAAGATTTGGGAGCAGTGCAAATCACGGGGGTTGTCGGACCTCATATTTGTGGGAGTTGCTATGAAGTTGATCAGGTGATGTTTGATGAAATTACGCAGATTCATCCAGACAGCGCCGCTTCGAATCGAAGATTAAATCTATTCGCTGGCTTAGTCGCCCAGATTCCGCAAGTTGCACTTACAAACCTGAATATCTGCACCCTAGAAAACCCTACTTACTTTTCTTTTCGAAGGGGCGCCGAAAGTGGTCGACAAGTTGGTGTGATTTGTCGCTAGATCGCAAAGTTGAGATCACTTCTAATTTAAGCAAAGTCAAAGAGCAGATTGCTGATGCAGCAAAGGCCTCAGATCGAGTGATATCTGATATTAAATTAATCGCAGTCACAAAGAATTTTCCAGTTGCAGATTTACAGATTTTATATGATTTAGGCGTAAGAGATTTTGGTGAAAATCGTGATCAAGAAGCAAGTGAGAAGGTAGGTAAATTGCCTAGTGATATCACTTGGCATTTTCAGGGGGGAATCCAAAGCAATAAATTAAAGTCAATCGCAAGCTGGGCTTCTTACATCCACTCAGTGGATCAAACTAGGTATGCGCAACTAATTTCAGATTATTCACCAGCCAAAGTCCGATCAGTATTTATTCAAATCTCACTTGATCAAATACCAGAGTCCCGAGGTGGCATTGATCCAGTGAAATTGCCTCAGATCAGCGATGAAATTTCTCAAATGCCAAACATTAAGTTAATGGGATTAATGGCTGTTGCCCCACTTGATCAGGGCAGCAAAGAGGCCTTTGATCGAATGGCAAAGTACAGCTCAGTTTTAATTAAGTCTCATCCGCAGGCAACGGGGCTATCAATTGGCATGAGTGGGGACTTTCAAGAGGCAATAAAGCATGGTGCGACACATCTGCGAATAGGCAGTTCAATACTCGGCAATCGCAACCCCTTAATCTAACCTTTACCTATGGCCAGTGCATTTAAAAGAGTTGCCGGGTATCTCGGTTTAATGGATGAAGAGGAACTAGACCACGCAAATGTGGCAGCGCCTGCTTCAAGAGTTACTCGTAGCAAACCATCATTTGAGGTAGTTGGTAAAACACAATCAACTGTGACATCTCCAGTAATTGCACCGCAAAATATGGATCGCATCATCTCTTTAACACCGCGCACTTACAGTGAAGCGCGTTTAATTGGTGAGCACTACCGTGAAGGTAAACCAGTAATTATGAATTTAAGTGACATGGAAGAGTCTGAGCGCAAGCGCTTAGTTGATTTTGCTTCTGGCTTAGTCTTCGGTCACCATGGCAGTATTGAACGAGTAACACCTAAAGTATTTTTGTTAACGCCGCCAAATGTATCTGTCTCAGTAGAGGATAAGAACAGCGCTGCGCAAGCAAGCTTCTTCAATCAAAGCTGAAAATAAGTGGGACAAATATTTGATGCAATTGCTTGGCTGCTTCAACTTTTTTTATTCGCATTAATTGCCCGATTAATTCTTGATTATGTTCGTATCTTCCGCCCGCAATGGCGCCCGCAAGGAGTAATTCTGGCTTTTGCCGAATTGATCTACACAATTACAGACAAACCACTTAGTTATGTCAGAAGGTTTGTACCACCACTACAACTAGGTGGAATTGCACTAGATCTATCATTTATTGTCGTCTTCTTTGTCGTGCAACTCTTAATTAGATTGGTATTAGCTCTTTAGTTTTTCTCTAGCTTAAGCCAAAGTCCAATCTCACTTTCACTTGTTCCTTCAGCTTTGATATGATTCATTTGAGTTGCTAGTACCTCGCTACTGATCTCCTCGATAGCAGATGAGATTGCCGCCGCTAGCTCTGCTGGTGCATTCCAATTTACGGTAATGCGATCACTAATATCTAAACCAATTCGCTTGCGCTCTTCTTGGATAGCTCTAATTACTTCTCGCACTAGTCCAGCACTTATTAAGTCAGGTGTCATGGCTAGATCTAATGCAACAGATTCACCATTATGGCTGGCAACTGACCAACCACTTCGGGGCGTTTCAGTAATAACTAAATCATCTAACTCAATGGTGGCTGATTTATTCGCTCCAGCCAGGTGATAGGAAAGCTTTGCAGTTGTGCCAGTGCGCAGTGATTTAACTAATTGGGTTGCATCTGCTTCAGAAATCTTGGTAGCAATGGCTTGTACATCCGCGCCATATTTAGCACCAATACTTTTAAAGTTGGCTTTTATGGAGATATCAACTAGATCAGCCCCAGCTGCGCTGATATCTGCAATCTGCAAAATATTTAACTCATCGGCAATATCTGCCTGTATTTGTGGCGGCATTTTCTGCCAGCCAGATGCCGCAATTAAGGCACGAGCTAGCGGTTGTCTAATTTTTACTTTTGATTCAGCGCGGGCGGCGCGACCTAATTCAACTAGTCGTCTGGAGAGAGCAACTGAGGTAGAGAGTTGATCATCTATTAAGCCTTTATTTGAAACTGGAAAGTTTGCTAAATGAACTGATTCACCCTCGGTATCTTCAGCTACTTTCACCAGCTCCTGCCAAACATGCTCGGAGATGAAGGGCACCATCGGAGCAAGTAAGAGAGTTAGATTCTTTAAGCAGTAATACAAGGTGTTTAGTGCATCGCCATCGCCATCCCAAAATTTACGACGAGATCGGCGAACATACCAATTTGATAAATCATCAATGAAGGCGCCAAGTAAATTTCCAGCCATCTGTGAATCAAAGTTTTCTAATGCTTCATCAACGCCAGCGATGACCTTGTTTAGCTCTGAAATTATCCAGCGATCAAGTACTGATGGATCTTTTGGCAGGGAGCCAACTTTAAAGTTTGCTGCCTTGGCATAGAGAGTAAAGAAGGAGATGGTGTTCCAGTAAGTTAAGAGTGACTTGCGAACAACATCTGAGATTGCATCATGGCCAACTCGTCTGGCGCTCCAAGGTGAGCCAGCTGCCAACATGTACCAACGAACGGCATCGGCGCCGTGTTGATCCATTAGTGGAATTGGCTCTAAAACATTTCCTAGATGCTTGCTCATTTTTCGACCATCTTTATCAAGAATATGACCTAAACATAAAACAGTTTTATATGAAGATTTTTCAAATACCAATGTGCCAATTGCCATCAAGGTATAAAACCAACCACGGGTTTGATCAATTGCTTCGCAGATAAAATCTGCTGGATAAGCAGCTTCAAACGCCTCTTTAGATCCTGGCTTATGCGGATAACCCCATTGCGCAAATGGCATTGCGCCAGAGTCATACCAACAATCAATTACCTCTGGAATTCGCTCCATCTGTGAATCACACTCTGCGCAGGCAAACTTTATGTCATCTACAAATGGCCGGTGCGGATCTAATTTACTTAACTCACTGCCAGATAATTTACCTAATTCAGCAAGTGAACCCACACAAATTTCATGCTTGTTCTCACACCGCCAAATTGGCAGGGGAGTGCCCCAATAACGGTTGCGCGAAACTGCCCAATCAATATTGTTATTTAGCCAATCACCAAATCGGCCATTTTTAATTGTTTCTGGATGCCAATTGGTTTTCTGATTCACTTTAAGCAACTCATCCTTAATGGCGGTGGTTCGGATATACCAGGATGGTTGGGCGTAATACATTAAAGCGGTGTGACAGCGCCAGCAATGCGGGTAGGAGTGCTCAAACTGCAGACTTCTAAACATTAAGCCACGTTGTTTAAGATCTTTGATTAGATCCTTATCGGCATCCTTGAAAAACTTTCCGCCTGCAATTGGAATATCACTTTGAAAATGACCATCAGGATTAACTGGATTAACGACAGGTAGGTTGTAGCGACGGCAAACTTCTAAGTCATCGGCGCCAAATGCTGGTGATTGATGAACTAATCCGGTGCCATCTTCTACTGTTACGTAATCAGCTAAAACAATGAAGTGGGCATTAGGAATTTCAACAAAATCAAAGGGCCTGGTGTAAGTAACATGTTCTAGTTCGGTGCCCTTAAAGGTAGCGATTACTTTGCGATTCTCACCTAGTACTGCGGCTAAATCAGATGCAATTACTAGCCTTTCAATCTTCTCCTCATGTGTAATCTCAACTACCTGGTAATCAACCTTTGGATTAACTGCAACTGCAGTATTTGCAATTAAGGTCCAAGGAGTCGTGGTCCAAACCAGAAATGAAGCGTTTAGTTCAGCTAACTTGCCGGAGGTGGCAGCAAATCTGACAAAGACTGACGGATCTTTAATATTTTCATAACCTTGTGCTAATTCATGATCTGATAAACCAGTTCCACATCGCGGGCAGTACGGAGCCACGCGATGATCTTGAACTAGTAAGCCCTTCTTCCAAATTTGCTGAAGTGACCACCAAACGCTCTCGACATACTCAGGTGACATCGTCCAATACGCTTCATCAAAATCAACCCAAAAGCCCATCCGCTGTGTCATCTGCGTGAACTCACCAACATGTCGTTGCACTGAATCTCGACATTTATCATTGAATTGCGCAACGCCAAATTTTTCAATATCTGATTTACCGGTAAAGCCCAACTCTTTTTCTACGGCAATTTCAACTGGTAAACCATGACAGTCCCATCCAGCCTTGCGAATAACCTGCTTACCTTTCATGGTTTGAAAACGTGGGAACAAATCCTTAAATACTCGGGCTTCAATGTGATGTGTTCCAGGTTTGCCATTTGCTGTTGGTGGGCCTTCGTAAAAACTCCAGCGGGGTGCACC
>Ga0247722_10002247_pt1 | contig 10124 bp, 9 predicted proteins | sample MSEWelMarce3H_FC_FD_189094 | JGI IMG/M metagenome (GOLD analysis project Ga0247722, IMG submission 189094) | Subsurface sediment microbial communities from gas well in West Virginia, United States - MSEEL Well Study Marcellus 3H_FC | ecosystem: Environmental > Terrestrial > Deep subsurface >...
GTTATGTCCAAAATTGTGGGAGTAAAAACATTGGTGGAACAAATCAGCGTTTTTAGTAAACAAAGCTCCACCCTCGCCGGTGTGAAACAACTTGGTGGCATGAAAGGAACAGGTACTGATGTCGCCGTATTCAAAAATGCTTTTGCCTTGGTAGGTTACCCCAAAACAATGAGCTGCATCGTAAATTACTTTAAGGTTATGTTTGTTAGCTATGGCTTCAATCGCCTCAATATTGCAAGGATTCCCAAACACGTGGGTAGCTAATATACAAGTGGTTTTGTCTGTAATTGCTGCTTCAATTTTGGTTTCATCAATCGTTAAATAATCTGGATGAATATCTACAAAAACAGGTGTACAATTTTCCCAAACAATAGCTGCCGTTGTGGCTACATAACTAAAAGGTGTAGTAATGACTTCGCCACCTTTTGCCAAAAGCTTTAAAGCTATTTGAATGGGAATGGTTCCGTTGTTCATTATTATAATCTTACTTTGCTGCAATCCTAAATGAGCATTTAGCTTTTCTTCTAATTCTACCAACAAAGCCCCTCTGTTGGTTAGCCATTGGTTGTCCCAAATGCGTTGTACTTGCTTTTGGTATTCAGCAATGGGTGGGAAAAATGTTTTGGTAACGTTGATCATTGTTTTTTAATGATATTTATAAGTTCGTTAATTGCTGTTAATTTAAAAAGTTTACTAAGAAGCAAAAAAATAAGTGTGCCTATTGCTGTACCAATAACTAATCTTATAAAATCTGAAATTAATTGTTGGCTTAAATATTTATCCATTAAATAGACTGTTGCACCTGTAATTGTTGCTAAAATTAGTGTTGGTAAAACGTCAACAATTTGATGCCAAGATGTATAATTTATAAATTTTCCTGAGTAATAGGTATTGATAAAAAAGGCTAAAACAGACGTGATAATCCCGCCGTAAAGCAATCCGTAAATACCGTAATGAATAGATGTAGCAATGATTGCAATTATCATTATTTTTTTAATGATTTCTAATTTCAAAAACAAATCACTTCTCCCTTTTACTTTTAATATATTGAGGTTGTAGGCATGAATAGGATATAATATTCCTGCCCAACACAAAATTTGAAAATAAGGTACCGCAGGAAGCCATTTTTCTGTAAATAGCAATCGAAATAAAGGCTCGCCTAAAGCGGCCATGATTAATAAAATAGGAGCAACAAAAAACAACACCATTTGCATGATTTTTCTGTAAATATCTTTTAATCGAACATCATCATCTTTTACTTCTGCAAAAAGTGGAAAGGTGACTTTGTTTAAAACATTTGAAATATTACTTACTGGTAATTGTTTTAATGTATCGGCTCTATTGTAAAAACCAACTTGTGCTGGTGCAAAATACTTTCCTATAATAATAACATAGGCATTGGTAAACAAGGTGTCTAATATTCCTGAAAGTGTGAGCTTGTAACCATAATCAAAATGGTATTTGAATTTTTCTTTATTAAAACTAAGTACAGGTCGCCAATCGGAACGAATCCACATTTGAAGAGCAACAGCTACTGATTGGGTTAACCCGCTAGCCACTAAACTCCAAACGCCATATCCCGAATATGCCATTGTAATACCTACTATACTACTCAATATAAGTGAAGGTAGTGTGATGGTAAGTTCTTTTTTAAAAAGCATTTGTTTGGTGAGTCGGGTATAGTGAATACTTGATAGTGCATTGGTAATAAAAATCAAACAATACCAGCGCGTAATGCTTTCTAAAAGGGGTTGATGGTAAAAATCTGCAATGAATGGTGCACATAAATAAACGATGGCATATACGATAAAACTACCAATCAGGTTGAAGTAAAATACAGTAGAATAATCTTCACTATCAGGATTTGTAGTTCTGATCAACGATTGACCCAAACCCGATTCCATCAATACAGTTCCTATACTCATAAAAACGCTAAGCATTGCAATTAACCCAAATTGTTCAGGCAATAGTAATCGTGCTAATACTATTGAAACAACAAAACTAATACCTTGGGTACTAAATTGTTGGATCAAGGTCCAGAACATTCCCGATAAAGCTTTTTGTTTTAACGACATTTAGTTTCTACTGTTTTCATTTATTTCTTTTCTTCACGGCTTCGCCGCGTGAGTCACAGTTTGTGCTCACCAAAGAAATTTATGTTGAAGGCGTTTTTATTTATAGATATATATGCTTAGATCCGTTTTATAATTCGTTTCCAACTACCCCCCTTATCTGGACCAATACGTACAATTAATTTTAGTTCCTTCAATTTTTTTAAATTTTCTTGAACTCTGCGTGCTGATAAGCCGATTTGACCCGCCATTTTTTGAGCAGATATATATGGGTCGATTTCTATGTATTCTAGTATTTTCTTTTGATTATCAGTAAGTTTTTCTACGACGTTTTCTACGACGTTTTCTACGACACCAATACTATTTTGTAAAGTATCATTAAAAACAGTAACTCTAAATCCATTTTGAAACTCTTCAAAAATTGGTTTTTGCAATCCGTAATTAATAAAAGCATTGGTGATTCGTTGTATTCCAGAACCATACTTTTCAATAATCCCCGCTTCTCTGAATACATAGGTTTATTATTATTTTTAAATAGGTATATTTTCTATTCATTGAATTATATTAGCTCCCAATAACCTGATTTATCACTGCCGTACCTTTTTATCTCGTTGTTTGTTTTCAACTTTAAAATATCTCTTTTTATTGTTTCTATGCTAACACCGCATTTATTAGCAAGTTCTTCTCTTGTACTGTACTTATTTTCTTTTATAAATGCTTTTATTTTTTTTAAGCGTTCTTTTACAGGGTCATTTACAGGGTCGTTTACAGGGTCGTTTACAGGGTCGTTTACAGGGTCGTTTTTTATAAATACGTTTTTGGTATCACTCTTATTAAAAACAGTAACTCTAAACCCATTTTGAAACTCTTCAAAAATTGGTTTTTGCAATCCGTAATTAATAAAAGCATTGGTGATTCGTTGTATTCCAGAACCATACTTTTCAATAATCCCCGCTTCTCTGAACAAATCAGCTACCTTTCTGTTTCTTGTATACGAAGTATAATTACCCGCTTGTAAATCAGCAATTGTCAATCCGTTTTCTAATGCTCCGGGATTGTAGAATTCAATTTTGGTGTCGTATATTTTTATGATTGCATCGCCTGCATTTTGATAATCACGATGTACAATCATATTGATGACAATTTCCCTTAACGCCTCTAGTGGGTATTCCCATTTTTCTTCACGCTGCGGATTTCCTGTAATGATGTAATTTTTATTGATGTGCTTTTTGAGAAAAGCTAGAGTTAATTCTACTTCATTAAATAAATCTGCTCTTAATACTAGACTATCTTTGATGCTTGTTTCTGAAGCAAATCGACCTATGGAAATGGTTGCATCAAATACATTGTTTTTGGAAAATAACAAATGACAAGCATTAGCAATTTGATTGTTGTTTTTTATTAATTCAAATTTTCGAAGCACCGTAAGCGGATCATCTTGAATTTTAACTTCTCTAATTTGATTTGCTAAATCGATAAAATGAGTTACTTTACCTAGCGAAATGGAATCGATATCATAATGTGGTGAAGGATAATAATCCCAACTACTACTGAACGTTTTTAGATGTAAATTAGCTACTTCTTGTGAACTTAGCTGATGATTGGCTCCGTTAACTCTTTGGTAGTATCTTCCTTTAAATGCTACTGGTTTTATTGGGAATTCGCTAACGCTGATACAAATTACTTCTTTTCCATCAATTAAAACAGGCTCTATATCTGCGATAATACTTGGTTGTGTTTTGACTTTTATTTCATTAATCCATTTTGGAATGCTTTCTTTTCCTACTGTAAAATTAGGAATTGGTTGTCCAAAATCATCCCTACCAATATATACTTTTCCTCCTTTTGTATTTACAAAAGCCGAAACGGTTTCAATTACCGCATCGTTGAAACTGGATTTAAATTCTATATGATGATTTTCTTTTTGCACTATTTTATACAATTAGTAAACTATATGAAATGCGTAATTTTACTATTTATAAAAAAAAACTTACAGCTATTCCTTCCACGGCTTCGCCACCTGAGTCACAGTTTGTACTCACCAAAGTAATTTATTTTAAAAGCGTTTAACCTACTTATACTTTATCGCGTCAGCGTTATCACGCATCCTAATTCTTCTAAAACCAATTGAACTCTTTTGTCGTTGGCATTGGTTATGGTGCCCTCTTTTCCTTTAAATGGTCCTGCCGGTATGGTCATTTTGGTTCCCGGCTGGAGGTGGGTTGCTTCGATACTGGAAAACGTGTCCTTTAAGGTGTCTTTCAGTCGAACCATATCTTGTTCTGCCACTATTGCTGGTTTTCCTAACCAAAATAAATACCGCACTACTCCTTCTGCCTGAAACACGTTTTGTCTGTCGGCATCTGCTATATTCACAAATACATACGAAGCTATCAATGGGGTTTCGACCTTTTTCTTTCGATCTGACCATTGTTTTACTTGCTTCACCATTGGGCAATACACGTCAATGCCTAACTTTTCTAACCTTTCGACTACTTTTTTTTCAGCGCGCGGTTTGGTATATAATGCAAACCAAGGCATCAGCTTCGGTTGTTTTTTATTATACATAAAAAAATTGGCATCGCTTCCATATAATTATTCAACTAAGCTTTCATAAATACGCAATCCGTTGCCATCATAACTGGAAGACAACATAAACTGTACTTTTCTATGTATTACTTCTTCTATTTTGGGCACCAATTGTATGATGTATTCGGTATTTAAATCGTTTCCAACTACTATAACTTCAATAGTGCCACTGTCGTTTCCGTTGGCATAATCACCAACTACTACAATTTGCTCTACTGATCCCATTCGCTCCAAAATCATATCTACAATTGCATCTAGCCCAATGTGTTGAAAAACAATTTTTTGTAAGGTTACAAACAATGGGTGCTTGGTATTGGCATTGTAATTAACTCTGTTTTGGATGGTTTCTTTATTGAGGTACCCTGCTTCTGAGAGGTTGTTGAGCTCCTTGCGTATGGCGTTGGTTGATTCATTCATTTCATCTGCTAATCCACGTAAATGACCATTGGTAGCGGCATTGATAAAGAATTTTACCAATAATCGGATACGGGTTTTGGATGTAATTAATGTTTCTAACACGTTTTTGTTATATATAGTGAGTAACAAAAGTACTCGTTTTTTTTGAATGTGCAACTATTTTTAGAAAAAAATGAATGGTAAATGGTTATAATGGATATATTGGTTATACCAATTATCGCTTCGCTCATTTGTTAAATACAGATTACACAAATTATAATGATTGTAACAGTTGTCGCTGCACTCCTTTTTAAACACAAATTACACAAATTTTCTCATCAATTGGATGAGGAGTTTTTTTTGCCACAGATTAAAGGATTTTAGGAATTATAAAGAAATTCGCTTGGCTCTATGGTGAAAAAAAATTACTCGAAGTTGATAACATAGTTAAAAAAATACCTTTAATGAAGATGGAAACTCATTTTTAGGGTATATTTCTTATTAACGTATTGTCCCCTTGAGGGGACCTCAGGGGTGTTAAGTAATGTTTTACACCCATGATACCGATAGCTATAGGCACCTCAAGGGGACACTACGCAAGTAGGTTGGTTTGGGGTGGTATTGATAATGTTGGTTTTGATGTTGATGCTGTTTTTATCACTCTTTACACCCCTGAAGTCCCCTCAAGGGGACAATGCGCAGATATGTGGTTTTGTAATTAAATTGTAAGTTGGGTGGGAGGTGGATTGGAATTGTCACCCCCTCCTTTGTAGGGAGACGGGGGGAGGATAAAAAAAAATCACTCCTCTCCCAACCTTTTTGTATCTTTCGTGCTCTTTATAAGAAAGCGATTGATTGTGATAGACGAAAAATTAATTACCGACTGCAAAAAAATGCAACGTGAAGCCCAGCGCAAGGTGTACGACCTGCTGTCGCCCATGTTGTATCGCACCTGCAAGCGCTACCTAAAAAAGGAAGAAGAAATTGAAGAAGTATTAGCAGATGCTTTCTTTACTATCTTTACCAAATTAGAGCAGCTCAAAGAACCCAAAGCATTTGAAGGCTGGGCACGTAAAATTGCCGTAAATGGTTGTTTATTACAACTAAAACGGAATGTAAATTTTAACTTGTACTTGGAAGATACTTCCTTTGCATTGCAACCCGAATCCTTGCCAGAAAATACCTTGGAGCACGAAGATTTACTCAAACTTTTGGATCATATTCCGGAAGGGTGTCGCACCGTTTTTAATTTGTACGCCATTGAAGGCTATGCTCACAAAGAAATTGCCGAACAACTGCATATCTCTGAAGGTACTTCCAAATCACAATTGAATGTTGCCAAAACCAAATTACAACAATTGGTCAACCAACTTTATTTTCAAAAAGCAAAATAATCATGAAAAATCAAGATACACTCATTAAACAGTTTCAAGAGGCTGCCGAAAATGCACCCCTTCAAAAAGCACCCGCACACGATGCTATTTGGGACAAAATTGAATCCCGTTTGGACAAAAAAGCACTTACAACCAAAAAAACATATTGGAAACGCATTGCCCTAGCTGCTTGTTTCCTATTGGTGGGGTCGCTTCTTTTTCAGTGGTTTCAAAGTCCTGCTCCAGTTACAATTTCTGCTCCAGTAACCATACAAGATACCATTCAAAATTCTGTAGCAACAGCACCAACACCATCTGACACAATTAATCCAACCGTTATCAAACCAGAAGCCAACGCACTTCTAAAAAAACAAATTGAAGCAAGTGCAGTGGTCATAAACGAAACACCACCTCCACCACCTATTGCACAACACGATGTACCATTGGAAGTTATTAAAAAATCAAAAGGAATGCCTTTCAAAAATAGGGTTTTTGACGCAAGAGGGGTTGCCTACACCGAAACCGATGCCGATGGCGTTTCTGATAAACTAGTTACACCTCAAAACCTGCAAAAAGCGCCTCCTTTGTTCATTTTGGACAACAAGGCCATTACAGGTGCATCCAAAAACTATAAATCAACAACCGAATCTGAATTATACGCTACCGATGATATCGAATCCGTTACCTATTTACCCAACCCATTGTACATTATTAACGGTGTCGAATATACCGAGAAGGAACTCTTTGGACCTCAACCCACAAGCCCCTATTACCCTATAAACGAGCAAGATATAACAGACACAAAAATCTTACAAGGCGACCAAGCTACCACTGCCTATGGTAACAAAGGTGCCAATGGGGTTGTCATTATCACCACCAAAAACGGAAAACCAAAACCCATTAAACAAAAAAATAAGTAGGTATTTTTTTATGGGCCCAATTCTGGCTATCCGCTGTAGCCCTCGGTTGTACGGCTTTTTTTCTTTAACTTGCCAAGAGCTCCTGGCGTCGCTTTGGCAAGTCAAGAAAAAATAGCCGTACCGCCCTCGGGGCTGCCGCTTCTATCCAGGGGCCTCCGCATTTCAGTTGACTTTTTCAACAAAAATCACATTTTTAATTTTTAAAACAAAACCTCATGAAAACACTTCACCGCATTTCATTAGCCCTAGCTATGTTCTTTTGTTACCTAGCTCCAACCCATGCGCAAGATACTCTTGCCTCTGCCCCACTCCGCACCATCAAAGGGATCGTCTCCGATAACATCGGACCCATTCCGGGTGTAAATGTTATCGTTAAAGGAACCAATCGTGGCACCACCACCGACCTCAATGGCGTGTATTCCATTCAAGCCAAAAAAAATGATTTCCTTGTTTTTTCTTTCCTTGGCCTGCAAACACAAACCGTAAAAGTATCTAAAACCAACGTCATCAATGTTATTTTACAACCTGATCAAAACCAACTTCAAGAGGTGATGGTTGTGAGCACAATAGGCTACAAAAAAACAAAAAGTGCCATCACTTCCAGTTATACTACTGTCAACACAACTAGTCAACAAACAAGGAAACTACAAGGCAAAGTTGCTGGACTGCAAATAAGTCCTAATTCAGGTACTACCAATCAAAAAGCAGTACTTCGTGGCAATCAGTCCATAACGGGTGGCAACGCAGCATTGGTTATAATTGATGGCAAAGTAGCCTCTTCCGAAACCTTACAACAACTACCACCTGATGCCATCGATAAATTAAATGTGATAAAAGGAGCTCAAGGCACTTCACTGTATGGCGAAAGGGGCGCCAAAGGTGTAATTGTGGTAACTACCAAAAACTATATTCCTACTGATGCAGATGGGATTACCGAACCGATTATTGTGCCACCACTTGAGGCTGATGATGAAAAAATAATACAACCGATACTACAAGAGCAACTTGAAGAATCGTATGAAACTTTCATCGAAAATCCATTTGAAAGCCCAAAGAAAAATGCACTTTCTACCTTCTCTATCGATGTGGACAATGCCTCTTATACCAACATACGTCGTTTTATTAACAACGGTCAAAAAGTACCCAAAGATGCCGTTCGGATTGAAGAAATGGTTCAGTTTTTTAAATACAACTATGCACAACCTACTAACAATGAGCCATTTGCTATACATACCGAATACAGTGAATGCCCTTGGAACGCCAACAGTAAATTAGTCCGCATTGGATTGAAAGGAAAAGATATCCCAACTGATAAGCTTCCTGCATCTAATATTGTTTTTTTAATTGATGTGTCGGGATCTATGTCGGACGACAACAAACTCCCTTTGGTAAAAGAATCCTTAAAATTATTGGTAGCTCAACTGCGCAAACAAGACCGCATTGCTATTGTAGTTTATGCTGGTGCTGCCGGCTTAGTTTTACCTTCTACATCGGGTGATGAAAAAAGAAAAATCATAGCTGCTCTCGACGAACTTCAATCTGGAGGAAGTACCGCAGGAGGAGCCGGAATTGAATTGGCTTATAAAGTTGCGCAAGAACAATTCATTAAAGAGGGTAACAACCGAGTGGTATTGGCTACCGACGGCGATTTTAATGTGGGCGCTTCTAGTGATGAGGATATGGAACAATTAATAGTTGAAAAACGAAAAACGGGTGTGTTTTTAACGTGCTTAGGTTACGGAATGGGTAATTACAAAGACAGTAAAATGGAAACTTTGGCTGATAAAGGCAACGGAAATTATGCTTATATTGATAGCATGCAAGAAGCCAATCGGTTTTTGAATAAAGAGTACAAAGGGGCTTTATTTACTATTGCCAAAGATGTGAAAGTGCAAATTGAATTTAATCCGTTGCACGTAAAAGCCTACCGTTTAATTGGTTATGAAAACCGTAAACTAGCAGCTGAAGATTTTGTAAACGATGCCATTGATGCCGGCGAAATTGGTAGTGGGCATACCGTTACTGCCTTGTATGAAATTATTCCGGAGGGGAGTGAATCAGAAATGTTTACAAATCCAATTGATTTAAAATATACCAAAACCACATCGGCAGTAGTTGGAAATTACGCAAACGAATTGGCAACAGTGAAGTTTAGATACAAAAAACCAGATGGTGACACGAGTATTGAATTGGTTCGGGTACTCCCAACAACTTCATCTCGATTGGCTATGGCAACTGAGGATTTTAAATTTGCTACCGCTGTAGCTTGGTTTGGATTAATTTTGCGTGATTCAAAATTGGTAAAAAACAAGTCGGTAGAGGATGTTATTGAACTTGCCTCCGAAGGCATTAGCAAAGATGTTGATGGGTACCGCACCGAATTTATTCGATTAGTGGAAAGCACGATAAGTCAGTGATTTTTTTTCATTAGCTAATTAATACCAAATGGAAGTATAATTATTGTTGTCCGATAAAGTCAAAATAATATTTGTTAAGTATTCATTTTGTTGGGTTGTTTAATTTTTAGCTTCTTTATTGAAAAATCACACAAAGACGCAGAAACGCAGAGAAAATAAGCCTGAAACTTTATATGTTTCTTTGTTAATAGTTCAAAAAAAAGTCCCGTGGTACACCACGGGACTTTGAAATAATAAGTCTATTTTTTATTTTTTTATCATTATTGTCCGATAAAAATCAAATGAAATTTTAAGCCTGCTTTTTTTGCCACAGATTTCACAGATTTCACAGATTTTATCCGTTATAATCCGCAAAAT
>Ga0247722_10002248_pt1 | contig 10121 bp, 4 predicted proteins | sample MSEWelMarce3H_FC_FD_189094 | JGI IMG/M metagenome (GOLD analysis project Ga0247722, IMG submission 189094) | Subsurface sediment microbial communities from gas well in West Virginia, United States - MSEEL Well Study Marcellus 3H_FC | ecosystem: Environmental > Terrestrial > Deep subsurface >...
GGGTTCCGCCGGGGGTTCCGCCCCCCCCACGACGGTGGTGCGATGGGCGGGGCGATGAGCAGTGCTATAGGTGGCTCAAATAGAGCGTCACACTCTGCGCAACCAATCGCACGGCCGTCGTTGGGGGGCGGAACCCCCAGTGCTTCTGAGAGGCGCGTCCTCAACTCCGGTAAAGGGTCTAGCAAACGTAGTGTTAGTGAGACCAAGAAAAAGTATGTCGCCGCACAGCAAGGGTGGAAATGCGGTGATTGTCAGCGTCAGCTTCCTGCCTGGTTTGAAGTTGACCACGTAATTGCCTTAGAACATGGCGGTTCCAATCATGTAGATAATTTAGTTGCTTTATGTCGCGACTGTCATGGAAAAAAAACCGCGATGTCGTTTTTATAATATAACGCAACGAAGAAGGGTCGCGGTAGGTCTCGTAGTCACATCGACATTATTATATCTTATAATTATAACTGAGTGTTGTTATCATTATAACAAAGTATATAAATGAATAGTCCGCTAATAACAGCTGCGGCAGCAGTAACAGGAACGGCAGCAGCAGTAACAGGAACGGCAGCAGCAGTGGCAGGAACGGCTGCAGCAGCAGCAGCGGCGGGAGCAACCACATCCTCTGTATCAATAGAAGATTCGTTTCATATAAACACATTATTGAATTATCTTCCAATTATCGTATTGGTTGTAATTTTATTAATAGGATTTGTTTCATGGGACGTAATGAAAGGGAATTGGTCAATTTTTGTAACATTAATTATTGCATTTATATTTGTTGTTTATATTCATTATTTAAATCCAGATAAGTTTCTTACGTTTAAAGGAGATGGTCCTAACACACCATTTTTTCCAAAACCATCCGGAACAGTATTTGATATAACTTCAAATAAGTTATTATATATTTTATTTCCCATCGGTATTTTTATTCTTGGCGTTAGTCTTGGATATGGTAGTATTGCCTTATCAAGAGCAAAAGATACATATGACCCGTCAGTAGGATTAATTACTATTGGTTCAATTCTCATAGGTGGTGCAGGTATTTCTCTCGTCATACTTGCATTCAAATGGTTTTCAAACTATGAATTCTTCAAAAATATATCGTTTACTACCATTTTCAGCGTTTTAGCGTTATGTACTGTCTCAGGAATTCCTATGGTAGTTCGTGGTAATGAAATAAAAGACGATTTAGGTGTGAAGTTAAAAGATGATGAAGTTGAATCAAAGAAGTTACGAGAAAATCTCGCGAATACTGGCGCGGATGCAATGTTAGGTATTGGTGTATTTTTTCAAATTGCGGTTTTTATAGCTCTTGGATATTATGTATGGAGTAATACGCATGATACAAATGGGAAATTTGGAGATACTAGAAGTAAAATATTGTTACTAATTGTCATATTCATAGTCATATTTACTCCAGGTGGAGTATTCCTCTCCAAAAGTCTGAGAGGTCCGGGTTTTGACACTACAAATACAGCTGAGACCGGTTCATTCGAAAATAAACCATTTTTAGTTCATGGTATTATTTGGTTGATTGCTGGGTTTATTTTATGTTTGGTATTATTTGGACAGACATCACAATTCATGGTTCATAAATACTCGATGTATATTATATTATTGGTTTTTGTATCTTTTATAATCGTATCGAGTGTGAAGACCGCTGAGGAAATTGAAATACCTACAGCAGATACAGTTTTATCGAATGACCGAGATTATATGAATAGTGGATATTATCAGCAACTGCGCGCGGAAGTTATAAAAGATTTGAAGCAAAAAGACCCGAATGCAGTTTTTGTTAATGATTCTGACCCCTCCAAAGACCCCCCAGTTGTAAAAGATGCAATCAACAGTCGTCTTGATGAAATACGCAAAAAATCTCAGGACCCAACTGGTATTGTGTTTGGTGTATTTGCATCTCTGTCGGTTATTATCGCCGTTTTTATACTCATGTGCTATAATGTTCGGTTGAAAATGGCGGAGTGTAAATATATACCACACAGTTTTGACTGGTCAGGCGCATTATACCATTCATTTAAAGGTGAATGCGAAACTGACGCGCTTAAACGCTCACAAAACCTAGATTATGACCTTAGTGCGGAATATTCAGAAAAAGTGAAACAAGACAAAATGCTTTCAAAAGACTGGGACAATATTTTATCAAAGCATGAAGTGAATGACCTTAACCCAGATGAGAAGGATTTCAGCATTTGGTCGGTCCGTTTCGCCAAATGGTTCTCACTCATCCCCTTTTTATCTGTCATTCTGATTGTGATGTGGGTTTCGATTCTTTTTACAAATGTAACGACATCGACCAGAACGAGTGATTGGATCGCCGGTAATTTTTCAGGGGATATGTTCCCTCGTGTTAAAGAACTAGTCGATTCCTTTTTTATTGTTATCATCGTTGGTCTTTTATTATGCGGAATATTGTTACTGCCGATTGTGAAGGAGTTAAACGTTGGCGGCCTTGATTCGATTCTTAAATTCGCACAGTCAATTCAGGTGTGGCAATATGACAAGATTGACTCCCCCGATAAGATAAATTATGGATTAGCTATTGTTGGATTTATTGCCGTATTCAGTATTGGGTTGTCGTGGTGGTGGAAGTATTTGAATGAAACAAGAAAAGGCGATTCATCGCTACCCATCGTCCCCGATAATTGGGGATGGGCAATCGCATTTGTAGTTCTTCTCGCAATTTGTTCTATACCAACATTTTTTAATTTTTATGGAAGTGAAGTAAATGCGGATTTTTCCAACGAAAATGTGTTTAAACGAACAATACGCCAAATTTTAACAACGGTCTATTTGGTTCCATGGATGATCGTCGTTTTTTTCAGAGTTGTCGTTTTTGGAATAGCGTCTTTATCTGGAATGCCGGATATTGTTAAAAAACGTGATGAAGAACTCGCCAAATTGAAGTTTTGGGAATGGGATGCCGAAACCATCGATTTTCGTATGTTTCCAACAGACAAACCAAATACAAAGCCGTCAGAAGTTACTTCAGTGCCTTCTATGCTGTCGATGCCTTCTATTACCGAAAGTGACCACGGTATCGATGAAACCAAAGTTAGTGCGATTGGAAAACTAATCAAAGTGATTTTACTCACCATTTCATTCGTGATTCTGATTCTCGCAGTCATTTACTATGTCTATAAGATTGACGCCGAATTCGTTAATAAAAGTGGTGGCGCAGATGGTACTGCATCTGGTGGATTTGTTGCACAAATGAACTCTCCCACCGCACACACAATTTATGTAATTATGGCGATTGTGGGTATTGCCGGTCTCGTCGCCTATCTTCGAGATAAATTCACGAAGGCCAACGCAAAGACGCCTGAGAATTATTTGTTCGATGACCTTAAAACGGAAGACGCGACTAACCCGCTTCGCCAACTCGCATTTGGCGCAACACACATTATTTACGTTATATTGATGGTGATTGTTTGGGTATATGACCGTGATAAAGACGATAAAAATCGAATGTCTGTCACCGGAATGACTATATTAGGAATCGCAATTCTGTTTTTTCATTACACTTTAGAGTTTCTCGATAATTTAAAGCCCGGCGATACAACCGGTGGAAAACCAGTACCAGCCCCACTATCTGATTTACTCACCAATATTCGGTTCATTATTAACACCGTATTCTTCATCGTATTATGTGCGCTTGCTTACTATAAACAGCATGGTGTCATGGTTGTATTGATACTCGCCATGTTCATCTTCCATCTCACAAAATCCATCATTGGTTTGAAGTTATTGAAATTAGTTTGGTTGGGTATCATTTATATTCCATGTCTATTCATTGACCTGATTCAATCGTCACAGAGTGTGGTGGGCGATACAACACGCCCAATATGGATTATCGTCGCGATTGAGATACTCCTTATTGCAATTTTGTACGGCGGACCTTATCTCCTGAACTATATCGGAGCGTCTGCATCACAAATTGTTGCTACACCTGTGAGCTTGAAACAGAAATATGACACGAATTTAAATACACAAAGCCCGCAAATATTTATTTATCATAATACGGGTATCGACCGTACGCTGGAAGATAAAGCCGCGAATTGTCCAGCGGAAGAAAAGAAGCGCTATAATTATTCTATATCAGGATGGTTCATTTTGAATAACAATATTAGTAGTTATAATAAAGATTTAGAGATATTTAATTTCAGCGATGTTCCTCGTTTAACATATAATAGTTCTACTCACGAACTTAAATTATGGTGTAATACGTTGGATATGTCTGGTAACCCGAATTCGAATTCCGAGGTAATCTACAATTCCAAGAGTAGTTACAACAGTATAGTCTCGGGAAAATCGCGTGAAAAGAAAACCCAAATGATGATGTTATTAGAGAATGAAGAACTCGATGTAGCAGTTCCTCTTCAAAAGTGGAATTATTTTGTGGTGAATTACAACGGGAAAACGATGGACTTATTTTTGAATAATAAACTTATTGGCCAGAGTAATTTCCTTATGCCGGATATTCTAATGAAACCGATAACAGTAGGGGATACAATAGATAACAAAGGATTAAATGGTAGTATTTGTAATTTCTCATTTAACAAGACTCCTTTGACAAAAGAACAAATTCGATGGACGTATAATATGTTTAAGTCGAAAAATCCGCCTATTATTGGCGCAAAGACGATTGAGGATGAGGTGAAAGAAGCGGGTTCTACTACAGTCTATTCAAAATAAATTATATGATTGTAATGACTATAGAATAAAAGGTATTATTATATATATAATATTTATACAAACATGAATTCAAAACTAGTTCTAGCAGTTATTATAATTCTTCTTTTGTTATATGTCATTTTTAAGGCTTTAACTACGTCATATACAACTTTAGGAACGATGCAAAAATGGAATAATAAAACAACATTACAAGGTTCAAACCTACCGAGTACCTTTAAAGCAAATAGTGCAATTTCGGTTTGGTTTTACATTAAGAAGTGGGTCAACGGCACAAATATAGTGACGTTTCATTCTGACGCGAGCCAAACTGTCACCATTTTTAAAGTAACATTTAAAAATAACACAAATACTATTCAGATTTTCCCGACTTCTGGTATCAGTAATGATCAACTAGACTGTGAGATCGCAGAATTTCCTCTGCAGAAATGGGTTAATCTTATTATCAGTTTTAACGGTTCCGCTATGGATGTATATGTGGATGGGAAGTTAGTGAAATCATGTGTCGTCAATTTAGGTTCAAAGTTGAATAATACTCAGAGTATTGTTTTAGGAGATGATAGGTCAAAAGAAGATATTGGTTTTATCACGAATGTTAAACTGAAGTCTGCCCCTATCGCACCTCAGGAAGCGTGGGATATTTACTCACAAGGTTTTGGCGGAAGCCCTTGGAGCGATCTTCTCAACAAATACAAGGTGAAATTAAGTTTCATCGTGGATAACCAAGAACAGGCTAGTGTCAGCACGTAATCGACCATCTTATTGCACGATAAATATAGTGTTTATTCGCGGAGAACAATCCATTCATTATGATATTGAAATGATTGTTTTTTTATTAGATTATATTAGTAACTACAAGACAAAATGAATGATAGTGAAACCGGCGGAGGCGGATTTTTAAAAGGAATAACATCTAGTTTCTCAAACCCGAGTGATGCTGGTGTTTCTTCATATGGAACATCTAGTGGAGGTTTTGGTGTAAGAGATTTCATGGAATCCAATAGCCTCGTTGCAAAATTTGCATTTATTTTAATGGTGTTTATCGTATTTTCTGTGGCAGTCAAGTTGTCTATCATCGGATTATCTTATTTAATGCTTCCAACTATGTCGCCTTTTGTATTGGATGGAACCGCGAATACCGAAGATCTAGCGATAAGCATAAATCAAGATCCATCTAAGCCAGATTCCATATTTATCGCACGTTCTATGAATGAAGATGGTGGTTTAGAATATACATGGTCGGCGTGGTTTTATATCAACCAAGTTCCACTTACAGAGGGTAAATTTTCAAGAATCTTTAGCAAAGGTGGTGAAGGAACTAAGTCAAATGATGATGGAATATACTATCCCAACAACGCACCAGGAATGTATATCCGTTTTTCAAAATCAATTAATGATACGAACCCAGACCGTGAAGACAAAGGTGTTAATGTAGCATTACTTGCCGTGGTGGATGTGAACGGTAAATCCGATGCGCAGGGCGACCTAAAAAAAAATTTACACGAAAAGCTCATCGCCACCGATATTCCAATTAAAAATTGGGTTAATGCAGTTATTCGAGTGACAAACAACGTTATCGATTTATATATTAATGGTCGTTTAGCTCAGCGTCGTAGAACATCTGGAATCCCTTTGCAAAATTATGGAAATGTGAATATAGGTGAGGATAAGGCAAGTAACCGGTTTAGTGGGTATATTTCTACCATACAATACTTCAACTACTCAATTGGTGCAAATAAGATCAAGAGCATAGTTGATGAAGGGCCGAATATGAAGATGGTAACTACAGGAGACCCATCATCCACAAAGAATGTCGGTTCATACTTGTCAAATATTTGGTACATGAGGTAATATTTTTTTACATTTACATATCAGCAATACTGGTGTAAAAAAATATAATGTCTGGCGTTCCACCTCAACCTACTTGGACGCCGTCATTACAACAAGATAATCCGAATAACCCAACTAACCCAGGTGATGTTTATTTTATCGGTGAATACGGGCACAGATATAATGTGTATTCTTTAAATTACACAACCACATTTACACTTTTACCAGGTACATTTACAATTCCAAGTACTGTGCCAGGTGATGGTTATCGTGATACAGATGTTCCTGCTGAACTATTAAATCAACGAGGAACACTTATTGGTGTAATACCACTTATTAATCTATATTCGACCAATACCCACACCCCTATTACGTTTTCATTCCCGACAAACAATTATGCTGTGTCAGTAGTATCATTATCTCGCGACTATTATGTAATTCCTCAAGCGTCGAGTTCGCCTGATAATGCAGGTAATCCGTCTGGTTTATATAAAAACCCTGGTTCCGCAAATATTCGTCTTCCTTATCGTAATGTTCTTGTCATCAACGGCATTCGAGATAGCGCTGGCACTTTTCAATATGGTGTGCCGATGATAACATTACGAATGGAAATAAAACAAGCAGAATATTTGCCGGTTGATGGCGTAGTATCTTATTCTGAAAAAAAGATATTGGTTCCACTGACAATAACAAAGGCTATAACCAATATTAGTCTTAATTCATTTACTGGTATCGGAAGCAGTAAATTAAATTCTATACCGGACTCGACTGGAACCATTACACGTGAATACGTGGACGGTTCTATTGAACTGAATTTTCCAAATTTTGCAACGACAACTCGTAAGAATATTTTGAACGGAACACCTGATTATAGTGATGTCATTTATTATTTAAATGTAGAACTTCCACGTACATTTACGCAGAGTAACGAATTTATTACAATTATCAATAATAGAATCATCATTAATAAGAGTACTCTTTTATCGGATGACCGCAACAGCCACTACCCTCTTTTCATCAAGTTTCTCCAAGAGGAGACACCAATGTATCAGAGGTCTGTCCAACGTATTGGTGATATGTTCGGTTATACTACAACAATTCGTCTTATAATAAATAAATCCACGCCAATATTTGACAATCAAATTCCTGAGGTTAATACTGGGAATTTAAATACTATTTACAAACTACCTGACATTAATAAAATGACATCGGATGGGTCGTTTATTCTCAAACCGCCGGGTTCCAGTAATACTGATACAGGTTCGAGTTATAATTTTATTATTACTTCATCCAACGAAAATTTATTGAAAATCACGGTTGCCGGAACCGGACCGACTACTGTATATACTGCGTATATGTATGGTTCAGGAACTTCGACAATCACAGTAACTCAAATAGCGACAGCGAACTTCAATAAAAAAGTCGCTACGTTTGACGTAAATGTTTTTGAAATTACACCGGCAATTATAAATTGTAATACCAATCTGTTTTATTCCAATCCATACAATCGCCAGTTTTGGACACGTTTTAAACCGGAATGCCGTTCTTCGGACTTATACGATAGCGATACTGGTGATAAATTAACCATAACACAGGTGGATGATGTATATGACATGCGTCGCAAAGCTGAAATATTGAAATACAATAAAAATGTGGGTGGACTAACAAAAAATCAAAAATACGCGAAAGCATCTCGTGGTGAGTTAATGCGACACATCGGGAATGAGAACAAATATTTAAGTCAGTCTAACGGTACGGGTGGTTCCGCGGGGTTTGGTCCGTTCTCTCTTGTTTGTCCGCCTACTCAGGCTAATAGTCGGATATTATGTGGTCTTACGAGTGCATGCGGTGTTCCTGGAAAGGAGCGGTTACTGTGTTATGACCCTTCTGTGAATTTATATAACTACAAGCGGACATATCAATTTAATGCTGGTCTTCAACTCACTTCTAATATACCAACTACACTTTTGACCGAACCTATTAATTTACGCATTACTGAATACGATAATGTCAATAAACGCGTAACACTATTTTGGGATGCACCAAATTCAAATGGCGGGTTTCCAATCACAGGTTATGTTATCACATATTCGGTGAATAATAAAACATGGGCGCCATATGAAAGTGTTTTTCCCTATAAGCCTGCCGCCGGCACCATGGCATCATATAACCCATTTTCTGGTGAAATCAACGGGAATTCGATTGTATTCCAGAGAAAACCCAACACAGTTGAAATTATAGATAATACGGTGTATTATATTTCGGTGTTTTCTGGAAATGCCAGTGGATTATCTAGTGTTCCTGCAACAATAACGTTGAAAACATCATCCGCTCCGTCTATTATTAATGACTTCGGATTTACAAATGCAAGTGATGAACGTCAAAATCTGATGGTTGATTTGAAATGGACCGACCCAGTAAATACAGGAAGTAGCGGTATAACCGGAAACAGTGCTAGCGGGGTAGGTTCTGGTACGAGTATTTCAGCGTTTAACGGCCCTCCCATTCATATGTACAACTTGTATTATCGCAAGGTTCCAGATACGACTTGGATAAAACAAACGTTAAATATAAGGAGTATTATTATTCCAGCATCTGGAGGTCAATCTCGTCGTTTTATTTTGCGTAATTTAATGAACCAAAGTAAATACAATATTAAAATAGAACCCATCAATACAGTAGGTAATGGTCCAGAATCGTCCATTATAACTGCCCGTACAATAATGAAACCTACAACACCAAGTAACGTATTCATGACATCAAAATTTGGATTATTATCTCCAGTCTTTACAGATGTTTCACGAAATTATATTAATGTTACATGGACCAAACCGGATACAGGTGGTAGTTCTATTAGATTATACAATCTTACATTTACTCCGCCATCATCAATGGGTTCTGGGTTTACATATACTGAAAATATATTATCAACCGATACAAATAAGTCGTATAGTATAAATATTGGTATCATGAATAATAATTATTTAGTCGATGGTTCGTATTCTGTTGTCGTAGCAGCTTATAATGGCTATCTTATGAGTAATGAAAGCGCTCGTGCATTTGTATTAGTTAATCCTACGTCTGCAAACGCACTTATATTCAATATCGATGGTTATTATACAACATCTGGACTAGAATATGTTGATATGACATTTACAATTAATTCCCAGTGGCAATCTTCGAATACAATATCTGTTGTAAGAGTAAATGGATTAAATGAACAATCATATCCGGTGTATGTCGACATTTATAATCAGCCTATTTCTGGTAGTGGAGAACATAAAATACGAATACCTTCTAGAAATAGCGATGGTAAAGAAATTATTATCGTTGGAACCGAATATACTATTACAATAACGCTTGTATATAAGGACGGTCAGGAACAAACGAGTGAATTATTTACATATACGCCAGAAATCAAATATTTATCGTTTTAACCCTTACAGCGTTATGCAACCTCCAGGAGGATTCCTATAATTATTAAAAATCCGTGTATATTTAATAATTTATTGTAAATCTGCTCGTCAAATAACATATATTTTGATATTTTATTATAATTACCAAAATATATGCAACGCTGTAAGGGTTAA
>Ga0247722_10002249_pt1 | contig 10115 bp, 5 predicted proteins | sample MSEWelMarce3H_FC_FD_189094 | JGI IMG/M metagenome (GOLD analysis project Ga0247722, IMG submission 189094) | Subsurface sediment microbial communities from gas well in West Virginia, United States - MSEEL Well Study Marcellus 3H_FC | ecosystem: Environmental > Terrestrial > Deep subsurface >...
CCATACCGAAACTTATTGAGGAAAAGGAGAACCTAAAAGAGAAAATCAAAACCCTGTCGAAAAGCCAATATGACGAGTACATGGACATGCGCGACCGAATCAAATACATCCAGCAAGAAGTCAAATCCCTCGCGCGACAAAAGAAGGAGTATTTACTCAATAATTCCAAACACATTTTCGATTATTTTGAGCAAAAGAAGCAAATCTCCGTCGATTCAAACACACTCAATCAAAACTCCAATGTTCTCAATTCTTTCTTTAAAATCAAGGCCACGCAATCGTCGGCGGCCGACCCCAATAACGACAAGTACGCAAAATCCAAGCAATCTTACCAACATTTCTGGCGAAATGTCACCAATGAGATTGCAAATATCCAAGATTTCATCGTATCGACCGACGTATGTGAAACATGTCTGCGCGGAGAACTCATTCCTCAAGACGAAGAAGGCATATTGATTTGTAACAACACTGCATGTGGCAAATTCATCACCTATATCGTCGATAGTTCCAAACCCACCAACAAAGAGCCGCCAAATGAGGTCTCTTACACGGCCTATATCCGTCTCAACCATTTCAAAGAAATCTTATCCCAATTCCAAGCCAAAGAAACCACACAAATCCCCGATGAAGTGATTGACGCCATCAAGGCGCGCATTAAAAAGGAGCGAATCAAGGATGTCTCTCTCATCAACTACGACAAAATGCGCGAAATGTTGCGGAAACTCGGCTTCAACAAATATTTCGAACATATTCAATATATTAATTCGCTGTTTGGTATTAAACCCCCCATTATGAACGAAGAGTTGCACGAGACGTTATGTGTTCTCTTCATCGAAATACAAAAACCGTGGGCGGTGCACTGCCCGCCTAACCGGACCAATTTCTTCAACTACACGTACACGTTACACCAACTATGCGTGTTATTGGACCAGACCCAATATTTGCCCTATATTCCAATGATGAAGGACCGCGAGAAGCAATTAGAACAGGATATGATATGGAAAAAGGTGTGTAATGATCTGGACTGGGAATATTTTCCAACCGTATGAGTTGACCGACCAATCAACAAACTATTGTAATATTATTACACAATGTGATGTAAAAATATTATGTGTGCAAGGCTTAAGCGGCAATCTTAATGCCACCCACCAATGTGCTACCGAGTGTCATGCCGGCACCGTTTCTGGCGCTGGATCCCATGGAGGGAATAAACACATCCAAAATGCTAAATGTGGCGGCGGCGGTCAATGCAATCACAATGATCTCCTCAACGCTCAACGCCTTCTTGGGGATCAACATGGCGCAAATCGCCACAGCCAAACCCTCAATCAAGTATTTGATGGCACGCTTCAAAAGCTCGTTCATGTCAAACATTTCGGTCATGTCGAATATATATTATATTCAAATAAAATAATTCATTCTAAATGAAAAGAAACGAAACAGCCAATATATGGAATTCGATATACAAATATTATGTTATGTAGAAAACACTTAAATATAATGTTGGAATACAAGATATAATGTCGTCATTCGAGAAGAAAACACTGGCAAACGGATCTACGAATCCTAAATATGTAGATTTGTGCGATGAAGATGCCCCCGTCGCAGGACAGAAATTTGCATGCCTATCGTTTGTCTCCCCCGAAAAAATATTGAAGAAGCGCGAAGTGTATTTGTTCGACCAATTCATCAAGAACTGGGAATTTTCTAAATCTATGGAGCGATACTTCGATTTCATCCATTTCGTCGCATACAAACACAACATGAATGTGGAGACGCTTATCGCGGATTTCAACGATTTTGTAAAGGAGGAATCATCAAAGCTAAAGAAAAGTGGCATTGAAGATGATTACAAGAATTTCATGGACAAGCAGGAAGACGCGTTGAACGAGAAGTTCAACCGAGAGCATTCTTTCCAAACATCGGTGCGCGGTCTCAAGGTGCGCGGTGTATTTGCGTCTCAGGAAGAGGCCGAACAGAAGTGCAAGAAGTTGCGTGAGCATGACCCCAACCACGATATTTTCGTAGGTCCGGTGGGCGTGTGGATTCCATGGGATCCCGACGCATATAAGACGGGTCGCGTAGAACACATGGAAGAAGAGTTGAACGCATTGCATAAGGAGAAGATGAAGAACGAGGAGATGGCGAAGAAGGAGTTCGAAGAGCGCGTGCGTGAAACAAAGAAGAAGGCGATTATGGAGAATATCGAGAAGGCGAAGGCGAGCGGAAACGTGCTTACCCAAACAATGGATGCCGACGGAAATTTGGTGGGTGTAAAGGAGACGGTGAACTTCGAAGAGCGCGATGTTGCTGATGCCGAATCTACCAAACTACGCAACGAGTTGTTGCTGGAACAGAACAGCAATTTGGTGGACACACTCGAGAGTGTCGATTAACTTCCCACAACAACAATAGAAAATAAACCGATAACGATATAAAAATTATGATGTATTAAATGTAACACATCATATGACAACTTTTTGCGATATAATATACAGGAAATATATTCTTACCGATTCACAACATGTCGAATTCTTAACATTTGACTATATTACAAGTGCTCAATATTTTACCGCCAATCTGCCTCGAGGGGCCAATCGGTGTGGTGATATTATTTATGTATTATATTCCATATTTATATCGATTTATGTTCATGCCCGCGCGAATTATGTAAGCACGAAGTATGCATATATTAAAAATACGTTTAATAATCCGTTTTACAGCGCCGATTATAAAGCCGAATTCATCAACAAATTTTGCGATGCGCAACGCCACTATCAAGCGCTATGTAAATTTGCATATAAATGGAAGTGGAATAGAGCAACATATGCGATCAAACACGATTTATTGTTGAACCCGATTGAACCCGGCCAATATTTTGTGTTGCCATTATTGCATGCTGGGAAAAAATACTTGTTTACAAAAAGCGACTTGACGAACATTGTGGAAACTGCATTAACCCATTCGCCGTATATTTATTCCGAGCCATTGCCAATTAAGAATCCATACAACAATTTGGTGTTCGACAAATCTCATTTGTACACGATTTATTTCTTCATGAAACACCGCATGTTTACGTTGCCGACCGTTTTTCATCAATATTTCCTGTATAATTTTCATTTGAAATTGTTTCGCGATAATAACGAGGCGCTCATTCGAAAAATGCATATTGGTTCGATGATAAAGACGAATAACACGACGATTCGGCGACGGGATATAAACACCATGATTCGTCAGTATAACGACCACTGTATTAGTACGACCAAAAAAATATACATAGACCCAGATTTTCCAAATGACGTATTATTTCGCGCAATGACACCCTATTTGCATTTATTTTACACTGCTACATATGCATTGGACATTACCGAAAAGGGCGGCGCAATGAATAATTTGAGATATCAATTGGATAGGTTTCATAAAATATCACCTACATTTGGCCGCAAATTCATAAAAATGGGATTTAGAAAAACACAGTTGCTACCACTTGAATATGTATATGACATGCGATATTCACAATATGTAACACTGCCTTTTTCGAAGAATTATGATACGTGCCATACCACCATTATTGAAGATAATCTGGACGAAGAAAAGGAATCAGGCATGTCATTTTATCCATTGTTGCCGCATAGTACGTTGATTCCGCATCTAGACGATGACGACGATGATGATGAGAACAATAATGACGATGACGATGACAGTGATGATGACGATGATAGCGGCATTATCAACCCGCATATTGTAAACAATAATGACGATGATGATGATGATGATGATGATGACGATGATGATGCAGAAACGTTAAGTATGTTACGTGACGTCAATGTAGATGGTGACAGTGACGATGTTAGTGACATTGTCCATGAATCGAGTACAGAAGAGGACTCGGTTCATGAGGATGATTTGGCTATACATATGGAAATCGCAACATCCGGGTCAAATACAGACTATGACAGCGATTGATATGCCGTGAACAATTGCCCGCTTACCATTTTGATTTCTTCACATTAATGGTTTGCGCGCTTTTCTTTTTGGATTTACTTGGGTCATATGCCTCATCTTCGTCATCTGACCCCATATTTTTAGATATTTCCCAAAATTCCTTGGACCCCAACCGGAAATTTGGATGATTTTCGGCCTTGTACCAAAATATCTGGTCATTCAGTTTGTTCGATTTCGCATTGTTGTTAATCACCAAACATTCGAAGTTCTCGGTGCACTGATCCATAACAGCACAAAATGATTCCAACGTGGGAAACATACTCGCATAATTTTCCCAAATACGTTTACGGTTAGTCAAATACGGTTCTCGCAATATAAACACATAATCGATGTTTGTACGCAGATTCGGGGGGATACCCAAAGGATATTGCATGGTAATAATAAGCATGATTTTCCAATGACGACCATTCATAAATAACAGTCTCATCATTTTATCGCGAGTCCACGATGCATCATATAAACAATCATCCAAAATGACAAACGCTCTCGGGTCGATTGTTGTACGCTTATAGGTTTCAAGTTCTTTGTTTACCTGTTTTAACACCGTTTTTTGTCGGCGCAAAACATTCTCGATGAGAACCGAGTTGTATTCTTCATGAATGAATAGTTTAGGTACATGAGAAGCATAAAACCCATTACCGGCTTCTGTCCCGGAAATAACCGTCCCAATTGGGATATCCTGGTGATAAAATAATAAGTCTCTCACTAAAAATGACTTACCTGTATCACGTCGCCCAATCAATACCACCACCGGGCCTTTATTTTCATCGGGTTTAAATGTAATCTCACGCATACTGAATTTTTTTAGTTCCAATGTCATAGTATTTTATGTATACATTAGTAGATATAAAATGAATTTTTAGGATAAACGTGCTCGCCGCCATAAATCATACACAATCAAATTCCATTAGTTTAGAATATGTGAAAAATATGTAGTAACCACTTATACAGATTCGACAACAATCATGACATCTACCATAAATGAAATTCCTAAATTCACAATCCATTACGCGAAACACAAAACGGTTCAAATGAGTATTTTAGATAAGACAGGGGATGTTACTTCGGCCGAAGATATCGAAGCCAAGTATTCACCGTTTCACATTGAATCCGTGCAAAACTATAATCCAATTTACGATTTGTGGTTTTCGTTGGATGAGTCCAATTATAATCGCATATCATTAAACCATGCACATCATTTGGTTGATATGAATACCGTTGTTGGATTAAACACGAAAGACGTCGTTTCCCGTCCAGTATTTATTAAGTATTCGCCGCTTTTAGACCCGATTCGATACATGGTGGGTAAATATGAATCATGTAAACAACCGATCGGCAATTTGCCATCATTGACGAATGAAAACGTACATATGAAAATACAGGATTATAACAATATGGCGTATGTGGATGGTTTCTTTAGTTATTTGTCTAGCCAGCTGTTGAATACCCATAATTTCGTGCACGGTGTCGATTTTTACGGGTCATTCACGGGGATTCAGGAACAATATAAAATGGATATTACGGATGATTATGATTATTTGCAATGTTCCGCCTTTTTCAATAAAAACAACAAAATATTGTTTAAAACGTCGCATGTGGATAATGATGGGTTTTTTAACTATGGGTCGCATGGCAATAAACCTCGGCTTCAAGTACTAGAAACGCCTAAACGTAACATATCTGCCGTTATTATTGAGGATTTTATATCTCTTATTCCGGATGATGTGTTGTCGGATGCCAACCCGGACACGGAATTAGTATACACAAACCCGACTGTAGAAAGTAAAAATAGCTCGCGAAATACGTCGGGGTCATCGGATGATTCAAATAGTAGTCAAACCACTGCAAGTGATGGATCAAGTGATTGTGACCATAATAGCAGCAGCGAAGAAAGTGTTTGGGATACAGACGAAGATGATGATGGCGACGATGATGGCGACGATGAAAGTGATGATGATGACGATGATGAAAGCGATGATGACGAATCGTATAGCGAGACCGATGCATGTTATGCCTACATAAAGAACTTCCCGGTGCACTGTATCGCACTACAAAAATGCGATGGCACATTAGATTCACTATTCAGCAAGCACTCGCTCAGCAAAGAAGAAGCCACCTCCGCCCTCATGCAAATTGTAATGACGATCTTATGCTATCAAACAACTTTCCAATTTACACATAATGATTTGCATACGAATAACATCATGTATGTCAACACAAACGAAGCATTCTTATATTACACATATAAGCGTAAAATATACAAGGTACCTACGTATGGCAAAATATTCAAACTAATCGATTTTGGCAGGGCCATTTATAACTATAACGGTCGTCGATTATGCAGCGATAGTTTTGCGCCGTTGGGCGATGCATCAACACAATATAACTGCGAACCGTACATGGATGTAAGCAAACCTCGATTAGACCCCAATTATAGCTTCGATTTGTGTAGATTAGGATGTTCGCTGTATGATTTTGTAATCGACGACGATGATAACCCCAAATGTTACGATGATTTGCAACAATTAATACACGATTGGTGTTTGGACGACAATAAGAAAAATATTTTGTATAAGCAAAACGGCGATGAACGTTATCCCAATTTCAAATTGTATAAAATGATTGCGCGTACAGTTCATAATCAAACGCCCGAACACCAACTTTCTCGTAACATATTCAAACAGTACATTGTTCCGCATTCGACCGAAGTGCATGCACACGTACATATCAACGTAGATAAATTGCCGGAATATTACACAAAATATGTGTAAACAGTCATAAACATTTTTATTCGAAAAATGTTTATCTATACCGAATTATTAAGCGTTCATGTATTCTTTCTTGAACATTTCCGGTGTCATAATTGGTATGTTTTCGGCAACTGCCTTTTTGGTTTTGTTTGATACATCGTCAATCGACTTTACAATGAGTACAAACGTCTTTTTGCTCATATTATCGTCTAACACCCCGCCAAACTTTTTCAAATAGTCGATGATTTCTGCATCGCGAACCTTCGTCATGACAACGTGTTTCCCAAATAATGGGTGTGTTTCGTCATGAACTACTGCTGCTGCCGTATCCTGAGGCTGGGCCTGGTCCGCCGCTGCTGACTTGGCATGTGCAACAACCGTGTTCGCGATTTTATGCATTAGCTCGCATTCTTTCATAAATTCCAAAAACACAGGAATATTGGTCGCAAAACTTTTTGCATTCTCTTTTCCAATCCCGTCAATCGTTTGTAACATCTCGATTTTGCGATCCGTTGTTTCCTGGCTGGTCAATATTTTGGGATAGGCAGTCATAATCGGCTGTATTTTTCGCACGCCAATGCCACGCCCAAACTTATTTGACGATGCCATAATTGTTACCAGCGACGCCTTTTCAACCTGGGCCTGGATTCCATCATATATTTTATTTACCATTTTCGTTTTGAACCCTTCCACTTTTGCATAATCGTCCTTCGTCATTTTCAAAATCGCAGGAACCGTCGCGTAACCCGCATTCATTATTTTTTTCACATTGCCACCACCGAGTCCGTCCACTTCTAGACCTGTGAAAAAATCGGTGATATTCTTTGCCTGAACGGTTTCATCATCTTCCATATTATCCAACACAATATCCACGTTTGTTTCCGTCCAATGATATGATACATTCGGCATTTTCGCCATTTCTGCTTGCACTGTCACCGATTTGATATAAGGAATAACATCACCACTACGAATGATTTGTATTACCGCGCCCACGCCGATTTTATTGCTTTCTATAAATTTGCCGTTGAAACCAGTTGCATATTCGATTGTAACCCCACCTAGACGTACCGGTTCGATGCGGACACGCGGCTTCAAATAACCGCTTTTACTTGGCGTCCATATTACATCGACCACTTTGGCTTCCGCCACCTGATCAGATATCACCATTTTAAATGCGAATGCATGGTCAGGATTACCCTCTTTGCGCAAATAAATCTTATCATCTGTAACAATAACACCGTCGATTTCGTATTCGTAATTTGTTCTCCAGTCCATTAATAATTCGGATAATTTCTCGTTTGTCAGTGCATCTACGGATTTATGTTGCACTACCTCGTGGCCGAGGTCAATCAATGTTTGCAATTGCTCACTCGGGCGTAGCGATGGACGAATCACTTCATATGCAACAAAATGCAGATCGCTCGTTTTATCGTCGATTGTTTTACTATTTACAATACCGGACACTAAATTACGGGGATTGGCGAATTTGGATTTATACTTTTCTTCGAAGACGACGCGCGGCATGATCAATTCCCCGCGAACAACACTATTCTTTTCGAGGGGCAATTTGAGCACCGACAACAAATGACTAACATCCTGACCAATGGTGCCATTTCCGCGTGTATATAATTTTGGCACGCCACCTTCAGTCGTGTATAGTCCGCTTACTCCGTCCAATTTGCATGATAAAACATAGGGTCCTTTATATTTCTGTGTCCATGTTACAAGCGCATTTGTATCCGGTTTAATTTTGTCCATCGACGCCATCTTGTATGGCAACTCTACTTTATTTTTTGTCACATTAGCCCCAATATTGTTCAACACTTCGTTCGTGGGGTATTTGACTTCCATGTATTCTTTAATAATATCATATTCATTGTCGCTCATAATGGCGGTTTTTGTGTTATAATATGCATCTCCAGCTGCTTCGAGCCATTCAACTAGTTGAGATTCATTTAATGTATCCAATATGTCGATTCCTTCTCCGCGGAATCGAGCGACTAATTGTTTCGCATTATTTATTCTGGCCTCCATATTATCTTCTTTGCCTTTTAATTTTATATCGTTTTCTTTGTTGTCTTTCTTTGCCTCTGGACCAACGACTCCTTCGGCATGCTTTACACGTTTACGTTTGATCGTAGTATTCTTCGGCTTCTTTGCAGGTTCAACGATTGGTTCTTTATTCATATGCAATATTGGGACTAATTCGGGCAATACTTCGGCTTCGTTGGATATGGTTGTTTTTAACATTTCATCATTAATACCGGTTTCATCTAGTTCCAACTTGGTTGCAATGACATTTAATGTGACTGTTTTCTTGGTTTTACGGGGTTTCTGCACTTTTGGTTTGTCAGCTGCCGCGCCTGGCGATGCCTTTTTTGTTTTTCGGGGTTTGCGAACTTTGGGGTTTCCGTCTGCGTCCAGTGCCACTTTTCTGGTTTTTGCTTGTTTGGCGGCTACTGGAACCGGCGATTTTGGTTTATCAGTTATAACAGGTGATTTTGGGTTGATTGCAACAGCTTCGACTGCTGCTACACTTGGTGCTGCCTTTTTGGTTGTGCGAGGTTTTCGAACTTTGGGATTGCCATCCTTATCCAGTGCCACTTTTCTAGTTTTTGCAGGTTTAGTTGCAGAGCTGGGTGATTTATTTTTGGATTCTTTTACAGCTGATATTTTTTCTGGTTCACTGTGTGCTGGGCAAATCGGTACAATACAGTCTTTCTTATCTACATTACATGTACACCAATTTCTCGTTCCAACAAGTCTATTATCTGTCCAACTAGGAGAACATCCAGTTGCACATTCCCCTCCGGGTACAGTATCACATGATTTATAGCAACTTTGGCCTTTTTTCTCTACACCCGTATCTGGTATAATGGGAAGGGTGGTTTCTACCGCGCGACCGTCAATACGCTGTTCAGGCGATTTATATTTTAAATATAGAGAACTAAATATCGATTCTTCGTCCACAAATATTTTGTCTATTTTTTCGCCCTTTTCTTCACCCTTTGTTTTTGTATATATGCCATGTTCGTTTAACGACAATCCCAGACGTAGCGCATATCCACGCATAACAGTATTAAACGCCTTACTTCCGGTAAAATACAATATGGCAAATGGGAACTCTTCGGGCGAAGTATACATAAAGTCCACGCGGCGTGCATGTTCCACATTCGGCAATTTGGCAATAACCAGACATTTTGTTTTTCCTCGCGAGAGAACCTCTATAATCACATTTTTACGTTTTAAATCATCCACAAATTCGGTGAAAACATTGGCATTCTTCGATGTAATAATAACATCAATATCTCCAGATGTCTTCGCGCCGCGTCTGTAGCTACCTACGATTTCGTATTTGGA
>Ga0247722_10002250_pt1 | contig 10114 bp, 5 predicted proteins | sample MSEWelMarce3H_FC_FD_189094 | JGI IMG/M metagenome (GOLD analysis project Ga0247722, IMG submission 189094) | Subsurface sediment microbial communities from gas well in West Virginia, United States - MSEEL Well Study Marcellus 3H_FC | ecosystem: Environmental > Terrestrial > Deep subsurface >...
GTCCTGCACCATTGGCAACAGCTCTCCATGGTGATAGGTTGGACGGGTGCCGCCAGGGTTGGAAACAACTTTGTTGTTGCCATCCAGGATGGTCACAAAACCAGCATTGTAGGTAAGCATATGGTTTTTCAATGCTGAGAAACAAACGCCTGAATACATCATCTCCCCGTCAAAAACTGCCCTGCTCACATAGGCGCCAGGCACCTGTATGCTGGACCGGTATTCGCCATTGAGGCTGAATATCTTGAAACAGGTCTTGACCCTGTCGGTACACATCAGTACCGGATCATTGGGGTTTCGGGTATCGAGGGTTACGCCATGTGCCTGTTTAAAATATTTTTCACCAAAACTATCGCCGCCAAATTTTCTGATGAACTCGCCCTTGGCTGTATACTGCAGGATAAACTGGGAACCATATCCATCCGCCACATAGATATCGCCATTGGGGCCAATGCAGGTTTCAGTAGGCTTGAATTTGTCGCAGTCGCCATATGCCCCAATAAATTTGGGATGTTTCAGGGTCAGCAATATCTTACCGTCCAGGGTCGTTTTGTACACTTCGCCCAGTTCATGGTCTGTGATATACAGGAACTCCTCTCCGCCCTCATCGTGTATGGTCAAACCATGCCCTCCGGGAAACTGGTGACCCCAACTGTCCAACAATTTTCCTGAACGGTCATAGATAATGATGTTGTTCTTTACCTCATTGGTAATCAGGAAAATCCGCTTTTTTCGGTCCATCACCATCTCATGGCAATCCTTCACAGGATGGCCAGTGCCCAGGTTGCCCCAATTGTAATTCACCCGGTACTTGAAATCCCCGTGACCAACGATTGGACCATCGTTATTGATGCGGTTGATGATGTTAAAAGGCTTTGCAAAAGCCAGTCCTGCGATCAATACAGATGATTGTTTGACGAAATCGAGCCTTTTCATGTTGCTTGCGGGTTTTGTTAAACGATGCAGAACAATCTGCTGTGCTGTCCGTTTTACAAGGTATACATTTAGCAAACATAAAATGACCAAACAAGCCAAATGGTTTAATTTTGAATGTTCAACTGAAACCTTGAGTCTTCCCTGTTCCCATCATATTTATTGCCATACCCATGAACTGCCCATCTCCTGGGATTTGCTGGCAATGAACAATATTTTCCTGTCTAAAAAATACCTGGAAGCACTGGAAAAGTCAGCTCCATCCAACATGACCTGCCATTTTATAGGGATTTTTAGAGATACTGAATTGGTCGCCATTGCACTGTCCCAATTCCTGGATTTGAATGCAATCGATTGCTACGGAAACAAAAACCAGGTCAAGCATCTTTCCCTGAAAAACTACCTGTTCAGAAAATATTCGTCCAGGATCCTGGTCATGGGCAACAACATGCTGAGCGGACAAAATGCATATGCTATTTCAGATACTGCCAACATACCCGATGTGATTCAAGCCCTGAAGCATGCTGCAGATGCACTAAAAGCGGATTTCAATGCCAAGGGAATCGACATCCACCTTACTACCTTCAAGGATTTTCAATCCAATGAAATAGAAGATTTCAAGATGCCCATTTTCAAGGATGACCTGCGGTTTTCAGTGCAACCCAACATGGTGCTACCCATCAAGAATGAGTGGAAGGTTGAGCAGGATTATGTCAATGCCATGTCCAAAAAATACAGGGCTCAATTCAAACGCAGCCGAACCAAGGCAATGGGAATTGAAAAAAGAGAACTTGGTCTGGAAGAAATCAGGGGACAAGAAGACAAGCTGCAGGAGCTCTATCTTCATGTGGCCAGCAATGCCCCATTCAATACTTTCTATCTGCCCAAACACCACTTCAGTGTACTGAAGGAAAAGCTTCAGTCGGCCTTTATGCTGATTGGTTATTTCATGGATGAACAGCTCATTGGATTTAAAACCATGATCCGCAATGGAGAAGTGCTAGACACTTATTTTTTAGGGTATGACGACACCATCCAAAAAGAAAAAATGTTGTACCTGAACATGCTCTACGACATGACCAGTCATGCCATCCACAATGGTTTCAATAAAATTATTTTTGGCAGAACTGCCCTCGAAATCAAAAGTTCTATAGGAGCAAAGCCTGAGGAGATAATTGGTTTGATGAAACACAGCAATAAAACGATCAACCGCTTCTTACCCTTTTTCTTCAATTACCTTGAGCCGAAAACAGTCTGGCAGGAACGGAACCCGTTTCAAGCTTCTTCGCAATAAAAGACAATACTTCAAATGCAGTCTCGGCCATCCTGTTTCCCTTATTGTCCAATAGGGGATTGATTTCTGTAAATTCGATGCAACAGACCTTTCCGCTGTCCATCAACAAATCAATGATGTTGATGATCTCCATGGGATAAAATCCAGTAGGGACAGGTGTTCCAGTACCGTATGATATGCTGTCGCAATCCATCGAGTCTACATCAAAAGAAATGTAAATGGTATCACAATTCTGTAATTGCTTCAGAGATGTTTCAACACATGCTGCAATCTTTTTCTCCCGCATCTCATCAACCCTGTAATGCAATATCCCTTCTTGACGGATCAACTCCTCTTCAGCCTGTTCAAAATCACGCAAACCAAAATAAACCAAATGCTCAGGAAGAAGCTTGGGGCCATTGACCCCAATGTTCTTGATCTTTCTCCAAAAATATTCGGTTGCGGCTTCAATGGGATTCAATTGCTGTTCCAGGTTGTCTTTCCCCAACACTGCAGCCAGGGGCATACCATGGATATTTCCAGATGGGGAAGTATACGGAGAATGGATATCGGCATGTGCATCCAGCCAGATAACGCCAAGGGTATGATGTGGATTGGCCGCTTTTATACCGCTGATGGTGCCAAGGGCAGAGGAATGATCTCCAGACAATACAATTGGAAAATGATCCGTTTTGATTGAAGTACGGACAGCATCAGCGACCCTTTCACACTGTTCAAATACATGCTCGATGCGCTTGGCGGAAGGATTGGTGTTTTTGTTGTAGATGCTTTCATTGTGCGACTCCACATCAACATGTTCATGGCGATGAAAAAAATCATCTCCATTGTTGATGGCTGCAATTTCCATGGCATCTACCCCCATATCAGAACCCCTGGTGCCTGCGCCAATGTCAGACCTGTTCTTGATGAGTTGAATGTTCATACCACTAAAATAAAGGGGAATGTTGAAAGGAAGCCGTTTAATTGATGATGTTGCTGTTATTTTTTTTTAAAATTGCGATGACATATAAAACAAAGGGCCTTGATGATTTATCCTTATTTTCATGGGCAATAGAAAAGAAAATTGAAGCAATTTTTCATGAAATGCCTGAGCACTATATTGGTGTTGATCTGGGGAACTTCCCTTTCAGCACAAAACAATTTCATGGGCATTGCATTTTTTCCTGAAGGAGGAAAACTCATCACCGGTGAAACCTGTATCATTGGATTCAAGGCCACTACAGAAAAGGGAGAACCCCTTGCTGTCCGGTGCAAGATTGTGGACGATAAAAAAAACATCTACGGAGAAACCAGTACTTTTCATGAAGGAAGAGGATCTTTTGAAATCTTACCCGAAGAGGGATACCAGTACTTTCTGACATGTCAATTGGACAGTGCAGCGCAAATTTTTCCATTGCCTGTCCATACTCCAAAAGGATTGGCACTGAAACTGAGTCTGCACCCACAAGGATTTCAATTTGAAATGGCCAACCATGCTGAAGCCATGGAAGAACAACCTGCATCGATCATTGGAACCATGAACGGGCGAAACGTATTCAGGATTGAAGTGCCCAATGGCAAGCAATATTTTCGGGGGCTGATTTCAACAGCATCTGCCTCAATCCTTTCTGGCATCATGAAAGTGACTGTATTGAGTAAGGAAAACAAAGCGATTTCAGAAAGGTTGGTCTTTGTTCATCGCCCTATTGAAAAACTTCAGGTCACGAAAATAGATGCCCTCCTCCTCGAAGCCAATTGGTATGTTCAAACAACCGAGGATTCAGCCAAACAGGCACTGGATCTTCAGATGCTGACACATGATTTCAATCCCCGGCTGATCCAACTGCTCAGCGGCAATGCGCCAATGATCATGGATTCCATCAAAAGCATGAATGAAGTGGTTGTGCGCAGCAAAAAAAGATCTGCCACGGAGGAGATGAATGACTTCTATTCAAAAGAATTTTTTTCATCGGGAGAAACGAAGATCCTTGACCTGGTGAATGGCCCCGATAAGATTGTACATGAGAACATCATTGAATTCCTGAAGTTCAAAGTGCCAGGGCTTTCTGTGGTTGACCCCAATTATGAAAATTCACCAATGCCAAGCCTGGACCCATTTGATGATCCTTCAGGATACCGCATTTATTACCGACAGCAGGCCACCATCAGCAGTTTGGGCAATGCACCCATGGCCATTTATTTGAATGAAGTACAGATCAGCCCCACTGTGCTGGCTACCGTTCCCGCCAATGACATTGTGATGATCAAAGTGTTCAGCAATTTTGCGCTTGCCCCAGGTGGTGGAGCAGGAGGAGCCTTGGCGATCTATACCAAAAAGCCCAATCCAAAAAAAGGTTCATCATTTTGAACGAGAAGCTCCCTTGAATTTCCTCAAGTGATAGGTAAAGCTCAGGAGAAAATACCGGTTCAATACTTCCTGGCGCACGTCTTCGATATAGTTGAGTTCAACGTTACGGCTGATACTTTTGTTCGCATTGAGGAGGTCAAAAATCGTAAGCCTCAACTCTGCTTTCTTTGCCTGCCCAAAGAGTTTGGCAACACCGGCATTCCAGAGTGGGATGGATTGGTTGATGGCAGAGGCATTGCCCCTGAACATGATGTAATCGAAGTCGTTGGTGAACAGCCAACCCTTTTTGGTATTGATGGTTGGTTCTGCAGAAATACGGTGGTTGTAAAAATTGGCATTCTTTCTTCCCGCAATGGTGTACTGTATAAAATTAACAGTTGAATTGCCCGAGAGTCCAAGATCAAGCCAGTCTTTCAGGTTCAAATTAAAGTTCAAGCGACCACCATAGGTATTGCGGAATGTATAGCCTTTCACAGCATTGAACAGGCTCACCTCCTTGCTGTTGTTGATCCAGGACATGATGTTAATGGAAGATTTGGGATTCTTCATCGAGATGCTGTAATAAATATTAACCCCCGATGCATAAGCACCATCAAGGTTCAATGGCTTGATGTATTGAGCTCCATTGGGCAATGAGTAACCATCCACCAGCAGATTGGCCCCAGTCGTGTTCAGGGTAATGGCATTGGATATTTTTCTTGCCGTAGTCGATGCATTCATGGTGACGGAAAGATTGTTGGTCTTTCGCTTGTTCAAAAAACTATAGGTCGCTTCCAGACTGTTGGTAAATTCCTGCTTCAACAAAGGATTGCCTGCGCGCACATACATGATGCTGCTGTTGTTGACCACGTCCTGCAGCTGGGTCACATAGGGTTGTACTGTAAACCCACGGTAATTCAGCCGCAAACTCTGTGAACGTCCTTTTCTATATTGAAGAAAAAAACTGGGAAACAGGTCTACAAAAGAATTCTTAAGATCAGATTTGGTGGTCTTGTTGTTGCTGGTCAGTGTCGCTTTTTGCACGGCCAATCCGGCAACATAGTTCCAGAGCGGGCTAACCTGCCTGCGGTAACTGACGCCACTCCTGTGGGCCTTGTTGTCATTTTCAAATGCATTGGTCAGGCTTGGCACAATGATTGTATATACTCTGGTCAACTTGTCCAATTTATTGGCCTGTTGATCTGATCTTCCTGCATTGTAGTTATACCTATAGGAAAACTCGAGTTGGGATTTGATGCTCAAAGGCTCGGTATAAGAAAGGCTGGCACCGTATTTCATTCCATCCGTATATGTTTCAGTCACCTGATCCAGTGTATCAACGCCCTTGTTGTAACGGTTGTTGAAAGATAAATTCCTGGATTCCCGTTGGCTCTCACTTGCACCATGGCTGAGATAGAGGCTCATGGTTCTTCCGCGTTTTTTGAATTTATGGCGATAGAGGATGCTGCTGTACACATTGTATCCCTGGCTGAAATATTTGTTTACCGTACTGAGGGCATTGATGGGTAAAAGTTTTCCTTTGGTCGTGGTGGAATTGGAACTGCTCGACACGTCAGACAGTTGGCTGTTGTAATTCGACTTGACCAAAATTGTATTTGAACTATCAAACATGTGGTCAATCTCTATATTGGCACGGTGATTTTTATTTGTGCTCCCGGAAAAAATTTTACTGGAGTTGAAGAGAGATGAATCATTGACCACGTATGTTTCCCGCAAACGATCCCTGTTTGTATTTGAAAAGATATCACTGTAAAAATAACTCCCGCTCACTTTTGTATATTTTCCCCACTGGTCGTCATAATTCAATCCACCACCTTTGGTTGTGGAAATCCCGTTGGCATTGCCGTTAAACACATTGGTACTACCATTTGGTGAAGCGCTGTTGCCCCCTCCGGCTTGTCCTCCAGTTCCCAGAAAATCCTGTACCGAAAAATTCTGGTTGTTGATGTTGTTCATCTGTCCAATGAAAGAAATTTTCTGGTCTCCATTAATCCTGTTGGCACTAACTGCATGGGCATACCTTCCTTCGTTTCCAACAGCGGCACTGCCCTTGCCGAAAAGTCCTTTTTTCCTGTCTTTTTTGGTGATGATATTGATCGTCCGGATCCTGTTGCCGTCGTCAAATCCACTGAATGCACTCTGATCACTTACTGCATCAATCACCTGAATTTTTTCAATAATGTCTGCAGGAAGGTTCCTGGTGGCCATCTTGGGGTCATTGCCATAAAAAGGTTTGCCATCCACCAAAATCCTGGCCACAGGTTCACCCTGCGTTTTGATGGATCCATCGCGATCCACTTCTATCCCAGGCATTTTTTTCAACAGGTCTTCTGTAGAAGCATTGGGAATGGTCTTGAACTGACTGGCATTGAATTCAGTGGTGTCCCCATTGATGGCCATGGCAGCCGCCCTGATGATGATGCCATCCAGTACAGTAGAAAACTTGGTCATTTGAATGACTTCCATGTTTTTTTCGGAAGATTCGGCGCTCAGTACAAAAGGCTGCTCAACCTGTTGATAACCTGAATAGGTAATACGAAGAATATAATCCCCCAAGGGGAGATTTTCAATCTGAAAATAGCCATTGGCATTGGACATCCCGTACCTCAATAGGCTAGAGTCCTTTCCCTTCAATACTGAAACAGTAGCACCCTTTAGGGCAAGCGTGGAATCTTTCAACGTACCCTTCAACAGTCCTGTCTTGTTCGACTGAGCCAACAGCACTGCAGGCGTTGCGCAAATAAACATAAAAAAAACCCGAAAAATAAGCCTCATCTGAAGCATAAAAATATTCACTTTCCGTTTAAAATGCTTCATTTTATTTGGGGAATTGATCAATTCTTTTGAAAAACCAAAACAGCAAAGGCTTTTGACTGCATAATTGCATAAATTAGGGGAATCAACATCATTATTGATCATGAAACAATTATTGCTTGCTGTCACCTTTTCCATTGTTGCTGTTCTTGCCATCGCTCAAAATTGGAAGCCCGCTGGAGATAAAATAAAAACAACCTGGGCTGAAAAAATTGACCCCAACAATCCCTTGCCAGAATACCCCCGTCCTCAGCTGGTGCGTGACCAATGGCAGAACCTGAACGGATCCTGGGACTATGCCATTCTTCCCAAAGGAAGCAATGAACCCAATGCATTTGATGGAAAAATTCTGGTTCCTTATGCCATTGAATCCAGCCTTTCAGGGGTTCAGAAAATGGTGGGTGACAAAAACGAACTCTGGTACCACCGTTCCTTCAACATGCCTGCAACCTGGAAAAACAAGGCTGTGGTCTTGCATTTTGGCGCAGTAGACTGGAAGGCAGATATCTGGATCAATGATATTAAAGTAGGCGCACACCAGGGTGGTTATGCCCCTTTCAGCCTCGACATCACCCCCTTCCTTTTGAAAGACAAACAACAGAAACTGGTTGTCAAAGTCTGGGACCCCTCCGATCAGGGTTTTCAGCCCAGGGGTAAACAGGTGAGCCTTCCCAAAGGGATCTGGTACACGTCCGTTACCGGCATCTGGCAAACCGTTTGGCTTGAGCCTGTTGAAGCTTCGCATGTTGCGGGGCTGAAAACAGTTCCAAATATTGATGGAGGAAATGTTGCGGTATTGGCTTCTACCGTTGGTACTGCTGCCAACGACATCATTGAAGTGAAGGTGATGGAAAATGGCAAATTGATTGGCGCTGGCAAAGCAGTAGTAGGGCAGGAAGTGACGGTCGCTGTTCCCAATGCAAAATTGTGGAGCCCCGAGTCTCCATTCCTTTATGACATGGAAGTGTCCATCTTGCACAATGGCATCGCCACAGATAAACTGAAAAGCTATTTTGGCATGCGCAAGATATCCACCAAGGCTGATGCCAATGGCATCCACCGCATGCAGCTCAACAACAAGGACTATTTCCAGTTCGGCCCGCTCGACCAGGGATGGTGGCCTGACGGTTTGTATACTGCAGCAACCGATGAAGCATTGTTGTATGACATCAAAAAAACAAAAGACCTTGGATTCAATATGATCCGCAAGCACGTGAAAGTGGAACCAGCAAGATGGTACTACCATTGCGATCGTGAGGGGATACTGGTTTGGCAAGACATGCCCAGCGGGGATGCCAATCCCAAATGGCAGACACGCAACTATTTCAATGGACTGGAATTGCAACGCAGCCAACAATCAGAGCAAAATTTCATCCAGGAGTGGAAAGAAATCATGGACCTGACCTATTCCAATCCATCGGTAGTGGTACTGGTGCCTTTCAATGAGGCATGGGGACAGTTCAAAACCCCGGAGATCGCAGAGTTGACCAAGAACTATAACCCATCCAGACTTGTCAACCCTGCCAGCGGTGGCAACCACTATGATGTGGGCGACATGATCGATATCCACAACTACCCTGAACCGGTGATGGGCTTGTTTGATTCGAAGCGTGTCAATGTGCTGGGCGAATATGGCGGGATTGGTCTGGTGAAAGACAACCATGTTTGGGAGAACAACCGCAACTGGGGCTATGTACAATACAAGACCAGCGAAGAAGCCACAAAGGCCTATGTATCCTTTGGGGAAAAGCTTAAAAAACTGATCCCGTTTGGATATTCTGCTGCTGTCTATACACAGACCACAGATGTTGAAATCGAAATCAATGGCCTGATGACCTATGACAGAAAAATCATCAAGCTGGATGAGGCAGCAGTCAGAAAAATAAACCAGGAAGTGATTGCCACATTGAACAAATAGCATCATTTCCTGAGCACCTGTCCGGCAGCCAGCAAGGCCTTTTCCAGTTCAACATAAGACAATTGTTGAACTGGAATTTTTTTGTCGATTGCCATCGCTGCCGCCATTGCTGCTGACTGCCCCAGGATCATGAACACGGGTTCCATCCGGATGGAGCCATAGGCAATGTGTGAACTGGATACGCATACGGAAACCAGGAGGTTGGAACATTCTTTTTCCTTGGGCAAGATCGCGCCAAAGTCAATAGAATAGGGCCTGTCAGGCCTCACGCCGATATCCCCTTCATTCTGGATGTATCCGTCCGCTGTTACATAGCGTTGCGTATTGTGGGAATCAAGAGAGTACGAACCCATGCCAATCGGTCTTCCAATGGCAGTCTTGCCCAGCGCATCTTTTTCCGTCATCACAAAATCACCCAGCATCCTCCTGGATTCTCTGACATAGAGCTGATAAGGCCATCCGCCATTTTCAATAAATTCATCTTTGGCCAAACCATAGGTATTGAACTGTTGCTGGATTTCTTTGGGTACAGCAGGATCATTCGCCATGAAATAGAGATAGCCTTTCTGGTACCATTCGTGTTCCATGATGATTTCTTTTCTGCGCACATAGGATGCATCTGGATAATCATGGTTACCACCAATAAAATCACTGCTGAAAGGTCCATGGTTGTTGGTATCTGTTTTTTTGTTGGGAACCGCATCAAACTTTGGAAATACGTCCCGCCATCCTGCAGCAAACAACCTTCCAAGAATTTCATAACGCTTCGGATCATACCCTTCTGGCTTTGGAAATGGAATGCTGTTTT
>Ga0247722_10002251_pt1 | contig 10112 bp, 10 predicted proteins | sample MSEWelMarce3H_FC_FD_189094 | JGI IMG/M metagenome (GOLD analysis project Ga0247722, IMG submission 189094) | Subsurface sediment microbial communities from gas well in West Virginia, United States - MSEEL Well Study Marcellus 3H_FC | ecosystem: Environmental > Terrestrial > Deep subsurface >...
ATTATTTTTTGTTTAAAAAGAAGTATTTTTGACAAATATTAATAGGTACTTCACTAACAATTAAAAAATGGTGTAAACAACATTGAAATGCAATTTAAACATCCAGAAATTTTATATTTTTTATTTTTATTAGTGATTCCAATTTTGGTGCATCTTTTTCAATTAAGAAAATTTGAAACTGCATTATTTACTAATGTAAAATTTCTTAAAGAGCTTGATATTCAAACTCGTAAAAGCTCAAAAATAAAAAAATATTTACTCTTAGCCACTCGTTTATTACTTTTAGCAGCGATAATTATTGCGTTTGCCCAACCTTTTTTTAAAGCAAAAGACGCAAAAAATGCCTCAAACGAATTGTATATAGTTTTGGATAATTCCAATAGTATGCAAGCTAAAGGTGAAAAAGGAGAGTTACTCAAACGCGCTGTACAAGAGTTGCTTGAAAGCACACCAGAAAAAGTCAATTTTTCGTTAATTACCTGTTCAGAAAATTTTTGGAATACCGATATAAAAACTATCCAAAAAGAACTTCAAAACTTGGATTACAGTTCGTCGTCATTTCAAATTGAGGACATTTTAGCTAAAATTCGAGCACATAAAACGGCTTATAATAAGGATATTTTTATTATTTCTGATGGAGTTGGGCTTCAGTCCAAACTTATTCAGCCAAAGGAGGACGAAACTTTTTTTTATCATAAAGCCGAAGCAGTTAAAACTCAAAACGTTGCCATTGACAGTGTTTTTATTCAGCAAACAACGGATGATTTTTACGAAATTGGCGTAAATTTAAAGTCCTATGGAGCTAAAGTAGAGCAACTTCCAATTGCTCTGTATAACGATTCAAAGTTGATTGCCAAAACAATTGTTAGCTTTAATACACCTTCCAAAATACTTAATTTTACTATTCCTAAAAATGATTTTCATGGGTATGTAAGTAGCATTGACAACAGTTTGAGTTTTGATAATACCTATTTTTTTACTATTTCAAATCCCAAAAAAACGAGTGTTTTAAGTATTGGTGTCTCAGAAAAAAGCGGGTTTTTGAAAAGAATTTATACCGAAAAAGAATTTCAATATGCTAATTTCGAACTCTCAAATTTAGATTATAATGTTATTGACAAACAAGATGCCATTGTAATTAATGAACTCGAGGTGCTACCCCCATCACTGCAAACAAGTTTAAAATCATTTGTTGCAAAAGGAGGCAATTTAATTGTAATTCCGAGCTCCGAAAGTAATCAACCTTCTTGGAATTCATTTTTTACCTCATTGGGTGCTGTGCAACTTCAGTCGGTAGTGAGTACTGAAAAGCAAGTTACTTCTATTAATTATAATCATCCTTTGTTTAGCGGAGTTTTTGAAAAAAAGGTTACTAATTTTCAATACCCTACAACCAAAAAATCGTGGCAACTCAAAACAGATGCAGCTTCTGTTTTATCCTACAGTGATCAAACCCCATTTTTGGTTAGTATCTCCAAAGGTGTTTCAAACGTATATGTTTTTGCAGCAGCGTTAAATAAAGAAAATAGTAATTTTCAAAACGCTCCTTTAATTGTTCCTGTTTTTTATAAAATGGTTCAAAGCGCCCAAAAATATGGTGTTCAAGCTATGGTTTTGAATGATACCAAACCATTTATTCTTTCAACATCAATTGGAAAAGACGAAATAGTTACCTTGAGAAATGAGAAGGAAAATTTTATTCCATCGCAACAACTTATGAGTAACAAAGTCAGATTATCATTTGATGAAAATCCAAAAAAAGCTGGAAATTTTGCTGTTTTTTCCAAAAATAATAAATTAGACAACATCAGTTTTAACGATAATCGAGTAGAAAGTAATATTTCCAATCCAAATTTTGATAGTTTTGATTCATTTGAAGAAGTTGCTTCCGTTTCAAGTTTTTTTAGTTCGCTTGAAATTAATCGGATAGATAGTAAAATTTGGAAATGGTTTGCAGTTATTGCATTGATTTGTTTAGTGTTAGAAATTTTAATTCAAAAATTTATTAAATGAAAGTTCTCATAAAAAATGCCCACATTATTGCCCCTGAAAGTGCTTTTCATAATCAAAAAATGGATGTTAAAATTGCCAATGGGGTTATTGAAAAAATTGGGATTAATTTGCCAATTGATGATTTTTATGAAGTTACAATTCCAAATCTGCATCTTTCAGTTGGTTGGTTTGATAGCAGTGTTTCGTTAGGCGAGCCTGGTTTTGAGGATCGAGAAACAATTGAAAACGGTTTGCAAGTAGCTGCCCAAAGTGGTTTTACAGGTATTGCGTTACAACCTAATTCTTTTCCAATTATTGATAACCAATCGCAAATTTATTTTGTGAAACAAAGAGCAGCTGATTCGGCAACAAGTTTGTATCCAATTGGTGCTTTAACTAAAAATAGCGAAGGCATTGATTTGGCTGAATTGTTTGACATGAAAAATGCCGGTGCAATAGCATTTGGCGATTATAATAAAAGTACTTCAAACGCTAATTTATTTAAAATTGGTTTGCAATATGTACAAGATTTTGATGGATTAATTATTTCCTATTGTCAAGATGATAAAATAAAAGGAAGTGGCGTTGCCAATGAAGGAACAATTGCAACAAGTTTAGGTTTAAAAGGCATTCCAAATTTAGCCGAAGAGTTAATGGTTGCCCGAAATTTATATTTATTAGAATATACTGGAGGCAAACTACATATTCCAACTATTTCAACAGCAAAGTCAGTTGAATTAATTAAGGCAGCTAAATCAAAAGGATTACAAGTTACTTGTAGTGTTTCTGTTCATCATTTGGTATTGACCGATGCGTGTTTAACAACTTTTGATACTCGTTATAAAGTTACTCCTCCGTTACGAAATGAGTTTGATAGACAAGCCTTAATTGCTGGTGTACTTGATGGTACAATTGATTGTATTACATCTGACCATAATCCGATAGATATTGAACATAAAAAAATGGAATTTGATTTGGCAAAAAATGGTATTATCGGACTTGAAAGTGCGTTTAGTGCCTTAATGACGGTTTTACCTATTGAAATTATTATTCAAAAATTAACTGCGGCACGATTAATTTTTAACTTAACCCAACCTGAAATTAAGGAAGGCTCAAATGCGAACCTAACCTTATTTACAACCGATAACAATTGGGTTTTTAGTAAAGAATCTATTTTGTCAAAATCAAAAAACAGTGCGTTTTTAGGATGTGAAATGAATGGAAATGTAGTAGGTGTTTTTAATAATAATAAATTAATTATCAATGGATAAGCAAATTATTAAAGAAGGAAAATCAGCTGCAATTACTAGTTATATACTGATTGTAGGAGTGCTGATTTCAATTTCAATGAATTCAGAACATAAAAATCCGTTTGCTTCTTTTCATATAAGACAAGGTTTTGGTTTAACCCTAACTTTTATTTCGCTGGGGCTAATAATTAGTCATTTTGAAAGTATTATGGTAGCTGCGCCAATGTGGGTATTTGTTTCAATATTAACAATTTACGGAATTTTTACCGCTGCAAAAGGAGAAACAACACCATTGCCATTAATGGGTAATTGGTTTCAAAAATGGTTTCATTTTTTATAAAATTAATCGTATGACTTTACATCACCTTGTTAAAGAACCCAAAAATAAATTAGAAAAAAATCCACTTTTACTATTGCTACATGGGTATGGCAGTAATGAACAAGATTTATTTTCTTTTGCAAATGAATTGCCCGACAATTATTATGTTATTTCAGCAAGAGCTCCACATGATTTAATGTATGGGAGTTACGCTTGGTATGCCATCAACTTTGATGCCGATGAAAATAAATTTTCAGATATTGGACAGGCACAAATTTCCAGAGATTATATTGCCACCTTTATTGATGATTTAGTGAAAAGTTATGCTATTGATGCTGAGCAAGTAACCCTTGTAGGATTTAGTCAGGGGGCTATTTTAAGTTATGCTGTTGGTGTTTCCTATCCCGAAAAGGTTGCCCGAATAGTAGCTATGAGCGGTTATTTCAACCCTGAAATTGCTATTGCAGGTTTTGAAAAAAATAATTTTTCAAACCTTAAAATTTTCGCATCGCACGGAACGGTAGATCAGGTTGTACCTTTTGAATGGGGTCAAAAAGCCACTAAATTATTTGAAGCGATAAACGTAAATATCGATTTTCATTCGTATCCAATAGGACACGGAATTTCACCTCAAAACTTTCACGATTTCAAAAACTGGCTTATTTCTAATTAAAAATTATTCCTCTTGTTGGTCGCTTCCTGTAACTTTGTTTCCCATGGTGCCATCTCCAATGTAGATTATTTCAGTAGCTTTTTTTAAGGTATAACCATTTTTTGCAGTTAACTGATAATTAGCATTTGACCAAGGTTTTTCCTCTTCAGGGCGAGACAATACAATCGATTCTTCGTTGGGTAAAAACACTTCGGCTTCATTTCCATTTTCGTTGAAAAGGACGTAAGCACAAAGTACCATGTCTTCGTTTGTTTGGTTTTGGGCTGGATTTAATTGAATACCAGTAAAAATTTTAACACATTCTTTATTAACCTTTGACCAAGTATAACCAGCAGAAGCTAAGCACCCGTTTTCGTCTTGGTCGGCTCCAACCATAGTTGTATCTTTTAGCTTTGAAGCACTTGCTTTTTCTTCCATTTCGGAGCTGTTTTTATATTTACATGATAAAACAGAAAGCGATAGGAGTAAAATTATACTTATTTTTTTCATTTTTTTTATATAAAAAATTAATAGTTTTCTTTCGGATATATTATGGTTTCAACCACTTTAAAGTCAATGCTTTTGTCTTCGTTCACAAAATATTTTATGAGCACATCGCCCCATAGTTCGCCATTACTATAGTCCGCTACTATCCAACGGTGATTTAGGATTTTTATTTTATTGATAATGAATTTTTTTGAATCAACAGTTTCCTGACCGGTGTATGGATTTCCTGTTTCAAGGTCATTAAATGCCAATAAATCATTGGTGATTTTGGTGTTTAATTCCTTGTAGTCATATTGTTCAAAGTAATCCTGCGACCTTTGGTTGTTTAGTAACGAAAAGTAATTGGCATCATACATTTTATCGGTACACGATTGCTGCTCCGATTTTAATAAAGAAGTAGTTTTTTGATGACTCAGTTTTTCTTTTTCCAACGCCTTACTATAATAGGTGTAGGTAAAAATTAAAAATAATGCCGTTAAAAGAAATAAATACAAATACAATTGTTTTTTCATAATCAAATCGAAATTTCTAAGTTATCATAAGCCAAAAAAACAGTAGGAGGTAATTTTTTCTGAACCTCTTCATGCAATCCCAAATGATGACTTATGTGGGTGAGAAATGTTTTTTTTGGTTGAACCAAAGTTACAAAATCTAATGCTTCTTGCAAATTAAAATGCGAATGATGACTTTCTTCTCGTAACGCATTGATAACCAATACGTCTAAGTTTTTTAGTTTTTTAATTTCGCTTTCGTCAATTGTTTTTACATCGGTTAAATAAGCAAAATCATCTATTCTAAATCCAAAAACTTGAAGTGAACCATGAAAAGCATTAATCGGAATTATGGTTTTATCTTTAATTGTAAAAGGAGTCTCATTTTTTATTTCAATAGCATTAACAGAGGGTGCGCCAGGATAGCGGTTTTCTGTTTCAAAAACATAATCAAATCTTCTTTGTAAATTTGAAATCACGCGTTGGTGAGCGTAAATAGGTAATGAACCTTGCAAAAAATTAAACGGACGTATATCGTCAATGCCCGCTGTGTGGTCAGAATGCTCGTGTGTAAACAAAATAGCATCCAACTGCGAACATTTACTTGTTAACATTTGCTGCCTAAAATCAGGACCACAATCTATCACAACCGAAAAATTGGCATCATATACCCAAACCGATACCCGCAGACGTTTGTCTTTTAAATCGGAACTTTTACAAACAGGATGATTACTTCCAATTACGGGAATACCCTGTGATGTACCAGTTCCTAAAAAATAGATATTCATTTTTTTCGTAGTTTTTGGATTAGTTTTTGATATAAATAATAAAGTTATTCAAGTTTACACAAAAATAGCATTAATTATCTTTTGTTGGACTACCTATTTTATTAACTTTGTATATTATTAAAAATTATGGGAAAATCAGGTTTAGACATACAATTAAAAGGAGATAAAATAATTCAGCAAATACCTTCAATCAAAGACAAGGCATTGCGAATTAATTTGAATGAACATATATACGGTACCTTTGCCGAAATTGGTGCCGGACAAGAAACCGTTCGTCACTTTTTTAGATCAGGAGGCTCTTCAGGAACTATTGCAAAAGCTATGTCGGCTTATGATAAAGACTTTTCAGACGCTATTTATGGCATAGAAGAAGACGGACGATATGTAACCGAAAGCCGATTGAAAAAAATGTTAACCCATGAAGTTGAGTTAATTGAACGACGTTTGGACCGATCTAAGCATCCCAACAAAATGTTTTTTAGTTACGCAAATACCGTTGCAACTATTGATTTTGCTAAACAATTCAAAGGACACGGTTGGGTAGGTATCAAATACCAAATAGAACCCGATGAAGACTACAACGAAATAATTTTGCACATCCGTTTTAAAGAAACAGATGCTCGCTTGCAACAAGAAACACTCGGAATTTTGGGCGTAAATCTTATTTATGGCGCTTTCTATAAATACAACGACCCAAAAAAATTACTCCGCTATCTTTATGACCACCTCGACAAAGACCAGCTAGAAATAGACACCATCAACTTCTCTGGGCCACGTTTTGCCAATGTTGACAACCGATTGATGAGCCTTCAATTAGTGAAAAACGGAATGACCGATGCCGTAATGTTCTCACCCGAAGGCAAAAACATCCTGCCAGCAGCGGTACTTTACAAAAAAAATATTTTAGCTCTTCGTGGTAGTTTCCGTCCGGTAACTACCGTCAATATGGACATGTATGAGAAATCACTCAAAATGTTCCTTGAAGAAAATAAAGTTGAAAAAGAAAATACATTTGTCGTTTTTGAAATCACCCTTTCCAACCTTCGCTCAGAAGGAGAAATTGACGAAAGAGACTTTATGGACAGAGCAGAACTTCTTTGTTCACTTGGGCAAACCGTAATGATATCCAATTTCCAAGAATATTACAAAGTGGTCGAATACTTCTCAGCCTACTCCAAAGCCCGCATGGGACTAGTAATGGGAGTAAACAACCTAGTTGATATTTTTGACGAAAAATACTACCGCCACCTTAGCGGAGGCATCCTGGAAGCCTTCGGAAAATTATTCTACCGAGACTTAAAAGTATATCTCTACCCAATGTTAGACGAATTTAATGAGGTCATCGACTCCGAAAACCTAAAAGTACACCCACGAATGAAAGAATTGTACAAGTTCTTTAAATTCAACGGAAAAGTGATTGATGTAGTTGATTACGAAAAGAAAAACCTAGAAATTTTCTCACGCGAAGTGCTAAAAATGATTTCTAATGGAAAACCTGGTTGGGAAACCATGTTGCCAGATGGAACAGCACAGTTAATAAAAGAACACCAACTCTTTGGCTATGACCCCAATAAGGTATTAGAAGAAGCCTAAAAAATACAAACCTCAATAGATTTTCTGTTGAGGTTTTTTTATTTTCAGCAGCAACAGGCTCGGGCATTTTTAATCAACCATTTTCCCGTCCCGAACCGTCGGGACGTTCCAATCTTTTTGTTTTTTGAAAAAAAAACAAAAAGGATTTCCACTTCAATCGGGGCTAGGTGAGGAGGGTATTGAAAGAACGTGTAGAAAGAAATTTATCTTTTAAAAATAGCTCTAAACTGATACAACAAACGTTCTATCAATCGTAAATCTTCAGTAACAATATCGGCGGTTCCCGTCATTTCTTGCTGAAAGACAATTTGTTTTTTATACGAAGTTTGTAACCCATTTGGCAACGATACATCAATCAACAAATTCCCTTCTTTATCTGGTGTTAACGAAATAGCTTTAATGGTACCTTTAATGATTCCAAATTCTCTATCAGGATAATTGGCTAATCGAATGTTTACTGTTTGCCCAATTTTTATTTTACCCGAATTTTGAGCAGGTGCTTTTACCTTGCCTATATAACCACTTTCATTTGTTGGAATCACAGCAAATACATTGTCGCCACTATTTACTGTTTGGTTAACAGCCCAAAGTTGTAAATAACTTACTTTACCGTTAATAGATGAGCGTAAAACATAATTCAATTCCCAATCTTTAATCGCTTTTTTAAGTTGATAAAATGCCTGAATTACATTGCGTTGCAAGTTAACGGTTTCTTTATTTTCATTTATTTGAGTAGTTTTACTATTCTTATTAAGATCATTTAACGATGATTTTAATTGCGAAATGGCACTCAACATACTTTTATAATTCTTTTGATGTTGTAAATATATTAATCGTTGTTTTTCTATTTCTTGAGTTGCAATAATTCCTTTTTTATACAAAGTTTCATATCTATCTAAATCACTTTTTTGTAAAACCAACTCATTTTGATTGATGCTTTTTTGAGATTCTAACAAACTTAATCGTTCTTTCAGTTGTATGGCTTCATAACTTTGTGCTTTTCCTTCAACTTGAAAAGGTTGTAATGTAGCATTTAATTCATCGGCTACGCTCTCTTTTTGAAAAACAGCAAAATAGCTTTCTATTTCTCCCAATTGTGCTAATTTAATTTTATCAAACGGAAATTTATTTTTATCAATATCAATGGTGTCAACAATACTTTTTAATAAAAAAACATCAGTATAATTTGCTGCATTTTCAATGACCGCAAGGGGTGTTTTTTGTGTTATAATTTCTCTATCATTTACTAAAATCGCTTCTATTCTACCCGTTGTTTTCGCAACTAATTTTTCGGGAGGTATGTTGGTTGTTATGCTGATTTTTGTTGAAATAACATCTGGATATTGAACAAACCAAGATACCCAAAACATCAATACTAAAATAGTTAAAATAACAACATTGCCCCAGCGAATGAGCCAATGAGGAACTCGTGTAAGTATTTCTTGCACCTCTTCACTTCTTAATTCTATTTCTTTTTCTAATGGCATTTTATCTTTGTTAATCGTATTATTTATTTGTTGCTAAATTCCCCCTTTGGGGGTTAGGGGGCTTTTAACTTCCCAACTGCAACTGATTACGAACCAATTCATAATAACTTCCTTTTAAATCTACAAGCTCTTTGTGATTGCCAATTTCAACAATTTTACCTTTATCTAAAACTACAATTTGGTCAGCATTCATAACGGTACTCAATCGATGTGCAATCACAACTACAGTTTTATCTTTAAAGAAAATATTTAATTTTTCCATAATCTCCTTTTCATTATTGGCATCAAGTGCCGATGTAGCTTCATCAAAAAATAGCATTTCGGGGTTTTTGTAAACGGCACGTGCAATAAGTAAACGTTGCTTTTGACCTGTACTCATTCCTACTCCCTCCATTCCAATTTTTGTATTAAAACCAAGTGGGTAATCTTGTATAAAATCTAAAATATTGGCAACATCTGCTGCATATATTAATCTAGCTTTATCTATCACATCTATTCCAATAGCAATATTATTGGCAATGGTATCGTTAAATATATAACCTTCCTGCATGACACAGCCAATGTGATTTCGCCATGGTTTTTGAGCAACTTTAGACAGCGCTGTTTTATTTATTAAAATATCGCCACTATTGGGCTCGTAAAACTTCAATAACAATTTCATTAAAGTTGTTTTACCGCTACCGCTAGTGCCAACTATTGCTGTAATTTTATTGGCAGGAATTACTAAATTCAAGTTGTCTAAAACCATCGCATCAGATCCAATGTATCTAAATGACAGATCCTTGATTACAATATCGCAGTTTTGAGGTATGTCGTGCGTTTGCGTTTCTTCTTGTTGTGTTTCGTCTTCTTTTTCGTGAATTTCTGATAAACGTGCCAACGATATTTTGGCGTCTTGCACTTCTCTAATAAAATTGATAAGTTGACCAATCTGCAAAACTAGTAATTGATGGTCAAATTACACTTGGGATGATGATGGCAATAAGCAGTATCGTTGGGAGTTTAAATGGTCCGATTGGTCAACTTATCAATC
>Ga0247722_10002252_pt1 | contig 10112 bp, 5 predicted proteins | sample MSEWelMarce3H_FC_FD_189094 | JGI IMG/M metagenome (GOLD analysis project Ga0247722, IMG submission 189094) | Subsurface sediment microbial communities from gas well in West Virginia, United States - MSEEL Well Study Marcellus 3H_FC | ecosystem: Environmental > Terrestrial > Deep subsurface >...
TTTGTTAATTACGACGGCGTTGAAAAGCATTACACCGTAGTCGGCGATCACGTTCGAATCGGAAGCGATTCAATGTTGGTAGCTCCAGTGACTATCGGAGATGGCGCCTATACAGCGGCAGGATCTGTGATTACAGAAGATGTTCCTGCCGGCGCGATAGGAGTTGGCAGAGCAAAGCAGAGAAATGTAATAGGTTGGGTTCTGCGTAAGCGCCCTGGTACAAAATCTGCTGAGGCGGCATCGCGCCACAGTAGTGACGAGCAGAAAGGCTAACTTCCTTGAGCGAAATCCGATTGTCCTCAGAGAAAAAACTTCGTCTCTTTTCAGGCCGCGGATTCCCAGAGTTATCAGAGCAAGTTGCCACCGAATTAGGTATTCCGCTTACTCCAACATCTGCTTACGACTTTGCCAATGGCGAAATCTTTGTTCGATTTGAAGAATCAGTTCGCGGTTGCGATGCATTTGTAATTCAGTCGCACTCTGCGCCAATCAATAAGCAGATCATGGAACAACTCATCATGATTGATGCCCTCAAGCGCGCATCAGCAAAGCGCATCACAGTCGTTGCACCTTTCTATGCATATGCTCGTCAAGATAAGAAGAGCCGTGGACGCGAACCGATTACAGCGCGCCTCATGGCAGATCTCTTTAAGACAGCTGGTGCAGATCGACTTATGGTTGTCGATCTTCACACTTCACAGATTCAAGGATTCTTTGATGGTCCAGTAGACCACCTCTTTGCACTTCCAATGCTGGCAAATTATGTTGGCAGCAAAGTAGATCGCTCAATGCTGACGATTGTTTCACCTGACTCAGGTCGCGTTCGCGTTGCAGAGCGTTGGTCAGAACTTCTCGGCGGATGCCCAATTGCATTTATCCATAAGACTCGCGATCCACTTGTTCCTAATGAAGCTGTTGTAGGAAAAGTTGTTGGAGATGTTGCAGGACGTACATGTGTCGTTATCGATGACATGATCGATACAGCAGGAACGATCACAAAGGCTGTCGATGCCCTCTTTGAAGGTGGCGCTAAAGATGTGATCGTTGCTGCAACTCACGCAGTCTTCTCAGGTCCTGCAGTAGAGCGCCTCAAGGATTCACGTGCAGTCGAGGTCGTTGTCACAGACTCACTTCCGCTCTCCGAGGACCAGAAGTTCGACAAGCTGACCGTTCTCTCAATCGCCCCACTTTTGGCTCGCGCCATCCGCGAAGTCTTCGAGGATGGCTCTGTAACTAGCCTTTTTGACGGCCACAGCTAAGTCGCGGTAATCTTCACCCGTTCCGGCGAGGGTGAAATTTATCCGTGATCGACGGCGTAGGTATCAACTCCTGCTGGAACTTCGCTTCACAAAGAAGTTCATGATCAGCAACTAAGCAAAATTATTAGGGGAGTTTCACAATGGCAGAAGTATCAATCAAGGGAACATCACGTACCGAATTCGGTAAGGGTGCATCACGTCGCGCACGCGTTGCAGGACTTGTTCCCGCAGTTATCTACGGCCACGGTGAGAAGCCTCTTCACATCACGCTGCCAGCACGCGAACTCGGAGTTGCTCTCAAGGAGTCAAACGTTCTTCTCAACATCGATATCGATGGAAAGACAGAGCTCACACTTCCAAAGTCGATTGTTCGCCACCCACTCAAGCAAATCCTCGAGCATGTCGACCTCGTTCTTGTTCGTCGTGGTGAGAAGGTAACAGTTGCTGTTCCTGTTCACACAGAGGGTAAGCACGATCCAGACGGAATCCTTGAGCACCAGCACAACACAATTGAAATCGAAGCAGAAGCAACTTCTATTCCGAAGTTCCTCGTTCTCGATATCGAAGGCATGGCTTCAGGTACTTCAAAGTACGCATCAGATGTTGTTCTGCCAGCAGGAACATCACTTGTCAGCCCAGCAAACACAATCATCGTTCACTTGTCAGAGCGCTCAACTGCAGTTGAAGAGGTTGCTCCAGTAGCAGCAGCAACTGATGCAGCGGCACCTGCAGCGGATGCAGAGAAGAAGGACGCTTAACACTTAGACTTTCCATTATGACGTGGTTGGTAGTGGGGCTCGGAAATCCGGGCGATGAATACGCTGCCACCCGTCACAATGTGGGTCAGATGGTTATCGACCATCTACTCAAGCGTCACAATGCAAAACTCTCTTCACATAAATCTCGATGCGATATCGCTGCCTTTAAATTAGGCGTCGGCGTTGATGCGCATTCAGTGATTGTTGCGAAGTCAAAGAGCTATATGAATGAAACAGGCGGGCCCGTAAAGGCGCTCGCCTCTTTCTATTCTGTCGAACCTTCAAAAATTATTGTCTTGCACGATGAGCTAGATATTCCTTATGCAGCGATTCGCGCAAAGGTTGCAGGCGGCGACAATGGTCACAACGGTTTGAAATCTCTTACATCTTCGCTTGGCACTGCAGATTACTTCCGTATTCGTCTGGGTATCGGTCGCCCGATGGGCCAACAAGATCCTGGGGATTTTGTGCTGAAGCAATTCAGTAAGGAAGAGAAGAAGGACCTGGATGAATTTATCGATCGTGGTGCAGATTGCGTTGAGTTCCTTATTGAAAAGGGACTTGATTTAACTCAGAGCAAATTTAACTCTTAGCGCATCTGCCATGCGAACGCTCTTTAAGAACGGTGAAATCTGGTGTTCTCGCGGCACATATACAAGCGCTGTACTGGTAGAAGATGGCAAGGTTGCTGCACTCGGAGATCTCGCACTCAGTCAAAGTTTCGATAACGAAGTTAATCTCGAAGGAAAGTTCCTTGCACCAGGGTTTATCGATGCACATGCGCACCCTCTCTTTGCAGGGCGTGAAAGCCAAGGCCCGGTTGTAAATGGATTGCAGAGCGTTGAAGAGATTGTCTTGGCGGTAAGTGATTTTGTGCGGACTAACCCAGAGAAGAATTGGATTATTGGGGGAGCCTACGAAGCATCCATCATTTCAGGTGGAGATTTTGAAGCGAGCTGGCTCGATAGAGCTTCACGCGATATTCCCATTGTTCTGCACGCAGTAGATCACCACACCGTCTGGGTAAATTCAAAGGCCCTTGAAGTTTCAGGAATTACATCTGCCACAAAAGATCCCGATGGCGGAACTATCGCTCGTTACGATGATGGAACTCCTAAAGGAACGCTGCGCGAACCATCAGCGATTGATTTGATCTTGATGCATGCGCCGAAGCGAAGTTTGCACGATGATGTTGCTGCAATCGAATGGGCATGTGGCCAGTACCTTGCTGCAGGCGTTACGAGTATGACTGATGCATGGGTTGAACCTGGAATGCCAGAGGCATATATCGCCGCTGCAAAAAGTGGAGCGCTATCGATAGATGCCAATCTCTTCTTTCTGGCTCAGCCTGATTCTTGGAGAGCCAATCTCCCAGATTTCATTCAATTCCGAGAAGAAATCACTCAACTTGGTTCTGCTTCAAAGCTACAAGGAAAGACGGTGAAGTTCATCTGCGATGGTGCGCTCTCTGCCGGAACTGCTGCCTTACTTGAGCCGTATCTCGATGATCCATCATCAAAGGGTCTATTGATTTGGGATGACGATGAACTCATCGATGCAATGGTTGCGGTAGATATGGAAGGTTTTCAGATTCACGCACATGCAATCGGAGATGCTGCAATTAAGCAGGCACTGAACGCGATTGAAGCCGTGATTCGAATTAATCCACCGCGTGATCGCAGACCAGTAATTGCACATGCGCAACTTATTGATCCAGAAGATTTACCTAGATTTGCAGCGCTCGGAGTTATCGCAAATATCCAACCACTATGGACTTATCTCGATCCTATGAATGCTCAACTCATTGAGCCGCGCATTGGAACAGTTCGCAATAACCAGCAATACCAACTTAAATCTCTGCAGGAAAGCGGAGCCTGCATTAGTTTCGGAAGTGATTGGTCTGTAACGAGCCACATCCCTCTTCTTGCATTGGCAGTTCCTGTACATAGAAGCGCCCCTGGCAGCAATCAGCCCTGGAGTCCGCAAGAAGCAATTTCGCTTGAGGATTCACTTGTTCATTACACAGAAGATGCCGCCTTCCAGAATTACTGGATAAAAGGCGTAATTCGTGTTGGGGCAGATGCTGACTTTGTAGTGATGGATAAGAATCCGTTAAGAACTGATCCAAGTGCGGTTGCGTCTCTTAAAATTATCGAGACATATGTTGCTGGAATCAGCCAGTATTTCGAAGGCCAGCAGCAACACCGTTAATCGTAAGCAAGAGCGCACGAATCAACGTTGGATCAGATTTTTCTCCTTGTTCGCGAACGCGGTGAAGAAGCGTTACCTGCAGAAGCTGAAGCGGCGCAAGGTAGGTATCGCGCACCTGAAGTGTGCGAGCCAGAACTGGTTGATCTCCAAGTAGAGATTGCTTCTGAGTCAGAGTCAGAATTTCGTTAACAGTGAGTTCAAACTCTTCGGTGATTGTCTCCAAGAAGTGGTGAAGCTCCTTTGGTACCAAAGTTTCAACGTATTTCTTCGCTGTTACTAAATCTGTCTTGGCAAGTGTCATCTCAACGTTGCTGATAAAGGTAGAGAAGAAGTGCCACTCTTTAAGCATCTGTGCAAGGACATCAGACTTCCCTGCTTCGCGTGCAGCTTTAAGTCCTGAACCAACTCCGAACCAGCCCGGAACAATCTGGCGTGATTGCGTCCAACCAAAGACCCATGGAATTGCGCGAAGTGAATTCAGTCCACCTGATGCATCAGGGCGACGGGATGGACGCGAACCTAAGAAGAGATTTCCAAGTTGCTCGACAGGAGTCGATGCATAGAAATAAGCAGGAAGGTCTGGATGATCAATAAGTTTTCTATAGCGGGCAAAAGAGTTATCGCTGACGAGATTCATGCACTCATTCCACTTAGCAAGGTCTTCTTTGCTCTGGCGTGGACCACGATTAAGAATTGTTGCCTCAAGAGATGCGGCAAGTGTGAGCTCAACATTCTCGCGAGCGAGTGCTGGAAGTGCGTACTTATCTGAGATGACTTCACCTTGTTCAGTCATTTTGATCTGGCCATCGACAGATCCCCACGGAAGTGCAACGAGCGCATCGTATGTAGGGCCGCCGCCGCGACCAACAGAGCCACCTCGACCATGGAATAAACGAAGCTTGACGCCGTGTTTCATCGCTACATCGCGAAGATTTCTCTGTGCGCGGTGGATCTCCCACTGTGATGTTGCAATACCTGCATCTTTATTTGAATCTGAATAGCCCAGCATGACTTCTTGCAGATTGCCGCGCAGCTCAACAACTTTTCTATATGTTGGATCTGAGAGGAGCTTCTCGAGAATCTCGCCAGCTGAACGAAGTTCAGCAACAGTTTCAAGTAGTGGGGCAAAACCAATCTTTGCAACCTTCTTATCGATATCTACAAGACCCGCTTCTTTACCAAGCACTGCTGCAGCAATGAGATCGTCTGCGCCCTTTGTCATAGAAACAATGTATGTCTCGATTACTTCTGGGCCGAAACGTTCAATCAGGTCAGCGATAGCAACAAAGGTGTTGAAAGTCTTACTGCCAGCTGCATCAAGCTTTGAAGTATCTAACTTTGTTGAGGAACCAAGTTGTGCGGTAAGGACAAGGAACTTCTCCTCGTGAGAAAGTTCGATGTAATTTCCACCAACCATTTGGCTGATTGCTGCATGGTGGGCATCGGAATGCTCACGAATATCAAGAGTTGCATGTGTTAAGCCAAATGCTGCAACTGTGCGGATTGTGCGTTCAATGAGGCCCGTAGCTAGAAGTTCGCCTTTATGAGCAAAGAGTGAATCGCGCATAAGGGTGAGGTCTGCAAGGAGTTCTTCAGTGTTCTTGTAATCGCGACCTGGAACATGTGCAGTTCTTGCTGCATGTCGATCGCGAGTAAATGCCAAACGATGCACGATTGCAGTGGCCTTAAGGCGATATGGCTCTTGTACGTTAAGGCGCAAGAAGCGCTCTTCGAATTCAGGGATGTTCTTCAGATCCTGCTCAACAGATTCGCTGAGTTCAGGTGTTGCACCAGCGATGCGTGTTGAAACCGAGAGCATCTGACGCAGACGGTTCATCGCTGCAATCGTTGTGCGAATGGCATGGCTTACCTGAAGCGTGACTGCATCCTCTGTGATTTTCGGGGTGATATTTGGATTTCCATCGCGGTCTCCGCCGATCCATGTACCAAAGGTTAGGGGGCGTGATGTTGCCGGAAGTTGAATATCTAAACGCTTTAACTCGCGAGCAAAGTCATTGAGAACCTCTGGAACAGTATGCGTCGCAAGGTCATCGAGGTAGTAGAGAGCATTCATCGCCTCATCAAGTGGCTCTGGACGATCAAGGCGAAGTTCATCTGTCTGCCACAAGAGATCTACTGTCTCGGCAAGGCGCTCATCTTGTGTTGCACCTTTTGGAGTATCGAGAAGCGCTGCAATTTGTCCTAACTTACTTAAGACAGAGCGACGTGCAGCTTCAGTTGGATGCGCAGTAAATACTGGGCGAACATCGAGTTCGCTAATCCACCTCACTAAATCTGCATGCGAGAATTCATGACCAGCGATTGGATTCTTAATTGCATCTTCAATCTTGTCGACTGCTCGCGTTAACCAAGAGCCACCTTCGTTGCGAACTTCAGCAAGAATTCTTGAACGGTGTACCTGTTCGGCAACGTTAGCCAAATTGAAGTAGGTACTAAATGCTCGTACGAGCTGAACGGATTCTTCAACTGACAACTTATCGAGAATCTCAACGCCGCCACCTTCGCGAACGCTCTTGCGGACTGATTCAACGAGCTCGAGAAGATTTGAACCTTCTTGACGCACGAGTGATTGCCCTAAGAGATCACCTAATCTGCGAACGTCGCTGCGAAGCGTTGCATCGCTCGATGCAACGAGCTGCTGCGTCTCGGAAGGTTCTTTACTCACGGGAGAATTCTCACATAGATAAAGAGGTCGCTAGACTGTCATTTGTAAGCCCCCCTTCTTTTTGAAGTGGGGCCATATGGCATTTACCGGCGAGTAAGGAGAAATGAAATGCGAGGTCTGCTTGGTCTTCTTCAGAACGACTCTGAAGTCAGATCCGCCCTTGCCGAAAAGTCGAAGGTAATTGCTCCAACATCGAGCTATCCATTCCTCTTAGCGATGAAGGCAAGTACTGCGCCTCTGCTTGTTGTTACAAGCTCCAGTCGCGGTGCTGAAGATCTCGCTGATGAATTGAAGGCGCTACACAACGATGTCTTTGAATTTCCAGCATGGGAGACGCTTCCGCATGAAAGGTTGAGTCCGCGTAGTGACACGGTTGCGCGCAGAATCTCAACTCTTAATTCGCTGACAGAAGATCTCACTAATCCAATTGTTGTTGCCCCTATTCGCGCAGTTATTCATCGCTTTATCGCATCTCTTGCGAAGTCGCCACTATGGACTCTAGAAGTTGGCCAAGAGATTGCGCTGACAGAACTCATCAACCATTTAACAGAACTCTCCTTTACTCGTACCGACTTGGTTGAGAAGCGTGGTGAATTCGCAGTGCGTGGTGGCATCGTGGATATCTTCCTGCCGCTGACAGCGCACCCTGTTCGTATCGATTTCTTTGGTGATGAGATTGAAGATCTCTCCTACTTTGATGTTTCAGATCAACGCACAACGGATGCGGTTGTAGGAAAGCTTTCCATCCTGCCTTGTCGCGAACTTTTACTTACCGATGAGATTAAATCTCGTGCAAATACGATTAAGGATGAGTACCCCGCCGCTCTTGAAATTCTAGGGAAGTTGGCAGAGGGCATCATCACGGAAGGAATGGAATCTTTGATTTCGCTTCTCACCAATGACTTCGAAACCATTCTCGATCGGATGCCGCAGAACACCCAAGTTGTATTTCTTGATGAAGAGCGAGTGCGTTCACGCACCGCAGATCTCATTGAGACAAATGCAGAATTCTTAGCCGCCTCTTGGTCAAATGCGGCAGTCGGAGCAGATGCGCCTCTTCCTGTTGAGAGCGTGACGTATTTTGATTGGAGCGAACTTAAAGCGGAGATTTCATCACTCAAGCTTGATACCTACTCTTTAAATTCTTTCGGAAGCGATCTCGATCAAGATGCAGCATTCCTGGATATCTCACCGATTGATCCGATGCGCGGAAATGTTGAAGCTCTCTGCGAAGTACTGCGCACTGGGTTGGAAGCACATCAGAGCGTTATCTTCTCTACAACCGGGCACGGAATGGCTGAGCGCTATGCAGGAATTTTCCGCGACGCTGATTTACCGGTACAGATGGTTGCAAACCTTGCAGCCCAACCAACGAAGGGTTCGATTCATATAACCCAATCTGCGCTCGGTTATGGGTTTAGAAGTGACCATGCAGAAATACTCTTTGTAACTGAACGAGATCTATCTGGAAGCAAAGTTGGCAGTAAAGATGGTGCACGTATGCCATCAAAGCGTAAGCAAGCTATTGATCCGCTTGAACTTCGCACCGGAGATTTTGTTGTTCACGAACAACATGGAATCGGCCGATATCTCGAACTCATTCAACGCACAGTGGGTGGAGTAACGCGCGAATACTTAGTTATTGAATATGCGCCAGCCAAGCGCGGACAACCCGGCGACCGCATCTTTGTACCAACAGATACATTGGAACAGGTAAGTAAGTATGTTGGTGGTGAAACTCCAACTGTGCATCGCATTGGCAGCGGTGAATGGCAGAAGGCAAAGGGGCGCGCACGTAAAGCAGTCCGTCAGATTGCTGGCGAGCTAATCCGTCTCTATGCAGCGCGCACAAGTGCACCTGGGTTTGCTTTCTCTGCCGATACTCCTTGGCAGCGCGAATTAGAAGATGCATTCTCTTACATTGAAACTCCGGATCAGCTCTCAACAATTGAAGATGTAAAGCGCGATATGGAACGTCCATATCCAATGGATCGCATTATTTGTGGCGATGTGGGATATGGAAAGACAGAGATAGCCATTCGTGCCGCATTTAAAGCTGTACAAGATGGAAAACAAGTCGCCGTTCTTGTTCCAACAACGCTGCTTGTTCAGCAACATTCAAAAACTTTTGCAGAACGTTATGCAGGCTTTCCCATCAAGGTCGCCGGCTTATCGCGATTTAATACCGCGAAGGAGAGCAAAGAGATTCTCCAAGAACTCGCTGCAGGCTCGGTAGATGTTGTTGTAGGTACACACAGGATCCTTTCGACCGATGTGCAATTTAAAGATCTAGGCCTCGTAATTGTTGATGAAGAACAGCGCTTTGGCGTTGAACAGAAGGAATCACTCAAGAAGATGCGTACAACCGTAGATGTCCTTGCGATGTCTGCAACGCCCATTCCGCGCACCCTTGAGATGGCAGTGACCGGCATTCGCGAGATGTCCACGATTACGACGCCGCCAGAAGAGCGCCATCCGATTCTTACTTACGTGGGACCTGCAGAAGATGCCCAGATAAAAGCTGCCATTCATCGAGAACTCTTACGTGATGGTCAGATTTTCTATATTCATAACAGAGTTGAATCAATTGATCGTGCCGCATCAAAGTTGCAGGAGTTAGTGCCAGAGGCGCGTATCCGTATAGCGCACGGACAGATGAGCGAAGGACAACTTGAAGATGTCATTCTTGCATTCTGGAATCGTGATTTCGATGTTCTTGTCTGTACGACAATTGTTGAGAGCGGTCTAGACATTGCAAATGCAAACACTTTGATTGTGGAGCGCGCTGAGAATTTTGGGTTGTCACAGCTACATCAATTGCGTGGACGAGTTGGCCGTGGCCGCGACCGCGCCTACGCATACTTCCTATATCCACCAGATCAGCCACTTTCAGAAGTTGCAATAGACCGACTCAAAACGATTGCAAGCAATACAGATCTTGGTTCAGGAATGCGCGTTGCTCTGAAGGATCTTGAGATTCGCGGTGCTGGAAACTTGTTAGGTGGAGAGCAGTCCGGACATATTGCAGATGTTGGCTTCGATTTATATATGCGCATGGTTGGCGAAGCGGTCAACGATTACAAAACCGGAATTATCGAAACTGAAGAACAGAGCCACGAATGTAAAGTGGAACTCCCTGTTAATGCGCATCTATCTGAAGAGTATGTCCCTGGCGAACGTCTACGTTTAGATTTGTAT
>Ga0247722_10002253_pt1 | contig 10110 bp, 8 predicted proteins | sample MSEWelMarce3H_FC_FD_189094 | JGI IMG/M metagenome (GOLD analysis project Ga0247722, IMG submission 189094) | Subsurface sediment microbial communities from gas well in West Virginia, United States - MSEEL Well Study Marcellus 3H_FC | ecosystem: Environmental > Terrestrial > Deep subsurface >...
CTCAAAGTTCGAAACTGAACTTACCTCCAGCCAACGTTCTTGTGCAGCACTGTATACCTCAAAATCATAGGTCATGGCAGATGCAAATCCCATGTCGCCACCGCAAAGCAATAGAATCCTGTAGGGAAGCCCCAGGGATTGTATGAGCTTTTCCACATGCAGAACCATCTCCTCCAACACGGCATAACTGGTTGATGCCTCTGTCATGTGCACCACTTCAACCTTGTCAAACTGGTGTACACGGTTGAGCCCGCGCACTTCCTTTCCAAAGCTTCCTGCTTCCCGTCTGAAACAGGGTGTATATGCAGTCATTTTAACAGGAAGGGATGCTGGGGGAATGATTTCGTCGCGGTAAATATTGGTAATCGGAACTTCAGCGGTGGGAATCAAGTAGAGATCATCTGTTGCCATATGGTACATCTGCCCCTCTTTGTCTGGCAATTGCCCGGTTCCGTAGGCAGATGCAGAATTCACCACATGCGGAGGCATGTATTCTGTATACCCTGCAGCGATATTATAATCAAGGAAATATTGAATCATTGCCCTTTGCAATTTGGCCCCTTTGCCCTTGTACAATGCAAACCCGCTGCCGGTTATTTTAACACCGGTTTGAAAATCAACCAGGTCGTATTGTGTAATCAGGTCCCAATGGGGAACAGCCCCTGCGTGGAGTGTTGGAATTTCTCCATGCTGTCGAACAGTGGTATTGTCCTCGGCTGACTTTCCTGCCGGGACCCTATCGTTGGGCAAGTTGGGCACCCGAAGCAACATTCCGTCTACTATGGCCTCTGCTTCGGCAAGCTGGCCGGCATAATTGTCGATGGTTTCTTTCATCAAAGTCACCTCAGCCTTCTTGGCTTCAGCTTCAGCATGCTTTCCCTGGCCAATCAACGCTCCAATGGCCTTGGAGGCGACATTGCGCTGTGCCAGCAATTCGTCTGATTGAAATTGCAGCCGCTTCCTGTCGTCATCCGAAGCAATGATCCTGTCAATCAATTCTAGGTCCTGGAAGTTCTTTTTTTTCAAACCTTCCAGCACTTTTTCCCTGTTATTGCGTATAAAACCTAGCTGAAGCATGCTGACAAATTTGGGCAAAGATAAGCAATCGCCACAGATGCACTAATTTTGCAACATGATGATATCTGATGATTTGCAAGCAAGGTGGTGGAAGCTTGAAGAAAAGCTGGTGGAGCGCTTTGGTAAAAAGCCAGACATGGAGTCCATCCTTTTTTTGATTGGGGTTCAGGAAGTGGGAGGAGTGGGCCATCGTTTTACCAAAGAACAGAAAGAAGACCTGATGCATGTTGCTGTTTGCACCATCCTCATTTCCGGGGGATTTTACGAGCATGAAGGATGGGACGAAGACGGATGGCCGCATTTTAAACAAATCAAGGAATTGCCGACCATGGAATTCATGCAACAAGAAAACTTCATGAAAGACCATGTACTGTTCTATTTTTCGCAAAATGAGTTTTAATGAAGAAAACAACTCCCTTTTATTTGCTTTTCACCTGCATGTTGTTCCTGGTGCTTGTTGCAATTGCACAGCCAGGTAAGAAGATTAGAAAAGCTGATCTCAGAAGGGATATCCTGGTGAAAACCGATTCCGGGAACATGGTGTTGAGGCTGAATGATTCAACAACCTTGCACAGGGACAATTTCATCCGATTGGTGAGATCAGACTATTACAGGGGAATCAGTTTCCACCGGGTCATCAACGGTTTCATGATCCAGGCTGGTGATGAAAAAACAAAGCCAGGCTTTGATTCCATAAGGTCAAAAGCGCAATATACCCTTCCCGCAGAAATCAGGCCTGAGCTCTACCACAAAAAAGGGGTTCTGGCTGCAGCAAGACTGGGAGACGATGTTAATCCCCAAATGAAAAGCAGTGGAGTCCAGTTTTATATTGTTCAGGGCAAGGTATTCGATGAAATTTCACTGGACTCGGTAGAAATAAATAGACTGAAAGGAAGAAAAATCCCTGAAGCACACAGGAATACCTACAAGATCCAAGGTGGAGCACCCCATCTCGATCAGCAGTACACCATTTTTGGAGAACTTGTCAGTGGTTACGATATACTGGACAAAATTGCGGGTACAAAAACCAGTGGCAGGAAAGGTGGCGACAGGCCCTTGGTGGATATCCGGATCAAAGAAATGAAGATGGTCCGGCGGATAAAATGACGTTTCAATATCGTATTGAATGCTTCAATCAAAAAACAAACACCAGAATTTCGAAAGTTTTTTCTCCATGGGTGCAAATTATTGTAAACTTGCACAAAATAAAGACCATGAATTTTCCTGATCAATTGCACTATACCAAAGAACACGAATGGATTTCAGTAGAAGGAAATATTGCAACAGTTGGCATCACGGAATTTGCCCAGGGCGAACTTGGTGATATCATTTATGTTGACATCGAAACAACTGGAAAAGAATTGGGTGCAGATGCCGTATTTGGCAGTGTAGAAGCGGTTAAAACCGTTAGCGACCTTTTTTTACCCGTTTCTGGAACAATCAATGAAAAAAATCCATTGTTGGACAGCCAGCCGGAACTCGTCAACCAGGATCCTTATGGAGATGGATGGATGATCAAGATGACCATCAGTGATCCTTCCCAACTTGCTGGCCTGTTGGATGTTAATGCGTACAAGGCACTTATAGGAGCCTAATTCGATGGCAATACTGAAATCCAGCAATTGGCCAGGATTGTTCTGGACAGGTCTGATTTTTTATGTATTGAGCATGGATACCCAGGGCGTGGGAGAAATGAGCATCATGAAACTCTATGGGATAGACAAACTGGTTCACTTCATTCTGTTTGCAGTGTTTTCATTGATATGGACATTCAGGCTTTACGAAAAGCCTGCTGACCACAAAACCTGGTTTCTGCTGGTGATTGTCTTGGGAGCAGCCTATGGCATGGGCATGGAATACTATCAAAAATTCTTCACGAACAGAAGCTTTTCCTATTGGGATGGCCTTGCAGATGCACTTGGATCTGTTGCAGGAGCATGGGTGGCAAAAAAAAGCCCCTATGGAAATAGGGGCCGTAACCAAAACTAACTGCTTATGAGAAAAAATCGTTTCTACTTGTTTGATGCAGATGCCAGCTTTTTTCCATGCACCCTTTCGTTAAAGATTTCTAAATTCTAAATACCCCAGCTTTTCATCTGTACACAATATATAGACGAAACACCTTGCCTCAAGGTTGTTAATGACATTATAAACCCGGAAAGTATTTTTTTACAGAAAAGCAGCCTGTATAGCCTTATTGGGTAAGCTTGCTGGCATTTTCCGCAAACTGCAAGGCTTCGATGAGCTCACCGATATTGCCGTTCAAGACATCTGGCAAATTGTAAAGGGTCATTCCGATGCGGTGATCGGTTACACGACCTTGTGGGAAATTGTATGTGCGGATTTTGGCTGAGCGGTCACCGGAGCTGACCAAACTTTTTCTGTGCCTTGATATTTCATCCTCTTGTTTTCTGACCTGTTCTTCGTACAAACGGGTGCGCATCATTTGCATGGCCTTTTCCCGGTTGCCCAACTGTGTTCGCTCTGTCTGGCAAATGACCACAGTACCCGTCAGAATATGTGTCAACATGACTTTTGTCTCTACCTTGTTTACGTTTTGTCCACCTGCACCACCACTTCGGGAAGTCTCCATCTTTACATCTGCATCCCTTATTTCCACGTCCACCTCTTCTGCTTCGGGCATGACGGCAACAGTAGCTGCGCTGGTATGGACCCGTCCACTGGCCTCAGTATTGGGTACCCGTTGAACACGGTGTACGCCACTTTCGAATTTCAATGTGCCATATACCTCGTCTCCTGTAACCTCCAGCTGCACTTCCTTGTAGCCGCCCATGGTGCCCTCATTTTCATTGAGCAAAGCAATTTTCCATCCCTTGCCTTCACAGTAGCGCATGTACATGCGCAATAGATCTCCTGCAAACAGTGAGGCCTCATCTCCACCCGTTCCAGCCCTGATCTCAAGAATTGCATTCTTGTCGTCTTGAGGGTCTTTGGGAATCAACATGTTTCGTATCTGCTTTTCCAAGGATTCCTTCTGGTTCTCCAAATCAGTGGTTTCCATTTTTGCAAGATCCCTCAGCTCCTCATCATCACCCATCAGGGCTTCCCGGTTGAATTCAATATCAGAGAGCAGTCGCTTGTATTGAGTGTATGCATTAACCACCTTTTCAAGGCTTCTGTATTCCTTGGAAAGTTGACTGAAACGCTTGTTGTTGCCCACGATTTCCGGATTGGTGAGGGCAACACCGATATCATCAAATTTGGCCTTTATGGCTTCTAATTTATCCAGCATATGTTTAGGCGGACTCCATCCGGTATTTAATCTTTAATTTCGTGTGCAAAGTTAATTCTTTTCAAGAGATGAATTACCGCAAGTTTCAGGCTGACAAGATCTTCAACGGATTTGAGTTTCTCGATCCTGGCCATGTGCTGATCATGGAAGAGAATGGCAAGGTCGTTGAAATCATCGCCGACATGGATGCAGGTGACGGAATAGAAAAACACAAGGGCATCATTTGTCCTGGTTTCATCAATGCCCATTGCCACCTGGAACTCAGCCACCTCAAGGATGTCATCCCGCCGCATACAGGGCTTATTCCCTTTTTAATTGACGTAGTGGGAAAGCGGGATTTTCAAATGGAACTGATCTTGGACTGCATAGACAAGGCTGAAAAAGAAATGGAAGAGGCCGGAATTGTTGCTGTTGGTGACATCGGCAATACCAACAACACGCTCCAAACAAAAAAGAAAAGCAGGATTGTCTGGAACAATTTTGTTGAGGTCCTCAGCTTTACCGATGAACGGTCTGCATCAAACATGCTTCATTATTCGAATGTTCTGGAATCCTTCATTGAAGCTGAAAGTGAAATCGAAAAGGACCATTTCAAATCTTCGCTCGTTCCGCATGCACCATATAGCATCAGCAACAAAACTTTCATGGAGATCAATGAACGTACAGAACATGCGGTAATCTCAATGCACAACCAGGAAAATCCTATGGAAGATGAACTTTATGAAAAAGGAACAGGAGGATTCATTCCTTTTTTCAATGTATTCGGATTTGATTCATCTCCTTTCCCTGTCACTGGAAAATCCTCCCTCAGGTCCTGCCTTCCCCATTTCAACAGGAACCAGCGGATGATGCTTGTACACAACACGTTCACTTCGGAAAGCGATGTGGCATTTGCCATCGGATATGCAAAGGAACAGCTTGCTGGCCTCCACTTCTGCATCTGTGCGAATGCAAATCTTTATATTGAAAACCGCATGCCGCCCATCAACATGTTGATCAAACAGGGTGCAGAAATTGTTTTGGGCACAGACAGCTACAGCAGCAACTGGCAACTGAGTATTGCAGCAGAAATCAAAACCATCAGGGAAAAACTACCGGAAATTCCACTGCAACTGATGCTGCAATGGGCCACCATTAACGGTGCAAAGGCACTCGGAAGAACTGATGCACTGGGAAGTTTTGAGCCAGGAAAACGTCCGGGCATGGTGCTGCTGGATCCGATGCTGAATGCCCGCAGAATTTTTTAATCATTGTTCCAGTACCACACGAATCACAGGTAATGATTTCATGTTACCAAAAGGATTGATGTGCAGTCCATAGAAAAGAAGACAGGCATCCAACAGTTCATTCCTCATCTGTCTGTTCAACCTGATCTGCTCCAGTTCTTCCAATTGCATGACCCTCAGGAACATTGAGATGTATTCACTTTGTGGATGGGAAACCACCATTTGGTGAATGGGAAATACCGGAACAAACTGGCCTTCATGCAGGTCCAAAATATTATTTTCCGTACTATAGTTGTCCATCATCCTGAAGCCAAAAAAATGAGACAAATGCAATATGAAAAACAGGGGAAGATTGGCCGTTTGATAGGCTGTGCCATTGTCCAACCCCTTGAAGACATCCTCAATAAAATAAAAAAGTTCAGGATGCGGATCTGGTTCTTTGAGACATTTTTGAAGCAGCTCAACCATGAAAAGCATGACGGCATTTTTAGTGACATCTGAATGCAATGCATGGCAATGGGAAGCCTGCTTGCACTCCTTGATCCGTTGAAGCGTATTCCTGTCATTTTGGTATACCACCATTTCAAGGATATTGCCCACCTGAAGTTGAGCAGCTGAGATGCCTGTCGATCTTTTTGAGGTCCTTACGCCGTTCACCATGTACTGCTGCAGGCCAAAAAGTTCAGTGAATGCAGAAACCACCAAAGAAGTTTCTCCGTATTTGACAGTTCGGATGATGATGCCTTTTGTAGTGTGAATGATTGACATCTTAGTGCAGGAAAAATATTTTTGCAGCCACCTGTTGTTGGTTGTTTTCGTCAGCAACGTAAACAAGGTATACACCACTGCTTACACGTTCTCCCTTGTAATTTTTGCCATTCCATATGGCTTGTCCGCCCAAAGACCGTGACTGAAATACAAGCCGTCCATCCAGTTCTGTAATGCGCACCCATGCATTGAAGGGAAGATCCCTGATGGCAATGGTGCCTGAAAAGCCCGATGGTACGGGATTCGGGAATACAAATGGCTTCTTTTTTTCTGTTACCGGCGCTGTTGCGGTACCCCTGAATGAGCAAATTCCATTGGCCGTAAAAAAGAAAACTTCGCCGGTGGCGGGTTGAATTGCGATAGAAAATACCTCATTGCTGAGCAGGTTGCTGTTGGCGGCTGTAAACCGATGAATTGTTTTTTGACCGTCAGCACTCAACAACCAAACACCATTTTTAGAGGCCACCCACTTCCTGTCAGCACCATCCACTTTGATGTCATTTACAACTTCTTCCCCCAGCAACAACCCAGCAAAATTATCCTGTTGAACAACAGGCAGCGTAGCCTCACAGAGGGACGCGTTGAAAAGGTCATCGCCACATTGGATGATACCAACCCCACGATCAGTCCCCACCCAAACAAGACCATTTTTATCGCTTACCACGCTCAATACATTTGAGGATGGGAGATTTCCATTGCCCCTCCCCTGCCGAAAATACCGCCATTTGTCATCATTGGTCTGGTCAATTGTACCGCCATCGTCAAAACAAAAAAGGCCGTTGCCTTGTGGAGAAATGATCCATTTCCTGTTTTGGTCATCCACCGTGATGGAGGAAAGGGCATTGCCTGTATGGGCGAATGGTATGGTGAATTTTTTCCAACTGCCGTCTTTTTTCCTCACCACAAGGTCTTGTGCTGCCCCATGATTGGCAATCCATAAGTTGAGGTCCAAATCATAACATAAACCACTTACCCTGTAGGATTTGATGTCCGCCTGGGCGGGACCAATTGAAGATCCCTGTTTATACACAATGGGCTTATTTTGCTTGTTAATTTCCAATAAACCTCCGCCAAATGAGCCTGCATAAATATGTTCGGTAGCAGGGTCAACTGCAATGACATTGACATCGGGCATAGAGTCCAGTGCCTTAATGGCCATGGAATTGTAGTTTTTCCATTGACCTCCCTCAAAACCAAAAAAACCGCCCATGTTCATTTTGCCCCTTCCATCGGCTCCTATGGTTCCTGCCGGAGCCCAAACAGTTGTATTGGCATGACTCCCCCGTCCAAAGGCAATATCATAGGGTGCATTGGGTAGAAAAACTGCATCTCCGGTTGAGGTTGTCTTGATGAGCCCATTGTTCTTATCTCCAATCCAAAGTTCCTGGTTGCGTTTTAAAAAAGAAACGGGGAAAGTCAGGGACGGGGTTTCAATGGATTGCGGTGCGGTGCCGGGATCTGCAAAAACAACTGCACTTCCTTTGTTTTGGAGCGATTGGCCGACATACAACATGTTGTCGCTTATGTTGATGCAGGTAACGGGCTTGAGAGATGCATAAATGAGGCGCCAGGACCCATTCAACCTTACAAAGATAGAGTCTCCCTTTCTGGCCACCAGCTTGTCATTCCATTGCAGCACATGATCAATGCCGCCCGAAATACCTGGAATGAGCTCAGGCAACCATGATCGGAAATCACCCAGTGTTGATGCCTGAAATTCAGCCTTTTTCAACCCCTGGGATGTTGCAGCATAGAGCTGGTTGTTCAGCAATGCAAGTGCATATATGCTGACATCCGTTCCATTGGTACCAGGCTTATAGGTATCCCTTATTTCTTTGCGTTGGGTATTGACTGAGATAATGCCGAGGTTGGAGGAAATCAGCGCATCAGTACCTGCCCAAAGAATATGGTGAATGGTTTTGTCTCCCTGAATCTTGCTCAGGAGCACATCGGGAATGTTCCTGACCTGGTCCCCTTCCACCAGGTCTATATTGCTGTTCTCATAAACAATGAGGTATTTTTCAGAGAGTGGATCCTTTGCCATGCACCGCAAACGCACTTCTGAAAGCCCCATGGACCTTGTTTTGACAACAAATTCCTTGCTGTCAGTAGCATATGAAAAATAGCCAAATGTACAAGCTGCAACAATGTTGGAAGCAGAGGAATTGAGTGAAATAATATTGCGCATGGGCAGATGATCCCTCCAATATCCTATTGCCGGCAAAGGCTGACCCTGCAGATCCATCATGGCAAAAAGTGCGTATAAAAGGATGGCAGCACGTTTCATCCCATAAAATTAACGAATTAGCGCATGCACCCGCTCCCTAAAAAGATTCAGCAGGAGCGACAAAAAACCTTTCCTTTGTAAAAATTTATCATATGTGGCAGGCACTGGGCAAGGCGGTTCTTAAATTTCGCATACCACTGATCATTGCACTTGTGTTGCTTACCGCCTTCATGGGCTACCATGCCAGCAAAGTGCAGATGAGCTACGACTTTTCCAGGGCCATTCCTACAGATCATCCAAAGTACAAGGCATACCTGGAATTCAAAAAAACGTTCGGTGAAGACGGAAACCTGCTGACCATCGGATTCATCACCGAAGATTTTTTCAACGTCAACAATTTTAATGCTGTAACTGCATTTCAGGACAGGCTGAAGAAAATCAATGGTGTTGAAGACATCATCAGCGTCAATGGTGCAATAACCCTGAAAAAGAATGACAGCACTGGTAAATTGGATGCCATCAAAATTTTCCCAAGTGTTGTAGATAGCCAACAAAGATTGGACAGCCTCAAGGATATTTTTTACACCCTGCCTTTTTACAGAGGACTGCTCTATAATCCCGAAACCAAGGCCTACCTGCTGGGATTGAGGATCAACAGGGATGTACTGGGTTCAAAAGAAAGGGAACGGGTCATTGGTGCAATTGAAAAAGAGTCTGCGGCTTTTGCTGAAACAACCCATTACGACCTTCACTTGAGTGGTCTGCCCCTCATCAGAACCAATGTCGCATTGCGCATAGCCCAGGAAATGCAATGGTTTCTGTTGGGATCCATCCTTCTTTCTGCATTGATTCTGTTCATTTTCTTCAGGTCCCTGAGCACTACATTTCTTTCCCTTGCTGTAGTGCTGATTGGCGTGGTATACAGCCTTGCCACCATACACATGCTCGGATTCAGGATCACCTTGCTCAATGCACTGATTCCTCCCTTGGTAGTGGTCATCGGTATTCCCAACTGCATCTATTTTCTGAACAAGTACCATACTTCCTTCATGAAAACGGGTGACAAGAAAAGGGCCATCGTGGAAATGATTGGCAAGATGGGAATTGTCACTTTGTTCTGCAACATCAGTGCTGCGCTTGGCTTTGCCGTATTTGCACTTACCAAAAGCATTATACTGAAAGAATTCGGAATTGTTGCCGGCATCAATATCATGGGATTGTTTTTCATATCACTCATCCTGATTCCCATCGCGCTGTACTACATGGCAGAGCCCAAGAAAAAGCATACCCTGTATCTGGAAAACAAATGGCTGCAAACATTGCTGACAAAAATAGAGCAATGGGTTTTCTCGAATCAACGCACCGTTTACCTTGCCACTGCAATTGCATTGGTATTTTCTGTAGTGGGCATTTCCAAATTGAAGACACAATCCTTTATTGTTGATGACCTTCCCAAAAAAGATAAAATATTTACAGACCTGCGGTTTTTTGAATCCAATTTCAAGGGCATCCTACCGTTGGAAATTCTTGTGGATACCAAAAAGAAGAATGGGATTGCC
>Ga0247722_10002257_pt1 | contig 10098 bp, 9 predicted proteins | sample MSEWelMarce3H_FC_FD_189094 | JGI IMG/M metagenome (GOLD analysis project Ga0247722, IMG submission 189094) | Subsurface sediment microbial communities from gas well in West Virginia, United States - MSEEL Well Study Marcellus 3H_FC | ecosystem: Environmental > Terrestrial > Deep subsurface >...
TAGATTGACGGGTTCTGGCTATGCTGCTCGTTGGAATTCTTCTGGATTATTTGTTGTTTATGCTGCTGAAAGTTGTTCGTTGGCTTGTTTGGAAAATTTAGTTCATAGGAATGGATTTGGCTTAGATTCTGATTTTAAGTTACTTACAATTACTATTCCTATTACTATAAAAACTATTGAGTTGACGGCAACTGATTTAAATAATGATTGGAATGATCTTTCAGAAAAAGGTCATCTTCATTGCAGATCGGTTGGGGATAATTGGATTAGAAATCAGCAATCGGCTGTATTAATTGTACCATCGGCAATTATTTTGAATGAGAAAAACATTTTGATTAACCCAAATCATCCTGATTTTAAGAAGATACAATTTTCAAAACAGGATTTCATCTTTGACAAAAGATTGGTTAAATAGTATTTTCTTTTTTTTCATAAAGTAAATACTTTATAAAACCTTTACTATATCGTTTTCGTTAAGAATTAATTTCTGTATATTTAATTTTATGAGTTTTTTTTTGTTATTTAGCAATTAAATAATTAAAAAAACTAACCATTTATTAAAACAATTTATTTATGAATTTAGAAACCAAAAAAACTAATTATCCTGCATTGTACACCTTAATAACAGTATTTTTCTTTTGGGGATTTATTGCTGCAGGAAATAGCATTTTTATCCCATTTTGTAAGAGTTATTTTTCGTTAGATCAATTTCAATCACAATTGGTAGATTTTGCTTTTTATACCGCCTATTATATAGGTGCATTGTTATTATTTGCTTTTGGCGATTTGACGGGTAAAGATGTTGTTGGAAAATGGGGGTACAAAAAAAGTATCGTTTACGGATTATTGTTTTCTGCCCTTGGAGCTGGTGCAATGATTATTGCTGTTGAAGCTAGTGTTTATGCTGGAATGTTAGTTGGATTATTTATTGTTGCATTAGGATTTTCGTTGCAACAAACTGCGGCTAATCCATTTGCTATTTTATTGGGTGACCCAAAAACAGGAGCAAGTAGAGTAAATCTTGGTGGCGGAATCAACTCTTTTGGAACTACTATTGGTCCAATTGTAGTGGCTTTGGCTTTATTTGGAACAGCAAAATCAATTTCAGATGAGCAAATAAAAGCTTTGGAATTAAGTAAAGTTGTTATTTTATACATTGGTGTTGGATTGTTATTTATTGCTGCCGCAGCTTTGTTTTATTTTTCTAAAAAAGTACCAAGTGGTATTGCTAATGAACCGATGGAAAAAGCAAATAAAGCTTTGAGAACATTGGTGGTAATGACTGTTTTATTGGGTGTAATGTTTACACCAGTTTTTCAAAGTTATAAAAGTGAGGAAGCTTTGAAAATTGAAAGTTTGACAAAACAAAAAGCTGAAATTGAGGCTTCTTTGATAGATGTCAAAATAGATGTGAAATTGGCAACGGTACAATCAATTAAGGAATTAGAAACTGAAATAAAATCATTACAAGTTCCGTTAGAAAAGTCGAGAATGATGTGGCTTTCGGGTGCATTGTTGGTTGTAGTATGTGGTTTGTTGTTTTCCTATACATCGGCAAGTAAAAAAGCTGAAGGATGGGGAGCAATGCAATATCCGCAATTGGTTTTGGGTATGTTGGCTATTTTTACTTATGTTGGTGTGGAAGTTGCTATAGGTAGTAATTTAGGTGAGTTATTGAAACTGAAGGAGTTTGGCGGAATGCAATCGTCTGATATTGCGCCCTACATATCAATGTATTGGGGAAGTTTAATGATTGGGCGTTGGGCTGGAGCAATAAGTGTTTTTAATTTGCAAGGAAGCAAAAAGACTGTGGCATTAATTATAGTTCCGTTGGTGGCTTTTGCCATTATTTTAGGGGTAAATATACTTTCGGGTAAAGATATGAAACCTTTATATTATTATGTTTTCTGTGTATTAATACAAATTGGAGCGTTCTTTTTAAGTAAGGATAAACCCGCTAGAACTTTGACTATTTTTGGTAGTTTTGGTGTTATTGCGATGTTAATTGGTTTGTTTAGTACTGGAACTGTTGCTATTTATGCGTTTTTGGCGGGTGGTTTGGCTTGTAGTATTATGTGGCCATCTATTTTTAGTTTGTCTATTATTGGATTGGGTAAATACACTTCACAAGGGTCTGCGTTTTTAGTGATGATGATTTTGGGTGGTGGAATTATTCCGCCAATTCAAGGGAAATTATCGGATATTATTGGAATTCATCAATCGTATATTGTTGCTGTTGTTTGTTTTGCTTATTTAACATTGTTTGCTATTCTTGTAAAAGGGATGTTGAAAAAACAGAATATAGATGTAGATGCTATTGAAGTGGAAGGAAGTCATTAATTTTATTAATTATACAACAAAACTCCGATTGAAAATGTTATTTTCTTTCGGAGTTTTTTGTTATATGAATGGCTGAATAGCCCTGATTGAAGTGGAAATCCTTTTTTGAAAAGGGCACTTGGGCGGTTGTTTGATTGCCCTTTTTAAAAAAGATTGGAACGAAAAGCAGGAATTACCATTATTGAAAATGCCCGAGCCTTTTGCTTCAAAATAATAAGCTACTTATTCCACTCAATTTTTCTAGAAAAGTACATTACGGCTGCTAAAATGGTAAATAAACCCATGCTTCCTACTAACAACGCATAATCTTCTAATTGAATGATTACGAAGATAAAAATGTATAAAACCGTTAATGAAATTCCAATGAAAAGCGGAAACTTTTTGTCTTTTAAAATGGAAATCGAATACAGCGAAATCAACGCAATAACTGATGTTGCTGCAACAATATAGGCAAACGAAAAACTACTGTGTTCGGTAATGGAAATCAGTAGCGTGTAAAACATGATAAGTGCAATTCCAATCATTGAATATTGAAAAATATGAATATTTATTTTACTGATAGACTGAATTAAAAAGAAGACTAAAAAGGTTAATCCGATGACTAAAAAACCATATTTTGAAGCACGTTCGTTCTGTTGGTATTCGTCAACGGGTGTGATGAAATCTACGGCAAAAGCATATTTACCAAATTCGGGTAATACTTCAAAATACTGTTGGGCAAACGGACGATTAAAGTGTAATATTTTCCAATTTGCGGTAAAACCTTTGGCTGTAATTTCTCTTGAAATAGGAGCGAAGTTGCCGTTAAAGTTAGGTGAATTCCAGTTGGAAGTTATTTTTGCATCGGTAGTTTTTCCTATTGGAACTATTTTAATTTGTTTGCTTCCGTTGAACGAAATGTCAAAGTTGAACGTTGCGTTATTTTGAAGCGATTGATAGTCAAAATAGTTGGTTTCCAGGCTTTCAATGCTATCATTTGTTGCATTGGCAACCGATTCAAAAGTTAAATTTTGATTGCCTAATTTCATTTTCACTTCGTCTTTTAAACTTTTTAAATTGGTGGTGCGAATCATAATTTTGGCTCTATTCCAATAAATATTTTCGGCTGGAATTCCTTTTGAAACAAAATCTAGATTGTTATATTTTCCGTCGAATTGCATTTTTGTAGAAAAAACATTCGATTTATAAATGCTTCGTTCCAAAGGTTTTTCCATCGTTACTTCTGATTTGTTATTCAATTTTTCTGGAAAAAAGTACGCATAGTTATTTCTTCCAGTCATTGGATCTTTGTACGGAATTTTTAAAATTGGTCCATAAAAATAAACCGAATTTCCCCATTTTGAAGTGGTTTCTGATATGACTTCTTTTTGTCTTACACTTCGTTCTACAATTAAATCTTGTACTAGAGTTAACGGAACTAATAATACTAAAATTAAAATTCCCACCATAATCATTTTGGCGGTTGAGGATTGAAAAATTGATTTTTTTTCTTGAAAATTGTTTTGATTTTCCATGATTGTTTGATTTTTATAATTATTTAATATTGAATGATTCTTGAATAGTTTGAATAGGAATGGTTAGCATTTTTTGAAAATCTAAATCGTGAAATTGATGTGCTTGCCGACCTCTTTGATATTGTTTTTTGAATTGTTTTGTTTTTGATAAATAAAATAGGGTTCCGATAATGATTACGGCAAACATATAGCTGCTTTTTTTACCGTTTCCGAAAAGGTAATATTGCATTCCAATTTCGTCAACTACTGAAATTCCTGTGTTTGTAAGTACATGAATGATGTCATGATCTTCAAGTTTAGGTTGGATTTCAAAATTGTATTTTAGTAAAAAACAACCAAGTTGAAATCCAAGTGATTCTTGTGGCATAACAATAAGTTTTGGAATATCAATATCCCATGCTTTTTGTTTTTTGAATATTTTTTGGTACGGTTTTTTTGTTAACTCGTACAATTTTTCAATTAATAATTCTCTCATAATACATTTAAAGTACTTTGAATTTCAAAGTTGTTGAATAAAAAAATAGTTAGCTTTTTTTGATTAATTTTTCTAGAGCGTCAATATGGGCTATAAAAGCATTTCTTCCTGCTTTAGTAGCACTATATTTAGTATTAGGTTTTTTTCCTATAAATTGTTTTTCTATTAGAATATATTTTTCAAGTTCAAGTGCTTTGGTGTGGGAGGCAAGGTTACCATCAGTAACACCCAGTAATTCTTTGAGCATATTGAAATCGGCATTTTCATTGACCATCAAAATAGACATGATGCCCAAACGAATTCGGTGGTCAAAGGCTTTGTTTATATTTTGGATGATGTTTAGCATAAATTACTTTCTATCATATTTAAAATACATCAAACTTCCATATAAAATATGACAACCCCCGAATCCTAGTGCCCAAAACAATAATCCGTAGCCTAAAAACCAAGTAGATAGTAAACCTAAAACGATCATACTTAGTCCAAGATAACGAACATCGCCTAAGGTATATTTGCTAGCATTTAAACAGGCAAGTCCGTAAAACAATAGGGTAGAAGGAGCTACAAGCACCATAAAATCTTTTTCTATGATAAATAAAATAAAAAAACCGCCGGTAGCTAATGGAATTAAAAAATTGATTAACAATCTTTTAGAGGCTATATTCCAAACGCTTTCGTTTTGTTTTTTTGCTTTGTTGATACTAAATACAAATCCTGTAATGATGGATAAAACCAAAACTGCAAATGCAATGGCAACTAATTTGATAGCACTGATTTCAGTTAGTACTAAGTTTTTGTAATCAGCAGTAATTGAGGTGTTTTGGTATAGAATTGAGTAGGCGAATCCAGCGCCAAGTAAAGCATAAATACCAGCTAATATTCCTGACATTCCACTTAATGAAATAAAACGAGATGATTTGTTCATCATTTGTTTGATTTCATTTAGATCATTTAAGTATTTTTCGTTTTCCATTTTAAAGTACTTTGAACTGCAAAGTAAGTGCTAAAAAATTTATCAAACAAATTTATATTACATTTTTTTTAAATAATTAAAAAAATAACTTAGTTAACTAGTATTTCCGAGTTAGGAATTTGAAATATTTTGGTAAAATACTTATCAAGACAAAGCATGTTGATTTTATTTTTTTCGGTTGAATGAAACACATTTTGTCCAATTCGTAAAAAATAATTTTCAATAGGGGTTTTAGGTTTATCTTCAGATTCACTTTCAAATTGTATATTAGATACAGTTACAGTATAGATTCCGTCTTTAATTTCAACTTCAAAATCCATATCAAATGCTTGTTCAAAATACCACCCACCGCCTTTGCAATCGCAGTTTAATTTAGATCCTTTGCCTGTATTTTCTGAATAGTTTGCACTTATTTTGCCATGACTTTTGTCAATTATTTTTAAAATTTCTGCCTCCGACGATTTATAAGCCAATTTCCAAGTTACTTCTTTTCTTTCGGCTTTAAAATGATGCTCTTGCGCAAAAGACGTGGCACAAAACAAGATAATTAAAATTAATATTTTTTTCATTTCCATTTATTTTGGGGTTATTGTAATCAAAAAAAATTAGCTTCGTTACCCGAAGCTAATTTTAAATTAATTTCAAAACAAAAATATAAAATTAAAATGGATTTGACCACTTTGCATCAGTATAAACATTTGTTCCTGATAATGTTTTTAAAAATGCAATGACTGAATTAACTTCTGTTGCAGTTAAATTTAATTTTTGACCCATTCCGTTTGGTTTTAAACGTTGGTCTAAATTTGTGTTATTTGCAGTTGCATTTGTCAAATCGCCATAATGACCAATAGCAGCTTGCAACGAATTAATTACCGCAGTGTGCATTAATGGACCATTTAAAGTACCGTCAGTTTTGACTAAATCTCTAAGAGAAGGCGATCTTGTATTTGTAAAATCTTGACCACCGGCTATTGAACCTCCAATTCCATTGCTTCTTGTGTTAGGGTCAATATCAAACTCTGGAGCTCTGTGGCAACCTGCACAACCTAGTCCTCCAGATGTTCTGTTACCTGTAGCATTAAAAACGGGTGGTGCCATATAAAGTGCCTTACCAGCGTTTTCTTGATCTGTAAAATTTGAAAAATTGGCATTATCATTTGCGGCTAAAGCCCTACCAGTATCGTATTTTGAGTCAAACGATTGGATACTTCTGATAAACTGAGCTAAGGCAAGTTGGATTTTACTTTCTGTGATTTCTTCAGTACCATAAACAAATTTAAACAACTCTTTGTAGTATCCAATTGCGCTTAATTTGGTTAGTAATGTTGTAAAATTAGCATCTCCATTTGTGCCACTAAATCCCATTTCACCGTGATCTTTTATTGGCATAGTTGTTTGGGTTTCCAAATTAGCAGCTCTTTCATCCCAAAAGAATTTTGTTTCAGCAGCAAATCTTGTATTTATTAATCGCATGGAGTGTCTTCCGGTTGTTCCGTTTACACCTTGACTAGCTATGGCAACATCTGAAAAAGCATTGTTTTGTTGGTGGCAACTTGCGCAAGAAATGGTATTGTTGGATGATAAATTTTTATCGTAAAACAAAACTCTTCCAAGAGTTGCGCCTTTATCTGTAATCGGATTTCCGTTTATATTACTTTTTGTAATATATCCAGGAACAGTTTGGTTGGCGTAGTTAGCTAAATTTTCTAAATCTATTTTTGTACCAAAAGCAGCTTTCACATTTGGATACAATACATCTTCATAGCTATCACTTTTTCCACAAGAAATAAGAGTTAAAATTAGGGCTGATAAAATTCCGATTTGTTTATTCATAATTTAAGGGTTTTAGATATATTTATTTCTTTATAATAACTTGATTTGATTTTGTTGTATTTCCTGATGTAAATTTGATAATATAAGTACCGTCGTATATATCCTGAACGTCAAAATATGCAATTGATTGTCCTGTATTAATCAAAGTTGATTTAATTAATTTTCCGTTGATGTCAATTAAATCAATAGCAATAGTGTTTTCAACCAATCCATTAACTTGAATAGCAATTAGTTGACTTGCAGGATTAGGGAAAATTTTTATAGAAGCTTCATCGATTGAAAATTCATTGTTTGTTAAGGTGTATGTACTTGTTGCTTCTGTAACTGTAGTCACTTTAGCGGCTGTTTTGTTACCATAGTAAGTTGGGCCAACTATGTAAGGATATGCTGAATTATGATTGGCATCAACAGTACAAAAATAAGCATAAATTCCATTTGGATATTCAGGAGTAATGCAAAAACGACCATTGTGAACATCTAAATAATCAGGTTGAGATGGATGTGAAATGTATTCATAATCCTCTTTAAATGATCCAATTGGGTAAGTTGAATTTACTGCAGGTCCATCAGTTACATCTGTACCATCTGCATATAGAGATCTAACTGTAATAGTTCTTTTTTGATACCCCGATTTCATTCGCGTAATTCCTCCTGTACCGTTGGTGTTCAGATAACCATAAGCACCATAAATAGGAAATCCATCATACGCAAAACCAATTAGTGGTGAGTGCTGAGTTGTATTAATTGCGTACAAACCATCAGCATCGTAAAGATTGCAAATAGTTGAAACTGTATTCAAGTCTAAATCAAATGCACTTGGATTTTGATGATGGTGGTAATTTGTGCCTGCAGGATGACCTTTTGAACAATCAAAACCTAATTTTTCATATACAATGGCGTCTCTATTCCATACTCCATCACCACTACCGCCAATTGGACCTCCAGCAAATGCACCGGTTGATGATTTCCAAGAAACACCGTCTCTGTAATCAAACATTGCAACACCATTTATAAAAACGCCAATGTTACCAGCAGATGTTGATGTTGGTGTACCTGTATTTTGTGTAGGATTCAATGGAAATTTGAAAATTGCATTCTGATTTCCAGCATTATTTGGATTTCCATCACCTGTAAAAGGACCAACAGGATAGGCCGGAATTCCTGTAGCATTGACATATACCCAATTGGATGAATACCGCACTTGTTGGCAATTAACTAAAATATTGTTTGAAATTGCTGTTGAGTTGCCTGAAGTGTAATATTTACCAGTTACAGTTGTGTTTTGCAACCATTTTGTTATTGCGGGGTTGGTTTGTGCATAATTTACTGTGCTTAAAGCTAGTAGTGCGAGTACTTTTAATAGATTTTTTTTCATAGTTATTTTGTTTTTCAATTGATTAGACGAAAGATTATTTCATTTCTTGTGGTTATATACTAATTATTTTGGATACCCGAATTTTTTATTAAAAAGAAACTCTTTGTCGGTTAAAGTCTTTAAAAATGAAATTAGTTCAGTTCTTTGATTATCAGTCAAATATAATGGTTTTTTTAATTCTTTGCTCAGTGTTTTTGATTTTTTTATTTCAAAACTATAATGATTAACTACTTGGACTAAATTTGAAAAACGTCCATCGTGCATATACGGAAGTGAAAATTCAACATTGCGTAAAGTGGGTACTTTAAAAAGTAACGAATCACTACTTTTTTGAGTAATTTTCATTCGTCCAAAATCATTTAAAGTTGGATCAATTTCAAGGCCATTGTTTTTATAATCAGATGAAGTAAAAAGAGGTTCTTTGTGACATGAAGCACATTTATCTTTAAAAACTTCATATCCTTTTTTTTCCATTTCAGAAAATTGCATCTCGCCATTTAATACCTTGTCATACTTAGAGTTAAATGTTTTTAATTGAACTAAAAATTGAGCTATAGCTTGTAGGGTAAACTGACCAGTTATAGTTTCTGTATCAAATGCATTTTTAAATAATTTTTTGTAAACCGCATTTTGATTTAATTTAAAAACTACTGTACTCATTTCCTCATCCATTTCATTTTTGTTTGTGATAGGAGCTAAGGCTTGCATGTCCAAATGATTTATACCACCATCCCACATAAAACTTTTGTTCCAAGCCAAATTTTGTAATGTCAATGAATTTCTTTCTCCAATTTTCCCATCTATTCCGTGACTTAATTCATGATCAATATGAGTAAATCCAGTTGCTTGTAAATGACAACTTGCACAGGAAATAGTCCCATCTCTGGATAAAATAGGGTCGTAAAACAATTTTCTGCCTAACTCAAATTTGTCCTCGGTTAATGGGTTTTTATCAAAATTATAAACTGGTTTTGGCCATAACTTAGGATAATCAAATATAATAACATTCATTTTTTTTATTGAAAATGAAGCCATTACAATCAAAATTGCAATACTAGTTATAATATAGGTTGTGTTTTTTTTCAATTTCAATAAAACATTTTAGTTAGTATATTGGCTAAATCTACAGCTTTTTGACAAGGTATCATTATTGAATTTGTTTCTTTTAGTTTTATTTCAGAAAAAAATCTAGAAACATCAATTACTACATTCAGATTAGCATCTTTTGGTGTACTATTTATTTCTCTTAGTGCCAAAAAAGGTGACAGATAACCACCAATATGAAATTGAAACTTATTTTTTGGCGTTGTACAACTCGAACTTTTTCCTTCAATTTTAAAATTGATAAAACCACTTTGCCATGCCCAATACATTCCTTTTGTCACATCTAAATCACCTCCAAATGCTCCGGAAACATTGGTTAAACTATCAATTCCAACCGAAAATTTAATGTTTTTTACCGATTTTGTTTTAATGTCAGAATTAAGGATAATTGGTACAGAAGGGGTGATTTTTTCAAAATCAATCAAATAAAAACCATTATCAGTTAAATTTGTATTATCATCAAAATCAATATGTATTTTAGAAA
>Ga0247722_10002258_pt1 | contig 10089 bp, 13 predicted proteins | sample MSEWelMarce3H_FC_FD_189094 | JGI IMG/M metagenome (GOLD analysis project Ga0247722, IMG submission 189094) | Subsurface sediment microbial communities from gas well in West Virginia, United States - MSEEL Well Study Marcellus 3H_FC | ecosystem: Environmental > Terrestrial > Deep subsurface >...
ACGTCGGGGGGGGGACGTGACTGGCGAATCAGGCAGCGTTAGGACGTCGGCGGGACGTGGATGGCGAACGAGGCGCAGGTGGGCTGGCTCGCGAGCTTCCCCACCAGCAGGGACATGCGCGTCTCCATGGAGTCCAGCACGTCGGCCTTGGTGCTCAGGGGGTCCGCGCGCGCCTTGTCAATGAACCGCGAGCACTCGAGCAGGGCCCCCATGAACGTGGGGGGGTCCGTGTGCACCATGCGCAGATAGCCGGCCATCCCTGTCCTGTTTTCTTGGGGGGCTTGCCCGCCCTTGTGATACGCGCCTCGCTTTAGCGAATCAGGTCAAGCCAAATCAGGTCCTTGTGATACGCGCCTCGCTTTAGCGAATCAGGTCAAGCACATCAGGGCAGGCCCACTACGATCGGGATGAGCTCCACGCACCCGTTGTCCCGGTTCCACTGCATGGTCTCCAGCGTCTTGAAGTAGGCCTCGTCGAAGCACATGTACGGCACCGCGGACGCCCTGGCCGACCGCAGGCGGACCAGGTGCGCCGTGTCCTGCACCAGGATCGACTGCTGGCGCTTCACGGGGGGCGAGGCCGTCGGGAACGCCCCGCACGTCCGGTGGTCCCCGAACATGCTCCCGAAGCAGTTGGCGCGGGGAGCCCCTCTGCGCGGGGTGCGTATATAATCAGTTTCGGGAGGGGGGTGACACGACAAGCCAAAATGACACTGGGCCTCATCTTCGGGGTGTCTCTGGTCATGACGGGGCTGGTCCTGCTGTGCCACCTGAGCTACACCCATTTGGACAAGATGAAGCCCGTCGACGAGACTGACGTGGAGGATCCCAGCATGGGGAGCCCCAAGGAGCTGCACAACGACTGCCTCCTGCCCTTCTGCTTCTTCCAGGTCTCGCAGGTCATGAACCACGAGTCCTGGATCGTCACGTTTCTGCTCTGCGGGGCCACCGTGCTGGTCCTGAGCATGGTGTGATTGTGTCTGGGCATGTGTGTGTGTGTGTGTGGACCTGAACAGCCAGACGCCCTCCGACGGGTGCATGTTGGTCACGACCCCGTTCATGTGCCGGGTCGTGTCCGTGCAGGCGTTGTACACGGCCACCTCGTCCGTGCCGTGCGACAGGATGTCGTGCTCCACCGTGTCGGACGTGAAGGCCGCCAGCTCTCCGGACTGGTGGGCTTGGATGTCCTGCGGTTCACGCGAGCTATTTAGTCGCGAGCGGTCGGCACGCGGCACGGATCCCTCGAAATGCCCTTCATCATGAGCTACCCCTACGTGATCGAGCCCCCTGCTGTCCCGGAAAAGACAGCCTCAAAGAACAGTAAGCAGTCCGTTCCCTACAACGTCTTGGGAGCGTTCCTCCAGGCCTTCACCGTGGACGACGTGTTCGCGCGCAAGATCAAGTAACTCCTCCCATCATCTCGCCGTAAAAAACCTGCATCGACCGCACGGGGATCTCGAACGCGTCGGCCAGCCCCTTGATCAGCCGACAGCGCGCGCGTCTGCACCCCTTGCGCAGCCACCAGGCCTCTTGCGAATCGCAGATGTCCTGTTTGGGGCGGGTATAAATCAGTCTGTGTTTGTGTGTGTGTCGACTTGTAAAATGGAGGGATATGGCAAGCGAACCTGTGCAGACCAGCTCTTGCCCACGTCGATGGCCATGTTGCAAAACGTGTCGCTCGCCCGCGCCATGCCGCCGGAGCACACGATGAACAGCCTGTGCGTCCGGATGTCCCGGTTGAACCCCCGGATGTACGCGTGGTAGATGCCGATCCGCTCGGGCAGCTCGGGCGTCCAGTGCTGGCTGTCCACCGTCAGCAGGCCCGTCGCCTGCACGGTCCCGTGCGTCGTCACCGTGCTCGCGTTCTCCGGCACGCAGTCCAGCGTCGCCGGTACGCACTCCCGCTCCACCTTCTCCAGAAACGCCCGCATCCTCTCGCGATTCTCGGCCGGCTCCGACATGAGCCGCATGATCAGCGCCTCGTCCGCCCCGTGGCACTCCACGAGGGTGTGCCCGTGGAACATGGTGCGCACCACAGGCAGGCAGTTCCCCGTCGCGAACCTGTTGCACGTGAACCGGAACCCCATCAGGTCCCCCAGCTCGTTGATGTGGTGTGTCGGCATCACCAGGACCCTGCTGGACGGCTCCTGTGAGAGCATGCTCTCGCACGTCACCCTCTCGTCGTTGCTCAGCGGGTGCATGGCGAATTGCTCCATCAGGCGTTGCATTTTTTCCAGGGGGTGTTTTGGCCACGTCGTTTGGGTATATATGCCCTCCGAGGGCCCGTGGCGAGAAACATGTCGCTTTGTTGGGAGCTTGTGGTAGGACCGCCCCTGCCTGCAGCCTCCCCGCCTGTACCATCACCATCGTTACCCCCGCCTCGACCCACGCGTTGGGGGGCTCCTCCGTCGAGCGATGGCGATGGGGGGTCTGCGCGAGTTCCAAAATCATCGAAAAAGGATAAACTGCCTCCGCCTCAACGGACGCGCTGGGGATCGGTGACTCCGCCGTCGAGTGATGATGGAGAACCATTTCCTTCTGTCAAGCCACCTACTCGTCTACCAGGAAGACCTATTGTGGAACCGCCGACCCCGCCGTCCGACGATGGTGGTGGTCCAGTGCCTCCCCGAAAACCGACTGTCATCCCTTTCGTCCCTATGCGTGACGCCATCGAGCCTGTGAGGGAGATAGTCACGAAACTCTTGGATGGCATGCAGCGGATCGAATCTCTCTGTTACAGTACGTACAGGATCCGCAACCCTCCAGTGCTTCCCCCTGATAGCCGTGAACGGCCTGAGAAACCTCCTGGTGATGATAATGGTGAACCAGCAAGGCCCCTCCCAGAATGGAATCCAAGGTTTGATGATTTTGGCGATGATCTGACAATCGAAAAATGGCGAAAGGTTGTTGTCGACTTCAGGAAAAGAGGAAAATCAGCAGCCACGTCTGAATTGGTAGCACATCTTCGAGCTTTGATGCTGTTCAGTGTCCAGTTTGTTAGAAATCATATAAGCTTTCTGGGCGTTTTGATCTATTATTTTGACGGAAAACCTGGTCGCGGTGTTTTGACGGCTGATAGTCTTCGTGCTCAAGTGAATCATTTTAGTGCTGTAGAAAGTGAATGGTCGAGGTTGGCAGAACTGAGAGACATTGTTGATTATTACTCAGGGTTCTTGGTAGAGGCATACAACGAATCCAGAGATATTGTGAAGGGGCTACATGAATATCTAAGAATGTTTGACGATGGCATTGGATCCATTCCTGGTTTCAAGATTTACAAGTCTGCTTTGACACAACAGTATATGAGAGGGGACTTACTGAAGAATTATTTTTTTAATGAGTACCATCTGCTGGGTTCAGCAGGTACTAGCGCTGTTTTGTGTCTAAGTCTCAACCATCTGTCTGCTGTAGAAGGGATTTCGCCATCTATTCGATTTACGACATTTCAAGACTCTGTAGTGAAAATCTTGCGGGGTTGCCTGGAGGAATGGGAAAACTACAATCCAGTGGATTTCTATGGGGATGATCAGTCACCAGACCCTCCAGACGACGACGAACCAGCGGGTGGAGGATGGGAGGTAGTGACTGCAAGACGTCCGTTTGTTTCAGAGGAAATGAGAATAGAGGTATTAGTCGCAGAAAATCGGGTTATACGAGACCTGATTAAAAATTTGAATGATGATTTTCGACGATCCCCTGAAGCGCCTGGCATGAATGATGTTTTGCGCTTGGTAATTGAACAAACAGCCTTGTTGGATCGTCAAGTGGCTGAGGAAAGGATGTTGAGAAACCTACTTACAGAAAGAAGGCGTGTAGAATCTCTGCCAGGGACTAATGAACAGAAGAAAGAGAGCTGGACACTGTATTATGAGAATGCCTTGGATAATTCAAGACAAGATTATCACAGAGTGGAAATGCAGATTCAACAACTCTCAAAAACGTTGGATAGTCCAGGACATGATGAGCATTTGATTGAGACTCTGAGGCATGAATTGTCGCGCCTTCAATCAGATTTACCCGACATTCGAGAAAGAGTATTTTTTTTCGAACGTAAATTAAGAGATCTGCTGAGCCCTGGAGGTGCAAGTGAAGACAGGTCAAGAGGAGGATTCAAAGAAATCAAATTGGCTATAACTAATGGCTTGCGGGTGGTGGATGACAGTGAATCAAGCGCATCCGAAGTCTGTCGTGCTGAAAGTAGAATAGAGGATCAATTAAGCAGATTAGAATCTATTGACGAAGTTGAAGCGGATGAAGCAGATGTGAGCGAAATTAGAAGTTTTACCCAACATTGCATGTCTGTTCGACGAGCCTTGGATCTGGAACTTCTGGAATTGCAAATTGCACAGAGGAGACTGGAAAACATAGATGGGAGAGAAGATCAATCTGCAGAGATACGCGACTTAATACGCGAACTGAGCGCTAGAACGAAAAGCAATTTAGATCAACTTTCGGAGCTGGAAAAAATGCTCGACGGTGCCTTGAACCGACAGCTAACCCTGGAGCGGGACCCGATCCTGTATAAAGCCTGGCTGGACGCCACGCTGGACCAAGGGCGACGCGCATGAACCGGTACATGCATCCCGCGAACCAGTCCATGCACAGGGCCAGGCAGAACAGCCGCATGCGAGACATCCAGGAGTCCCAGATCCTGCTCCTGGAGCTCGTCACGACGGAGCCGACGATCCTGCAGAGCTTCAAGATCATCGAGTCCATCTGCCTGTCCCAGGGCATCTTCTGCCGGATCCAGGGCGCCGAGGTCTCGAAGCCGTTCCAGCGCTTCCTCGACGACCACTACCTCCCCTTCTGCCGGGCCGCCATCCGGGCCATGTTCACCTACGGCTTCGTCCCGTGGCGCACGCGGCGGCTGGGCAAGGGCGACGAGGTCCCCGAGGTCCTGCCCCCCGGGACCTTCAGCTGGCACACCGAGGTCGGCCCGGAGGAGCAGGCCCGCGCCCCCCACTCCGGGCATCACCACCAGCATCACCAGAAAAAGCGCCGCCGGTCGGAGCCCTCGGAGCAGCCCATCGGCCTCGACGACGACGACAGCCGGCTGGTCATCTACCGGATCACGCCCTCCGCGGGCGGCGTGCGCGAGGAGGACGTCTCCATCTACATCTCGACCCCGCCCGCCCTCGACGTGTCGGCCAACTCCTGCCTGTACGCGACCGTGCCGTCCCCGCTGTCCTACCTCCTCACGGACTACAAGAACCTCCGCGAGGCCCAGAAGCGCCGGTCGCACGCCGACGCCTGGAACACGACCGCCCGCATCGTGAGCACGTTCAAGCCGTCCCTGCGGCAGGTATCCTCGTGGTTTTTTTGGTTTTTGTTATTTTGATGGGGGTGATGGCCTGCAGGATCTCAGCCTGCCTGCCTGTCCGGCAGGAGGACAATCCGTCGCAGTACCTGATGGACTTTGTGCACGAGGACCACTACGCCCCGCCCGCCATCGGGGAGAGCATGTTCCCCAACATCCAGGCCCACAACGTGTGGCAGCGGGAGCACGTCATGCGCCGCCAGATCATGGAGACGCCCTCCAACCACCACCCAGAGGTCTACGCGCTTCCCAGGGACCACGACGTCGTGCCTCAGACGCGGCTGGACCCCTGCGAGGACCTGGCCTTCCTCCTCGACAAGTACCGGCGCGACGTCTCCTCGCTCACCGGTACATTCTTCTTTTTTTTCTCGTTTTTCCTGCCTGCTGGGTGATATCCAGCTTTATTTCTGCCGAATCGCAGGCGTGCCCTTCGAGATGCTCGTCGGCGCCAACAGCGGGAGGCAGGAGACGGTGCGCCGGACCATCGCGTCGGGCCGCATCTTCTCGTCCAACATGCACGAGATCTGCCGCCACGTGCAGACCCTCCTCCGGGTCATCTACTGTGAGATCTACTCGGCCAAGCAGGAGGACGTGGAGTTCGTCCTGGTGCCCATGCCCCGCTTGGAGGTCGAGACCATCGCAGACTTCAAGGTCCTCCACGAGATCGGCGCCCTCACGCCCGACATGACCCTCAAGCTCTCGCGCATCCTCCTGGGCGACGAGCCCATGTCCACGAAGAACCGGGCCCCCGCTCCCGGGAACCCCGCCACCGAGCCCTTTCCTGAGAAGCAGGCGCCGAAGGAGGATAAAAGGCCCAACAAGCCCGAAGCCAAAACGGCGCGCAGGCCATGAACCCCTTGACCGTCACCACCGCACTAGCCCAAGGACAAAACGGCGCGCAGGCCATGAACCCCTTGACCGTCACCCCAGCACCAGCCCAAGGGCAAAACGGAGCGCATGCAGTGAATAAAAGCCAGCCTCCCATCAGGCTCTCTCAACCCCCCTCCCGCAGCATGGCCGCCCTCACCATGATCGACATTCAGGACGCGCGCATGCTCGTCGTCCCGTCCCCGCGCCGCATACCCACGGCCAAGGAGATGGCCGCCTTCGTGTCCCGCCTCGCGCCGATCGAGATGGCCGCGCCCTCCCTGTCCCAGCCCTCCCAGTCGCTGCTCCCGGTCTCGCGCCCGGAGGGCAAGCAGGTGCAGGCCCCCGCCCCCTCGCAGCCCGGCGTCTGCATCCAGGGCTGGACCATCCCGCTCGCCTACGTCGCGTGCGGCGTGACCCTCTGCCTCTGCAACATCCTGGTCCCCGACGGCATCGTGGGCTGCGTGCACGTCCTCTGCCCCATCTGGACCCTCACGCTCGCCGCGCACGCCCTCGCCACCTCCGACCCGGCCTGGCTCTGGCTGGGGGCCCTCACCGGCCTGCTCCTCCCCTTCGTCCTGCTCCTGCGGGACGTCCTCTTCGTCTGCTTCTACCTCCTCGTCTTCGCCGCCTTCGCCACGGGGCGCTTCTGGCAGACCCTCCAGGGGCCCCCGCTCGTCCTCGCCTGCGTCTCGTGGGCCGGCCTGCTCTCCGGCTGCACCCTCGCCGTCCTCGCCGAGCACCCGCGCGCCCAGGTCAGCGTCGCCACCTTCTTCGGCCTGTCCGCCGCCATGGTCAGCAGCGCCGCCCGCTTCGGCAAGGTCGTCCTGCGCGTGGCTTGATCTTCTTTCTACTGCGAGGTGAGGAGATAAGGGACGTGCCTGCTTGACCGGAAAGGGTATAAAGCGGCCGCCCTCGCGCCGGCGAGAAACCACATGAACAACGACCTCTCGTCCTCCTGGATCGACGTCCCCGCCGAGCCGGACCCCAGGCAGCGCTGGTGCCCCCTGCCCCTCTTCGCCCCGAAATTTGACGCCGATGCCATGTCCGACCAGCCCGTCATGGTCGCTCGCACCGTCGTCGAGATGCGCCAGGGCCTCTCGCGCCAGCAGGAGATGAACGCCAGCTCGCGCCAGAAGGAAATGAACGCCAGCTCGCGCCAGCACGAGATGAACGCCAGCTCGCGCCAGCCAAACCAAAACGACGACGGGGGGCTGCCGGAGCTCCATCGCAGCCTCAAGGACTCCGAGGTCAAGACCGAGCTCCACCGCGTCCTCCAGTCCATCCAGTGCAGCAGCGACTACGGGGTCTACTTCTGCGAGAGCTTCCGCGACCCCCGCCGGCACTACATCGACGACTACTGGTCCGAGGTCAGCCACGAGGCGTTTGGCATCGAGGAGCTCCACCACCTCGTCGGCAAGGTCAACAGCTCCCCCCTGCCGGACGAGGCCCGCGCTCGTCTCCACGAGTTCGCGCGCCTCCTCGACCGCCTGGCCCGTCGCATCGACCGCGTGGTGCTCACTCCATAAAAAGCCGCGCCCTCCTCGACCATCTCCCTCCACAAGAAGATGCCATTCGTCCTGTTCGCCATGGCCCTCCGCCACCTGGTCCTGCTCCACCCGATCCTCCTTCTCCACTTCAGGCTGCTCCGGCTCTTCCTGGTGCTGCTCTGGGCCGTCCTCGGCATTCCGGCCGTGCGCGCCCTCCATAAAAACCCCTGCGTTTTTTTTCCAGCAGCCACCCGCATGCCTCCTCGCTGCTGCACGCCCATCTCCGACGAGTTCAAGCCGTCCTACGCCAGCGTCCTCGTCTACGGCCAGGACGCCGCCGTCAAGCTCGAGGACGCCGTGCGCGCCGCCGAGAGCAGGCAGCGCATCACCTCCTGCTTCACCGCCTGGTGCCGCGACTGCCAGAGGACCTACCTCCTCACCACCGACCTCGCTGCCTTCCCGTCCCCCAGCGCCCACCACACCCACCAGCTCCTCCTCCTCTCCACCCTTCGCGAGTCGGGCGCGTTTTTCCCGTCGGAGCCGGTGTGACGCGGGAATTTTTTTTTATTAAACGAGAACATTACATCGCAGTGTCCTCCTGCTGAGCTCGAGTAGCAGTAGCCGCTTTGGCAGCATACCAGGCGAAGATCTCGTCGCGTAGGGCGCGGTTGTTGGGCTCGGATGCTCCCTTCGTGTCATCTTTAATCGATTGCACGTTCTTGATGATGCAGTCCTTGAAGATCTGGCGCGCAGTGTCGTCCATCACCTTGTCCTCGCAGATTTTCTGGTAGATCAAAAAGGATTTGGAGACGTGGTCGAGCGTGTTTTCCTGCTTGAACGCCTCTATCACCAAGGTCATCCTGGTGTTCTCAGTTTCCTTCCGGCAGACCTCGATCTCCAGTATCCTTTCCTTCTGAGGCAGGCTAAACTCGTTCAGGTCAGGCTTCCTATCGGGGACCCTGATGAGCGTGACGTGGGCTTGGGCTTCCGAGGACATGGCAGGTTTGCTTGGGGGGTTTTGGTTTTTCTGCCAGAGCCGTCTCTCCCTCTCCTTTTATAGCCTTTTTTTTCAGGACAGGGCGCGGCTGGAGGGCTGTCACGTCCACAGGGCTGGTCTATTGCTGGGCAGCGTACCAGGCAAAGACCTCGTCGAACAGCGGGCGGTCTTTGTTGCAGTAGCTGTTCACCTGGATCATCTTGCCGTTGCACAGCTCGTCGTGCTTGCCAGGGGGCTTGCCGTGCTTGAGGACATACCGCTTCTTGAGCTCCTTGCCGATCAACTGGAGCCCCTCCGTCGGGATCCTGATCTTCTTCTCGTTGGCGACCAGGCTGATGCTGATCGGCCTGTGGTCCTGCCCGTTTGCAATCAACCCTTGCCCAGGGCCTTGCACCATGACCATGTTGAGGAAGTTGTCCTTGAGGATCAGGCACGCCCGCTCGTCCATCACCTCGTCATCCCCGCAGAGCGCGCGGTAGCTCTCGGTGCACTTGACGACGTGCTCGCGCATCGAGTCCCGCTTGAGGATCTCGAGCTCCTCCTTCGCCCGTGCAATGGCCAGCTCCTGCCGGGAAATGTCCAGCTCCTGCAGCTTCCTCTTGTGCCCCAGGGCAAACTCGTCCTGCACAGGCGCCTCGGCCGCCAGAGAGGCCCTCGCCATCTGCGGGATGGGAGCGGACGACTGGGCGTTGGCCTCGATCTCGTCCATGAGCGAGCCGTCGCCGGCGTAGTAGCGGGAGAGGATGGAGACCATGGCAGCGCGCATGTCCTTGGCTTTCTCGCCCCCGATCCACATGATGAGCTTCAGAGCGCCTTTGAAAGTGATGACGGGTTGTTCGACTTGACCTTGGCCAGGAAACTGGAAGTTACGACATTCTGTCGCAACCTCCCGTTTTCTTGATTCTGAGAGTCTTTCCCAGGTTTTGCTTGCCGACGTTGCTTTCTTACCACCAAAGTACATGATGGTATCACGGATGGACAGGTGCTGCAAGCCATCAAGCACACACATGCGAACACTTGCTCCAGGAACGATCTCGTCAACAGAGACGAGTGCTTGAACCTCCTCTGGCATGGCAGAAACTTTCTACCACAGCAGTCTCCCCCTCTCCCTTTATAGCCTTTTCCAGACAGGGCGCGGCTGGAGGGTTGTCACGTCCCCTTTAGAAGCTGCCCGCCCAGGTAGGCGATCCCGAGCACGGCCACGAGCAGCTCCCGCGTCCCGTCGTAGGCGAGCTCGATGCACAGAGAGAGATAGATTGAATCCAGAACCAGAGAAAAGCTGTGAATGTCCTTGCTCTTCAACAGCTTGGTCCTGCCAGCGAGGGATGCGCGTTTACCCCAAGCTTGTTCGCCTGTTTTTTTTTCTAGATTTCTCTAGCTATTATCTATCTTATCTCTCTCCCTCTCTCCCCTCCTACC
>Ga0247722_10002259_pt1 | contig 10087 bp, 6 predicted proteins | sample MSEWelMarce3H_FC_FD_189094 | JGI IMG/M metagenome (GOLD analysis project Ga0247722, IMG submission 189094) | Subsurface sediment microbial communities from gas well in West Virginia, United States - MSEEL Well Study Marcellus 3H_FC | ecosystem: Environmental > Terrestrial > Deep subsurface >...
CGACCACAAGATCGAATTGCATTAGTTGATGCTAAGACTGCATATGAGAAAATTTCTCCCTCATACTTCTCTGATAAAACTAGCAAGAGCAAGATTGATGTAAATGTAAATGGCAAGGCAACCTCTGTAAGTAATGGTGATGTTGTAATCGCCTCAATTACTTCATGCACAAATACTTCAAATCCATCCGTAATGATTGGCGCGGCTCTGCTTGCCAAGAAAGCAGTAGAAAAAGGATTGAGATCAAAGCCATGGGTGAAGACCACATTAGCGCCCGGCTCAAAAGTTGTTACTGGCTACTACGATCGCTCTGGACTTACTCCTTATATGGAGAAGTTAGGTTTTAACTTAGTTGGATATGGTTGCGTAACATGTATCGGAAACTCTGGCCCGCTACCAATAGAAATTAGCAAAGCGATTAACGACAATGATTTAGCGGTATCTGCGGTGCTATCTGGAAATCGAAACTTTGAAGGTCGAATCTCACCAGATGTAAAGATGAATTACCTAGCTTCACCGCCATTAGTTGTTGCTTATGCTTTAACGGGATCAATGAATCATGATTTTGAGAGTGAGCCAATTGGTGAGGGAAGTGATGGCAAGCCAGTATTTCTGCGTGATATCTGGCCAACCCAGTTAGAGATTCAATCTGTGATTGATTCTGCTATTTCATCGGAGATGTTTACCAAAGATTACTCATCTGTTTTTGATGGCGATCACAGGTGGAAATCTTTAGCCACACCAACTGGCAAAACATTTGAATGGGATGCTAAATCAACCTATGTGCGAAAGCCGCCGTACTTTGAGAATATGCCAAGAGATCCTAAGCCAGTTACGAATATTACTGGCGCCAGAGTGATGGCTATTTTGGGAGATTCCGTAACTACTGATCACATATCACCAGCTGGAAACATTAAAGCGGATTCACCTGCTGGCAAGTATTTAGCGCAGAATGGTATCGATCGCGCAGATTTTAACTCTTACGGTTCAAGGCGAGGCAATCATGAAGTAATGATTCGCGGTACCTTTGCAAATATTCGTTTAAAAAACTTATTGTTAAATGGCGTTGAAGGTGGTTTTACTAAAAACTTCTTAGCAAATGGGGAACAAGCTACGATCTATGATGCTTCGATGGCCTACCAAGCGGCTGGAATTCCATTAGTAATTTTGGCTGGTAAAGAGTATGGCTCTGGTTCTTCACGTGACTGGGCGGCAAAAGGCACAGCATTGCTTGGAGTGCGCGCGGTTATTGCAGAGTCCTTTGAGCGAATCCACCGTTCTAATCTGATTGGCATGGGAGTTTTGCCATTGCAGTTTGTCGATGGTGAAAATGCTAAATCACTTGGAATAACTGGTGATGAAGTATTTGAAATTACCGGTGTTGAAGAGTTAAATTCTGGGGCAGCGCCAAAGTTTGTCAACGTTTCCACCGGAACGAAAAACTTTAAGGTTAAATTGCGAATAGACACACCTGGTGAGGCAGATTACTACCGCCACGGTGGGATTATGCAGTACGTATTACGCTCACTTTTAAAGTAAATCGCTAAATCATTAGTACGGGTTTAAACTTGGCCCATGCTTGAATCCATTAAATCACCCGCTGATCTTCAAGGGTTATCTGAAGATCAATTAGCGCTATTGGGTGAGGAGATTCGAGCCTTTTTAATTGAAAAAGTTTCAAAATCTGGTGGGCATTTAGGTCCAAATCTAGGAGTTGTTGAATTAACAATTGCAATACATCGCAGCTTTGAATCGCCAAAGGATGTCATTATTTTTGATACTGGACATCAAAGCTACGTCCATAAATTACTTACAGGTCGCTTAAGTGGTTTTGATAAGTTAAGACAACGCGGTGGTTTAGCAGGTTATCCAAATCGAAGCGAGAGTGAACATGATGTAGTTGAGAACTCTCACGCATCAACTTCTCTATCTTGGAGTGATGGAATTGCAAAGGGATTTAAGTTAACTAATCAAAATGATCGCACGGTAGTTTGCGTAGTTGGAGATGGCTCGTTAACTGGTGGCATGGCATGGGAGGCTTTAAACAACATTGCTTCCAGTACAGATGAAAAATTAGTAATAGTTGTAAATGATAATGAGCGCTCTTACTCACCAACTATTGGTGGTGTTGCCACCTATCTTTCAACACTTCGAACAACTAGAGGGTATGAGAAGTTTTTAGATTGGGGTAAGGGAGTTTTGGAAAAGACTCCAGTAGTTGGCCAACCAATTTATGAAACATTACATGGAATGAAAAAAGGTATTAAAGATATTATCGCTCCGCAAGGAATGTTTGAAGATTTAGGTTTAAAGTACTTTGGTCCAATTGATGGTCATGATATTTTGGCGATGGAGAAGGCGCTTAAGATCGCAAAGGATTTTGGCGGCCCCGTATTAGTTCATGTAATTACTGAAAAGGGTAAAGGACATGCTCCGGCCATTAATGATGAAGCCGAGAAGTTTCATGCCGTCGGCGTTGTTGATCCAGAAACTGGGCAACCATTAAATAAAACTGGTAAATCTTGGACCTCTGTCTTCTCTGATGAGTTGGTAAAGATTGGAAGTGAGCGAAGTGATGTAGTTGCGATCACTGCGGCCATGATGGGACCAACTGGACTAGATAAGTTTGAAAAAAGCTTTCCAGAGCGAACCTTTGATGTTGGAATTGCCGAACAACATGCAACAACATCAGCAGCTGGCATGGCATTTGCTGGTCTACATCCAGTTGTTGCTGTTTACAGCACATTCTTAAATAGAGCCTTTGATCAATTATTACTAGATGTTGCACTACACAAAGCTGGCGTTACCTTTGTTTTAGATCGAGCTGGTGTGACTGGTGATGATGGCCCATCGCATAATGGAATTTGGGATCTTGCTCTAACTGGAATTGTGCCAACACTTCATGTTGCAGCGCCCAGAGATGGTGCCAGAGTTCGTGAGACATTACGTGAGGCAATAGATATTGCTGATGCACCAACATTGCTTCGCTTTCCAAAGGGAGCGGTAAATGAGGATATTCCAGCATTTGAGCGCAGGGATGGCATAGATGTTTTATATCGTGGCGAAAGCGCTGATATTTTATTGGTCAGTATTGGAGCATTTGCGGCAATGGCAGTTGAAGCAGCAGGTCAGGCTTATCGCGAAGGTGTTGGCGTAACTGTGATTGATCCACGTTGGGTCAAGCCACTACCTAAATCATTAATTACTATGGCACAAAGATATAAAAGCGTTGTTGTTCTTGAAGATGGAATTAAGCATGGCGGCATCGCCAGCACTATAAGTGAATTATTTAGAGATGCCGCATTAAATGTGCCAGTTCATTCAATAGGCGTTCCGTTGGAATTCATTGAACATTCAAAACGAGCTGAAGTGCTGGCAGATCTAGGAATTACTGTTCAAAATATAACTAGATCTTTAGTTAGTTGGAGCGCAAGTGAATTATCAGTTAAGGAAGAGATGCAACTGCCGCAGGATGAAAGCGCGAGCCGCAAACCGCTTCACTAATTCCTTCACGATCTAAGTAAGGCAGAATTCCACCTAGATGCATCGGCCAACCGGAACCAAGCAACATACAAATATCTATCTCTGCTGCAGTTGCAACAACTCCTTCATCTAGCATCATCTTTGCTTCAGTTGCGATCGCTTTTAATGCTCGCTCACGAACTTGATCTGCTGTTGATGGTGAGTTGCCTTTTTCAAGCAACGCTAGCGCCGCTGGATTGATTTGATTTACGCCCTTTTCATCTTTGATATAAAAAGTACGTACACCCTCTTTTACAAAACGCTCCATTGTTGGTGAAATTTTGTATCTTGGTCCAAGATTTTTATTTAAAGTTTGTGCAACATGAAGTGCCACGCCTGGACCAACTAATCCAAGTAGTTCAAGTGAGCTCATAGGAAAACCAAGTGGCTTCATCGCAGCATCTGCAACCTCATAAGGCGTTCCTTCATCCATGGCATCAGTTACTTCACCCATAAAGCGTGTGAGTAGTCGATTAACAACAAAGGCAGGTGCGTCTTTGACGATCACCATAGTCTTCTTTAAATCCTTACCAATGTTTATCGCAGTAGCTGTCGTTGCATCATCGGTTTTACTCGTCCGAGCTACCTCTAGTAGTGGCATAACCGCAACTGGATTGAAGAAGTGAAAACCAACGACTCGCTCAGGATTCGTTAATCCTTCTGACATTGCTTCAACTGAAAGAGATGAAGTATTTGTGGCCAGGATACATTCTGGTGAGATGATCTTCTCTAGATCCTTAAATAACTTTTGCTTTAGCGATAACTCTTCAAAGATAGCTTCCAAAATGAAATCTGCGGATGCAAAAACTTTCTGATCAACTGAGCCGGAGATATTTCCAAGCAGGCGAGCAGCACCTTCTGGGGATAAGCGCTTCTTCTCAACTAACTTAGCGATCTCACCATTGATCCATGCCAAACCTTTATCAACGCGCTCTTGATCTAAATCAGTAATAACTACCGGCACCTTTAAGTTACGCAGCATAAGCAGGGCTAACTGGGAGGCCATTAAGCCAGCTCCAACTACGCCAACTTTGGAAATTTTTCTTGCTAGTGCTGGTTTTGGTGCACCTTCTACTTTTTTGCGTTTTTTCTGAATTAAGTTAAATGAGTAGAGGGAGGCTCGTAACGCATCTGTCATAACTAAATCAGCTAGCACTTGATCTTCAGCATCAAATCCCTGTGACAACGTATTAGTTTGTGCTGCTGCAATTAATTCAAGTGCTTTAAGTGGGGAGGCGATCTGCGCGCCGCCATATTTCTTTGCCACCGCAGCACGGCCAGTAGCAATTGCTTTTGCAAATCCATCTGAATCTTTACTGTAGTCAGCCCGCTCTATTTTCTTGTTGCCACTAATAACTGCTGCAGCAAATTTGATTGAGTTTTCTAGGAAATCAGCTGGCTCATAAACTGCATCTACAACTCCTAAACCAAGTGCATCCTTTGCCTTTAGCATGGTGTTGTTGTTTAGTGCATTTAAAATAATTACTTGCACAGCTTTTTCTGGGCCAATCAACTTAGGCAAAATTGTGGCACCGCCCCAGCCAGGTACTAATCCTAAGAAGCACTCTGGTAGACCAATAAATGCAGTGCTAGCCAAACTTCGGTAATGACAGTGCAGCCCAACCTCTAATCCGCCGCCAAGTGCTAAGCCATTGATAAAGGCAAAGGTTGGCTTTTTGCTCTCGCCAAATTTTCTAAAAACATCATGGCCTAATTTTCCAATAGTAAGTGCTTGGGATTTATTAGTTAGAAATGAGAGACCAGAAAGGTCGGCACCTGCTGCAAATATAAATGGTTTACCTGTAATTGCAATTGCTACTGAATCAGATGATTGCGCTGCATCTATTGCAGCACGTAGTGATTCTAGGCCGGCCGCGCCAAAGGTATTTGGTCGGTTGTGGTCCATTCCATTATCTAAGGTAATTAATGAGAGAGTGCCAGATGTGCCAAATGGTGCAAGGGAGACTTCGCGCAGAATAGCTTTTGTTACAACCTCTTCAGGAGCGCCTTCGGGTAATTTAACCTCACTCATTTACTTAGCTCCTTTAAAGTTTGGATTTTCCCAAATAATTGTGCCGCCCATACCAAGTCCAATACACATAGTGGTAATGCCATAGCGAACCTCTGGGTGTTCTTTAAAGCCATTTGCTAAATTAAGAATTAATCGAACACCAGATGAAGCCAGGGGATGGCCCACTGCAATTGCGCCACCATAAATGTTTACGCGCTTATCATCATCAGCAATTCCAAAGTGATCTAAAAATGAGAGAACTTGAATTGCAAACGCTTCATTTACTTCAAATAAACCAATATCAGATATTTCTAATCCAGCTTTAGCTAGCGCTTTAATAGTGCTAGGAACTGGTCCATAACCCATGATCTCTGGCTCAACACCAGCAAAACCAAATGAGACAAGCTTTGCTTTAATTGGCAGATTTAACTCTTTGGCTTTAGCTTCAGATGCCAAAATTGCAGCGGTTGCGCCATCATTTAAGCCAGCAGCATTTCCAGCAGTAACTCGACCACCTGCTCTAAATGGAGTCTTCAATGCTTGTAGTGCCTCCAATGTTGTTTGTGGACGTGGTGGCTCATCGACTGTGGCAACACCCCAACCTAGTTCATCGGTGCGAATTGCAACGGGAATTAAATCTGGTTGAATTTTATTTGCCGCATATGCAGCCGCAGTTTTTTGTTGTGAGGCAAGTGCGTAATTATCAGCTCGAACTTTGGTTAAGTGAGGAAATTTGTCATGCAAACGTTCTGCGGTGGCGCCCATTTGTAGCGCATCCATGTCAACTATTTTCTCCGCTAAATATCTTGGGTTGGGATCAATACCATCACCCATTGGATGATTTCCCATATGTTCAACACCACCGGCGATTGCTAAATCATATGCACCCATATTAATTCCACCAGCAATTGTGGTTACAGCAGTTAGGGCGCCGGCGCACCAGCGATCAATTGAGTAACCTGGAACAGTTTTTGGAATTCCAGCAAGAATGGCAACAGAGCGACCAATATTCATTCCTTGATCACCAGTTTGAGTTGCAGCAGCAATTGCAACCTCATCAATTTGTGCGAGTGGCACATTTGGATTTCGCTCTAATAAACCACGAATGCAACGCACCATAATGTCATCGGCTCGAGTTTGGGCATAAAGAGAGCCAGCTTTACCAAAAGGGGTTCGGACCGCATCAACTAGAACAACATTTGTGGAGGACTTAGCGGTATTGATGGCTTTACTCATAAATAACTCCTAGTTAGCGATACGGGTGCTGATGTGCGCTAAGCACTAGGTTACTCGCGAGTAGTAAAAAAGGGAATTACTTAACGAGCACTTTTTGAGGTGCAGCCTTTAAATATAAGCGCAGAACTAGGGCCAGGTAGGTGCCCCAAAGCGCTAATTGCAGCCAACTGGTGTTTACATCAAAGCCAACGGTGCCAGCTAGAAGTGAACCTGCGATTGAATCCTTTGCCATCCATGAGGAGATATCCCAGGCGTATGAGTTATTTCCAGGTAGCCAACCAAGTTCTTGGTACTCATGAACTCCGTATGAGAGTACTCCGGCGGCCACAATTACTAACGCAACTCCGGTGACCGTAAAGAACTTACTTAAATTCATTTGAATCGAGCGTTGATAAATTAAGTAACCCAAAACTACCGCCAAAGTTAAACCAGAAACTAGGCCAAATGATGCGGCAGGAGTTGTATCAACGGTGCGGAAATTTGTATAAACAAATAATGATGTTTCTAAACCTTCACGAGCAACTGCAAAGAATGCCGCTGCGGCAACTGCAATTGGTCCGGTTGTTAGAGCATTATCAATCTTGCCATGGAGCTCATCGCGCAAAGTTCGAGCCGCCCGCTTCATCCAAAAAACCATCCAGGTAACTAATCCAACGGCTAAAAATGAAGTGGTTCCAGCGAAGAATTGCTCGCCCCGCTCGGTTAATTCAGCTGATGTAAAGCTTAGGAATCCACCAAGTGCGAAGCTGGCTAGAAGTGCAACACCAACACCGCTCCAGATATATGGAAGCAAATTACGGCGGTTGGTCTTAACTATGTAGGCCACCAAAATGCCAACAATTAATGCCGCTTCTAAGCCTTCACGAAGGCCGATTAAAAAGGTGCTTAACATGTATCTGAGGGTAGACCCAAGGTAATGAATTACGCAACTTAAATGTTGCGTAATTCCCATCACAAAACCGGTGTGACCTCGGGCTCCATCGGCTCATTCTCAGATGCGATTTCAGGTTCTTTGGTGATAAGCGGCTCAATCTCAGGCAGGGCTTCGGCAATCAGCGGTGCAACTTGGGCGATCTGCCAAGGCCGAGCACCCAGTAACTGCAACTGCTCACTTACATACTCTTCATAATTACTTTGATCAATACCTTTTTGCGCCGCTGGTAGCTCCCAGCACAACTTTCTAACCAGCTCTGGGGTCAATAGATTTTCAACTGGAATATCAATCTCAGCAGATAGCGCTGCAATCTTGGCCCTGGCGTGAGTCAGCCTTGCATAGCCAAGTGGGTTGCGCTCCTTCCAAATTTTAATTGGCGGCAGTGCATTTGATTGAACTCGAAGTTCAACTTGTTCCTCAATTGGTGTTAATAAAGAACGATTTAACTCAGCTAACCAACGGCTAAATGGTGGTGAGTCAATTTTGGTTCGCCAGCCAATTACCTTTGCCATCGCCTCTACAGTTTCTGGCCGTTTTGTTGCAATCGCAATAATGGCTTCATCATTTAAAATTCGACCAGCTGCGATATCTAGCTCCTGCGCTAATTTATCTCTATCTATCCATAGGTTTCTAATAATGGTCATCGTTAATCGATCACGAACCTTGTGCATACCAGAAGTTCTGCGCCAGCGATCTGCTTTGGGTGGATCATTTTGTTTAGCCTTAAAGTTGTTTAAAATTGCTGCAAAATCCTGTTTCGCCCAACCCAACTTCTTTTTTTCTAAAAGTAGCTCTTCTACCTTTGCCCTAATATCTAGAAGAACATCAACATCTATTGCGGCGTAATTTAACCACTCTGGTTTAAGGGGCCGAATCGACCAATCAACCGCAGAGTGCTCCTTGGCTAATTGCAATTCAAGTAAAGATTCGGCCAACGCACCTAAGCCAACTCTGGGATTTCCCGCAATTCTTGCGCCAAGCTCTGTATCAAAGAGTATTTGTGGATCTAAGCCAAGTTCTAATAGGCAAGGCAAATCTTGCGTGCTGGCATGGATTACCCATTCATACTTTGAAAACTCTTGATTGAATCTTTGCCATAGAGATTTGTTGCTAATTGCGATTGGGTCAATTAAGTGCAAACCACCATCTTTTCGAAATAGCTGAATTAAATAAGCTCGCTGGCTGTATTTATAGCCCGATGCTCGCTCTGCATCAATTGCAATTGGACCTTGCCCATTTAAGAGTTCTTGGATCATTGACTCAAAAGCTGAATCAGTTGTGATTAATTCAGAGACGCCGGCCCGAGGCAGTAGTAACGGAGTTAACTCAGAAGTGGTCATACTTTCTTGAGTCTAATTTAAATTAAATGCTACGAGAAATTGAGGTAACACCCTCTGGAATTGGTGCTAATCCAGCAGTGGTTGCGAGTAATTCGATCCAAGCATTTACATGTGAAAGTAAATCACTGCCAGATGTTGGCGTCCAAGATGCGCGAATCTCCATCTCTGAATCCTCATCGCGTCCAGCTAATGAACCAAAGGATGCACTTGCTACCCGAGTTACAGTGCCACTAGGTGCCAAAAAATCACAATTATTTTTCTTAAGTGATTCCATCAGCCAAGCCCAGCCAATCTCTGGCAACAATGGATCATTAGCCATTTCTAAATCGATTGCAGCTCGTGCAAATGTGACACACCTAAACTCACCAGACCAACCTTCTTGTCCAGCTGGATCGTGAAGTAAAACAAATCGACCAGTTGCTGCATCCTCTAAAACATCAGCTGTCATTGCGATCGCAAATGGCGCTAATTTTTGCGGAGCCGGCACCATTTCAAGCAAAATTTCTGACCTGGGCTTGAGCGAAAGGATCGGGGAAACCAATTGTTCAAAGCTCGCTTTCATAGGTAAAGGATAAATTGCGTAATGAGCAATCATCAGATGCCACGCATGTAGGCTTTATAGGTGATTGCATTCCTAGCCTTGTTTTCTAGCCTACTTTGGGGAATAGCTGATTTTTTTGGCGGCAATTTAACTAAAAAATATAAAGCGGTTGCAGTTGCAGCCGTTTCTCAATCATTTGGATTACTAGTTGGAATTGTTGTAATTCTTGCAACCTCGTCCTGGCAAGCTCCAACTTTTGATCGGAATGGTTATTTATTTTATGGCGTGTTAGCAGGCTTACTGGGCTTTATTGGATTGATGGCTTTTTATGCTGGTCTGGCAACAGGTCGAATGGGCGTTGTTTCACCGATTAGTTCACTAAGTGCATTTATTCCATTAACTGTTGCAATTGTTGGTGGCGAGCGGTTAACAACCTTACAAATTATTGGAATATCTGTCGCTTTGGTGGGCGCTTTTTGTGCAAGTGGGCCAGAGATTGGCTG
>Ga0247722_10002261_pt1 | contig 10067 bp, 7 predicted proteins | sample MSEWelMarce3H_FC_FD_189094 | JGI IMG/M metagenome (GOLD analysis project Ga0247722, IMG submission 189094) | Subsurface sediment microbial communities from gas well in West Virginia, United States - MSEEL Well Study Marcellus 3H_FC | ecosystem: Environmental > Terrestrial > Deep subsurface >...
CTATATGTGGGAGCCTCGAAAAACCGTCGCGAGCGGAGCAGACATTGCGCCGAGAAACACAGCTTTGCTAGTGCAAAGCAAGGCTCGCAGGTGCAAGAGACGCGCGCGCGGTAGGTTTTTCGAATTTCCCTTGTATGTCCCTAACGCACCGTTCAGGTCGCTAGGTGCTTTGCCAAAGCAAACGCTTGGGCAATGCCGGTAAGTGTCGGATTGAATGAACCTGGACGCGGGAAAGTCATACTACCTAATGCAAAAACATTGTCATATGCATGCATCTTGCCCGAGGTGTCTGTCACTGATGTGGTTGGGTCAGTCCCCATCCACAAGGTACCTGCTTCATGCACCATGCCACTGTTACGGATGGATTGCGGTGGTATGGATTGCCAAACTGGCATACCCTCTGCATTCGTGTTCTCATACTCAATCGGTGCATTGGCCGTGAGCACGTTGACCGCTTGATAGCAAACCTGATCCATGAATGACCAAAATACCTCGTCGCTTGCTTGCATTTCCATATGCACGAGGTTGTTACCATCTTTGAATCCCACATAATTCGGTGATTCTGCGCTACGTGTACCGAGAATTTCCCCCATCGTATGCAACATGATGACGACATAGTTCGGGTCTTGATACGTAGCGAGCGCCTCGACTGTCGAGGCATCTGGCAACACCCTGTACAGCACTTCAAGCGAAGATTTTGGATGCGGATTGTGCACCACGGAGACATGGGTATGAAACAAACGACCGTCGGGAGACTTTCCAGGGACATAGTAACCAGTGACCTGCAAGCCATTGGTCAGCGCTGGTACAGCTTGGGCTGGAATCCGCACGGCTAAGAAGGAGCGAATATGTCCGCATAGATTTTTGCCAAACAGTGGATTTTCGGGGAATGAACGTGCAAGCAAAAATCCCGCTTCCAGCGTGTTGCATGCCAAAATAACCTTGGCTCCATTGCAGGGTAGGCATCCAGCAACCGTTTCGATGGAGGTGATGGTATTGCCGTCGGCGACCAAGCTCAACACCTCACTCGACACGGCAACCGACAAATTATTTGGATAGAGTTGAACATCTTGGATCAAGGTGGGGATAGGTGAAAACTTCGCAAACCCTTCCACAGGCTGATCGTGGCCGACCGCCATCGGTGAATCCAAATTAAATGGGTTGCCTTGCGGAGTAACGCCATCAATGTCTTTCAAGCCTGCGAACAAACGATTTCGCATCAGCTCGCCTAGCGTCTGATTTTGGTTGCCCGGTGTGGCTAGCGAATAACGCCGTCCAATGAACTCACCAGCGTCATACCATTCGTCGCGTAAATCATCAATCGCCTCTTCTGGCCAATCAATCAATTCGGTACTGTCTGGCTGTGGTACCCAAGCATTCCAGTACAAAGCACGACCGCCAACAAAGGGGATTTGCGGCATGAAGTTGAGGTTTTTTGGCCCCTCGAACACCCATGGGCGCACCCCAGTGGTGGAGTTGAGTTTGATATAGGTGGACGGCAGATTTTGGATGTGCTCAGGGATTAAGTAATCGCCTTTTTCCAAGATCAAAATGCGTGCCTGCGGTGCTAATTCCAACATACGATGCGAAAAACTCGTACCGTAAGCACCGCCGCCGATGACGATATAGTCGAATTTCTCATCCTTGATTTGGTCGAAGGTCTTGAAATATAACTGGTCGATTTTGTTACCCATTGAATATCTCCTCACTATCATAAAGTAAAGCTCAACTTGCAAAAACGCTCTAGAGAGCAGGTCAAAAAAATATCGCGCGTGAGGCAAAGATTGGCTTGAGGAGCCTAGCTTTACAGGAGTAAAGCTAGGCGAATAAGCTCAAGAGATGCCCTCACAGAAGTTCTTTCGATGTTCGTTAGGCGGTGATCGGTGTTTGCAAGGCAAGCGCGCGTTGTTTCTTGGCATGTGTTTAGGTAAAGAATGCACGGTTCTGCATTGCGGCAGGCGCACTGTTAAAGGTTTGCACGGCAAACGGTGTGTTAGTGCCGATCAGTGCCTGGCTTTCCAGCAGCATGGGATGACTGCTTGTTCCATAGCTCAAATTGACACGAGCAACGTCGGCAGGAGAAAAGAAATAGGTATTGAAAGGCGGAGGAATATTCCAGCCACAGGCAATAATCTTGTCTTCGTAAGTGCCATACTCAGTAATCGGTGAGTTATTGCCCGGAATTGCATTCATCCCACTCAAATCTACGAGCACATTAAATATGTATTCGTTAGGATTGTCGGGGTCATCAATTTGAAAGCCCCAGCTTTGCACCCACTGAGGAATGAAAGGTATGGAATCTTGGCGTACTGGATTTGCTGAAGGTAGGTTGACTTTGAACGAAGTTTTAAACTTAGGCTCCCCCATCAACGCTATCCCCGCCGCAATAGCTCTATCTGAGTCACAAGGTACCCGCACACGATGATTTCCCAAGATTTTTGTTTGGTCGCCATCTTGAATGAATTGCATCGCCGTCAACGGCAATACATTCGCTTCGAGGGTAATGGGATAGGCGATGATATTCAATTCCGCCTCTTGCACTACCGCTGCACCGGACGATAGCCAAGACTCAATCGGTGCGTTTATCCCTGCCGAAAACTGTCCCGTGTAGAGCTGGAAATTGTAGCTAACCATCGCTTGCCCATCAAACTGGGCTGGCAGCAAACCTGTGTCACTCAAAAACGGATTCACATTTTCGACTGGAACCAAGTAGTAAACCGTAATCATCGTCAATGACGAATAATAGAATGGCATGGTGAATGGGTAAGAAACTAGCGGATAATAGTGATTCACAATTTGCCACCTCCAAATTTATCTACATTTACGAATGACAAGCGGACTGCGTATGCCTCACAGGCACAGCAGCCCAGCACGCCAAAACCTTAGCCTTGAATCGCAGCAGCTATCCGCGAAGGATCGAAGAATTGGCGTATCAAAGTGATTTTGTGGCGTTCGTCAAAACGGTACAAAATCGACCAATCATAGTGATATGGCACATTGTTACTTTTCACGAAACCTTGCTCACCGCCATAAGAAATCGCTTCGTTGCCATCAAAAAATGTTTTAACTGCTCCAGCACTGACAAAACTCACTGTGTCATTCAATAAGCCCCAAAAACGGGAATAACCATCTTTGCCATAAAAGACGCCTGCATAGGGGACAGATGGCGGGCCAGAAATGTCCCACACCACGCCGTCACTCATACAAGTGAGAGCCAAGTCAATATTGCCCGTAGCAAAAGCTTGGTTCAAGGTGTCTATCGTTTGTTGATTTGAATCGCTATTTTGGGGAGTAGGGATAGTCATAGTCTTAGCCACATTCATAGATTGAGGTTGTGCCGCACGGCATGCGACATATTCAAAGCTTGGGGAGCAAAATAGTCCGGGCTTACCGGGAAAAGGATTCGCCAACAAACGGCGAAAGCTATCGCGTAAATCACACATCGTTACTACAGACTTAATCAGTAATTCTGGCTGTCCAGTAAACGCACTTTGCAAGGTGGACAACATCCCGCAATATTGAACGTTGAAGGCATTTACAGCGTCGTATACCTCGCCTTTGGGATAATCGGCCAATTTCGCATTCGGCAAGATATTGACCGCACGATGCCATGGCACATCCAAGGCTTCGCCAGTTGGCCCACTGAGTTTGGTATCACCTTCTTTGTAGAGACGTTCTTCGTGTAGTTCGTTAAATCGGAAGTAATGAGCGACCAACTTAAATCCAGATTCCTTAGCGCTATCCTTGCCGCTCCAGATCGAGTTGTGACTACCTTCGCCTTGGTCGCAGATCATTTGCAAAGCACGTATTGCGCTAAGCAAATCATGCACAACAACGACCCCACCACCACCGCCGTAGTAAAAAGCATCGGCGGGAATCTGGCGAGCAACATTGCCGCAGAAAATCGCTTTCTCACCAAACTTTGCACATGCGACGCAAAGGCGCGCCTGAATATAGTGATAGAACTCACTGATATTCATATTTTCCGTAACACCAGTTAATGCCAATGAGATATCGAGCTTTCTAGGCTGCTCAATTTCCATTCCTTGCTTGACCGCCTCCCGCGAGAAAGGCAATAAGCTGACAGTCACATTATCCAAACCGTAGGGCAATTGCGAAGGATAATTTGGCAAGAAAGCAGGGCTATCAATCACAGGTGTCCCACCGATAGCATTCAACACATTGCCAGCAAGGGTCAGGTGCAACATCTCTTCAACAACCACCGAACGCATAACTTCCAAGACGCGCCACGGAACTTGTTCGTCAATACTGTAGAGCATGGTCAAATACGGAGGGATAGTTGCGTGCTCCAACAACATGGCATTTTGCAACAACACCTGTAATTGCCCCAACTCAGTCTTGAGATCAGCAGCAAGTTGAACGCTTGAATGGGCGTGCTCTTGGCAAAATTTCTGTGCTTTGAGAATTGCTGCCTGTACAGTGAGAAGCATAAAAATATCCTCGACTAAAAACGAGTCGCCGTTGCAAAACACAACGCTGCCATCGTGATGGTTGGATTAGATGTTCCAAGCGTGGGCATACTGCCGCAGCCGGTCACATACAGATTTTCGTGATCCCAAGCACGCTGCCAGCGATCTACGACAGAGTTGCTGCTATCCGTGCCCATTCTGTGCGTCCCAGCGATATGTCCCACACCTTGCCACGTATAGCCGTTGTCACGCCAATTAAAATAACCGTAGTCGCTAGGGTTATAAACAGTGTGGTCGGCAATGTTCATGTGCTTGAAAACACGCACACTGAAATCACTTGCAAACACCATGCCTTGCTTACTGTAATCGTCGATGTCGTAGCTCAATACCGGCCGATAATTACCTAATGGATCCCGCCAATTTGGATCAATTTGCACCCGATTGTTAGCGTTAGGCAATTGCTCGGTCATCATATCGACCCGGACTTGTCGTGGCACAGTGTCGGCTAACGCCTGACGCAATGTCGTGCCAAAAGCATGATCCTGATCAATTAATCTATTGGTAGTATCGTTGGGTTCGTTATAGGGCCAGTTCCAGCCCCAATTACCGATTTCGAGCACAAACCCAGCACGTTCGCTACGAAATTGGCCATTCCGAAAATTAACTAAGGTAGAGGTCAGTCCCGGCCCCCTAAATGCACCGATTGCTTCGGGTGCTAGTCCCCAAGATAAAATTGCGGGGTGATCCATCAAGTTGCGCCCTAATTGCCCGCTACTCTGACAAGCACCAGATGCCATCAACAAAACGGCGTTTTGAATCGCATTGGCGGCTAGAATAAATGTGTCGGCTGAGAGGTAAATGGTCTCATGCTCAGAGGTCTCGTCATCTTTCCAAATCTTGCATTCCAAACGCGTAATGCGACCATTGCAAGGATCAATTTCCAATTTACTTGCGACGGCCTTGGTCAACAAATCGATCTTTGTGTTTTGTAGTGTTTTGAGGGAGTTGTAGCGCGCTTGAATTGGGCAAATTGGCAAACAACTAGAATTACCCATGCAGCGCTGACCAACCGCTGGATCACCTACCGCGCCCTGTGGAAGAAATCCTTGACCTTGATCATAAGAAGAATTGGGAATGCTGTTGCGCGCTTGCGGGATACTGCGGATCAACACCGCTTCATTGCTTTCCCCAATACGCATATTGCTCAAGCCCTGCGTCAACCAACCATCGAGATAGCTTTGCGGAATTCGCTGCATTGGATAGACATAGTCCTGCGGAAAGTGTATCCCTAGGTATTGCTGATCCTGCACATTGGCCGACACGCCAATTTCTCGCTCGGCCTTCTCATAAAATGGCATGAGAAAATCGTAGTCAATTGGCCAATCGACGCCTACACCATAGCGGCTATACATCGCAAAATCGTCCGGCAGCATGCGCGGGCAACTACCGAACCAATGTAAGGAAGTGCCGCCAACGCGTCGTGTAAAGGTGCTGGCAAATGGATATGGCCCCGACTGCACAAAATATCCTTTAGCACTCACCTGTCCCGCTGGTACTGGCGCGACGTCTGTTTCCATCGGTTGCGGTGCATTCGCACTATTTGGAAATGGCGCGTTGGGTATCTTTATGGTGGCGGTTTGATAGCGCTCAACGTAATCTAAGTGCTGCTGAAAACTAAGTGGATCACCCGTGCCAGCCTCCACCATCAACACAGAATAATTTTTCTGGCAAAGCTCTTTCGCCAAGATAGCACCAGCAACCCCAGAGCCAACAATAACCACCTGGTATTTGTTCGTGACCGCCTCACGATGATGTATTTGTTTCATGGATGATTGCACTCCAAATCGCCCGAGGGGCCTTCGAAAAACTGTAGCGAGCGGAGCAGATATTGCGCCGAGAAACACAGTTTTGCTGTTGCGAAGCGAGACGCGCAGGTACGAGAGAAATCCGCGCAGTAGGTTTTTCGAGGTTCCTCAAACATGTGTTGAACCAAAATGGATATTGCCAAAGTCGGATTCGCTGGGTAAGGTGTCTCCATACTGCTGCCTCCCAAAAAGCGAGAAAAATCGCGATACCAACAACGTTGCCGCAACTGGACAAGCAAGCTCAGGCGAGCGTGCGGCATGCCATTTGCAGAAAAATTCTTTCGAGTTAACAGGCGGCCAGAAGTGCCAGCTCCAGTCATTCCATTAACTTACCAATAAGGCTTGGATGTCTTAGTTATTCTTAGGCTTGCTTGCTCGCCAATGGCGGGACAGACCATGCAGCATATCCCTGTTGTTTAGCACCTTGCGGATGTGCTTGAATTGCCGTCCATACCAATCCATTGGCATAGCTTTGCGAGGAAGGAATCATCGTTTCATTCGGATTTTCGGGGTCATACCATTGCCCCAAATACCAAAGCTTGATCAATGTTGCCGCGACTTTCGCCGCTCTTCCCTGTTCATTTAGCAATGCGCGTAAATAAGCTGTGTTTTCTTCAGATGCAGATGCATTCGTCAAGCCACTAAAGAGCGCATCAAGCTTCTCTTTATTTCTATCAAGGTAGTCTGTGATGATTTTGAAATAAGCGGGCACTTGCCCTGTCCCAAATAACTCCACTTCGCTAAACCCAGTCAACTCGCAGGAGAGTTGGACAAAAAACTTCAATTCATCCATTGCATGAAGCGATGTATAGGGCTGACAAATTGAATAATTGGGTTTCTCATTCATAGATCCGCTCCAAGATGGACAAACTGCCATGCAAAACTGACGTCAACCAGATTTAGGGAAACCTCGAAAACAGTAGCGAGCGGAGCAAATACAGCGCCGAAAAACACAGCTTTGTCAGGACAAAGCGAGGCTCGCTGGTGCAAGAGATGCCCGCGCAGTAGGCTTGAGTTTACCTACTGTAAACAGCACGCTGACCGAGACTTTTCCAGCCAAGCAAAGCACGCACTAAACTGGCGATACTCGCGCGAAATGCCAACCAATAATTACAACAACTCATGATGATTATAAGTTTTCATTATTGCGAAAATAAAAACCCTATTATTTTTTATATGTATTTTTAGTTTCATTAGAGCAATTGCTCCAAAGGCTGCCGTAACTATTTCGCAGCGAACTTTAGCAACGCATCTCAATTTAAGCAAGCTAAAAAAATGTGGCTCCGTTGCATTTTTGCTGAATATCGCGCACCTAAATTGGTATAAGCTACCGCGAGAAAATAAATGAGGTGGTGCACACGATTTAACTAATCGTAAATTTTGCATCGGAGATGGCTTTTTTTCGTGTATAAGTTTGTTACTCTTTCAAGAAATATTTCCACAGAAAAATAATTCTTAGTTACTGTAACTTTGCCCACTCCTTCACTTTTTTCAGTATTTTTAAGCAGACAATTGCGCTTCCGTTCGAACTTCTTTAATGCGATAGTGACAAGGAACGAAATCTTATGAACACATCCCCCTCGCCAAACCCCAGCTCCTCTCTGGACATCTTTGTTCGCGCCAGTGCCAACGTCCTCGAATTTTCAGTTTTTACCTTGCAAGGCACTGGCGTAGCAAAAACTCTGCAAACATTTATCAGTGACATGTATGGGCTAACACTCTACGAGCCTTGGATTTTGCGCTTGTATAAGCTACCTACCGATCCTTCAGCCAAACGTGCAGAAGTTGAGGCTCTGCTAGCTGATCCATGCTATGGCCCAATGACGCAAAACCTTTTAATGACTTGGTATACCGGAAGCTGGTATCCACTGCCACAAAGCTGGCATGCCAACTATCAAACGGCACAAGCAGATGTAGAACAAGTTATTTCCGCACAGACCTACCAAGAAGGCTTGATGTGGCCAGTATTTGGTGCACATCCTCAAGGTGCCAAGCAGCAGGGGTGGGATGCTTGGTCCCGTCCTCCTCAGCTTCCCATACTCAGTTAATCTGGGTTGAATCAATCGTATTTCGCTCGCTCTGCTTTGGCGAGGCATAAAGCCAGCAAAGCCATTTCCTTGACCACAGAATCAGGAGTACGCATTATGAAAATCGAAGTTGCCGAGACCGCGTTAGCGCGCAGTTACGATGTCGTTATCGTCGGGGCAGGAATCATGGGCGCAATCGTTGCCCGACGTCTAGCAGAAAATAATCGCACAGTCTTATTACTTGAAGCAGGAAGTGGCACAGGTCTCAATTTTGGTGGTTATACAGAATTCCTCGACACCTATTTCAAGGCCAACATCAAAATCCCCCAAGCGCCCTACACTACGAATCCTGATGCACCACAGCCAACAGAAATACAAACAGAAATCACGCCAGTAGGTGCAGAACCACCAGATGGATACTATTTCATCCAACGTGGCCCCTTACCTTATCGCAGCACCTATACGCGTTACGCGGGTGGCACTACCTTGCACTGGCTCGGCACATCGATTCGCATGCTGCCTGAAGACATGCAGATGAAAACACTTTACGGTCATGCGCAAGACTGGCCAATATCATATGAATTACTGTCCGAATACTATCAACAAGCCGAGCGTGAATTGGGCGTTTCTGCAAATGTCGAGGAACAGTCCTACCACGGCCAGAAATTCCCCCCGGATTATGTCTACCCTATGCACGGCCTACCACCGAGCATGGTAGATCAGGTCTTAACTGAACCGCTAAAGGGCAAGTACTACAATCTTTCCGGCCAACATCATCCACTTGACGTGATCGGAACACCTGCTGCACGCAACGGTATCGCCAACCCTCTGTATGATGGCGGCAAGGGCTACCAACCTGTCGGATCAGTCAGTGCACGAGCAATTGGTCATCGCTGCATGGGAAATTCAAGCTGTGTCCCAATTTGCCCAATTCAAGCAAAATACAATGCGATGAAAACCTTAGTCGCCACCCCTGGTGATCGCGTTACCATGGTTACGCAATGCGTTGCTAGCCGCATTGTGACAGACCCAGATAACGGTCGGATTCGTGAAATCGAAGTAAAAAACTATGCCAAACCTGGCAGCAATGAATTCAAATTGCTGAGGGCGCGTGGCACGATCTTTGTGTTGTGCGCAGCCCCAGTCGAAAATGCCAAGTTAATGCTCGCCTCTGGGGTTGGCAATAGCAGCGGTTTGGTTGGCGTAGGCTTGATGGATCATCCTGAATTACTCACTTGGGGCTTGAGCACAAGCCAAGTGTGGCCAATGCGCGGGCCTATCGCCACCTCTGGAATTGAAGGGATGCGCTGGGGGAATTTCCGCAGTCAAAGCGCCTCATTTCGCATCGAAATCGGTAATGATGGCTGGGGTTGGCCAGTCGGCTCACCCACCTCCGACGTTCAACAAATGGTAGGAGAAAAACTCTGGGGACGTGACTTACAACAGAAACTTATCGCACAGCTTTCGCGTCAAGTGCGATTTGGGATACTGGTCGAACAATTACCCGAATCCCAAAATCGCGTCACGATTGACCCCAAATACACTGATCCACTTGGCAATTTTAGACCTGTCATTAATTTCGACGTTGGCGTTTACTCCCGTGCAGGTTTTGAGATGGCACGCAAAGTCTCTGATCATATTTTTGACCTCTGCGGCGTCACCGACAAGACCACTGCATTCCCAACGCAACCAGGTTTTTACTACAACAACAATTTTTATAACTACCAAGGCGCGGGACACTACAT
>Ga0247722_10002262_pt1 | contig 10066 bp, 1 predicted proteins | sample MSEWelMarce3H_FC_FD_189094 | JGI IMG/M metagenome (GOLD analysis project Ga0247722, IMG submission 189094) | Subsurface sediment microbial communities from gas well in West Virginia, United States - MSEEL Well Study Marcellus 3H_FC | ecosystem: Environmental > Terrestrial > Deep subsurface >...
AACCATGTCATCAACTATATCTCGTACCCGACCAGTAATATCATTTTTAACAATTATATCTGTTATTGTTTCTTCATTTGTTTCTTCTCCATCATCAGAAAAGTCTAGATTGAGCATTTTAAAATATGTATATATTTTTTATTATTTTATTATTTTATTATTTTATTATTTTATTATTATTTTTGTTCATCATCACTATAATCATATGATTCTTCTGTTAATTCAGAACCCAATTCTAACGCAGTTTCGTCTTCATCTATTTCTCCACTTTCATCCGTAGGTCCATCATTTACACTAATATCTTCCTCTTCTGACTCAGTAATTTCTGTTTCTTCTATATCACTGTCTACAACAAACCCGTCTTTTAAATAACCACCGTTTTTTGTTTTCATACTTTTAGGAACAGCCTTCAATTCATCTTCTTCATCATCATCTTCGCAACAAGTTAGAGCTAAGTCTTCAAAACCACCAAACAATTTTTCATAGATTTTTTTCCATAATTCTATTGTTAAATTTGTTAAAGCCTTATTAGCATCTTCTTTTAGAAAACACACTAACGCACATGAACCAAAATATAGTTGTTTGTCTACAGGCGGAGGGAAATCATATTTATTTTCCATACCCGCCTTTCCTTCAAGTTTGCCATACATGAATACAACATATTTTTTTCCTTCTAATTTAACAGGCCATTCAACCTGTAATAAAAAATCATCCGACTTTTTAAATCCGCATTTTTTATATAATTCATCCTCTTTATAATCCTTTACATTTAGACTTTTTAATTCACCTAATTTATCAACTATAATAATAGATAATGGCTGTGGCATTTTATTGTCTATAATAAGACATAAGGTTTAAATTGTTTCATTTTTATTTATATAATTTAGTATATTTGTAAATAAAATTGTATAATCATATTTATATATGGCGACAGAATACACAAATGTTATATTTGTTGATAGTGTTGTTTCAGAAACCGATGTATTTGTTAGTTCCGTAAATACTGATACATTCCCTGTAACATATACTCAAGCTACAACAAGATCAGAAATTTTGGATTTATTAAAAAGCAAATTTACTAGTATAAAAAATATAGCTGTTATCTCATATACTAGCAGTTTGTTTTTAGATTCTGAACCTTTTTTTAGTGATTCAGTTTCTGATAGTGTTTCGACTCTAAACCCAAATACATCATTTATGATAGATATCATAAATCAATTTAAAGTTGAAAATATACATTTTTTGGCTTGTAATTCTTTAAATGAACCGAATTGGGTAAGTTATTATAATATTTTAAAAAGCAATACCAGTGTAGTGGTTGGAGCGTCGAATGACTTGACTGGAAATATGAAATATGGTGGTAATTGGGAAATGGAAAATATATCGACAAATATAGAACCGATTTATTTTTCTTCCAACATTGAATCATATAAGTATTTGTTAGACTCTGCTGGTGTTAGTTACTTTGTAGTAAACGGAAATCTTTACAGTTGTGGTGAAAATAATGAAGGACAATTGGGGATTGGTACATATACGAGTACAACTATGTTTTCAAAAGTAACTTTACCTGCTGGTAAAATCGCATCTAAATTTACTACAGGAGAGACAAAACATTCAATATTAATATGTACCGATGGTTCTGCTTATTTTACTGGAAAAAACGCTTCAGGATGTGCCGGTTTAGGAGTCGCTACTCTGAACTTTAATACTTTTCAGCAAATAAACAGCATGGTTGCTGGTAAAAAAGTTTTTGATGCTGCGTGTGGTAATAGTCATTCTGTTGTTGTGTGTTCTGATGGAACCGCATATAGTAGTGGATTAAATGGTTCTGGTCAATTGGGTCTAGGAAATAATACTAATCAATCATCATATACTCAAATTACTATTCCATCGAGTAAGTTAGCTTTGAAAGTGTCTTGTTTTCAAAATGCTACAATGATTTTAATGACAGACGGAACCATCTTTTGCTGTGGGGCAAATGATTCTGGTTGGTGTGGGACCGGTCTAGGTAATAGAAATATATTGACCGCAACGACTATGCCAACCGGTAAATCGGCTATTAATATTGATACATGTGGTGCTGGTCATGCGTTTGTCACCATGTCTGATGGAACACTTTTTTCTTGCGGTTTAAATACTAGTGGTCAACTGGGACTAAACGATTTAGTCAATAAGACTACATTGACTCAAGTGACACTGCCTGCCGGTAAATCAGTATCCACAGTTATGTGTGGTACAAACTTTACAGGTTTATTGACAACGGATGGAATCGTGTATGCCACTGGTTTAAATAGTTCTGGACAACTAGGTGTGAATAATACTACTAATGTATCTAAATTTACAATAGCTACTGGTATTACGGGAACAGTATCTAGACTTACCGTTAATGGGACTTCAATGGCCGTAATTTTAACAAATGGAGACACATATACGACAGGTTCAAATAGTACTGGTCAATTGGGTTTTGGAACAGCCGCACAAAATAAATATGGAGACATGAGAACAGTGACGGTCCCAACATCTTCTAATACATTTATAAGAGTTGATAACACCGCATATAATTATAGCATTTCAGGAAACACATTTTTATCAGGCTATATAACTTCAACTAGATATACAGCATTTGAACAATCAGCACGTATGTCACGATTAATAACCAATGGTATCACTTATGCACAAATGAAACAAAGCGGAGTGTCAATAGAAGATTTTATGTATGGTTTAAATCCTAACCAAACTACAGGAGGTCAGGCCGTTATAGCAGCTAAAAGTGCTGGTTTTACTACGTATGAGGTAAGACAATTTCATGCGGGTGGATTCATAACCTATGTTGACCTGTATGCTGGTGGTTTGGGGTATACCGCTAGTGAATTATTGAACACAGGAGGTACAGGGTTTCCGTTTAACGCGGACATGGTTAGCGCTTATACAAGAGCCAGAGTAATTGCTGGAGGATATGGCTCTGGGTACTTTAGAGCGGCGGCTCCTATACCTGGTGTATCGAATTCTATAGGAGGTCATATTGGTATAGGTTTAGAATCAACTCTACGTAGTGGTTGGTCAATATCTGAGGTAAGCACATATTATAATGCTCTCGATACCAGGCCTAAGATGAATAAACTACTACTCGCTGGATTTTCGCTTGCGGAAGTGTCATACCTGGGTAATTTTTTTGACTGGTATTACGCAGGGTTTTCGATGTTAGATTGTATAACCTACAGTCCAAGAACCTTAAATACTTTAGTGGATTCAAATGGTTTTTTGTTTAACGAAGTAGTAGGCGCTTTTACTGCTACAGCAATAAGAGCTAAATTCCCATCCCTAAAAATTGCTGATTTTAAAACTGCCGGTTATTTCCCTATTGATTTAAAAGATGGGTATACCATCGGCCAAATAAAAGATGCGGGTTATACAGTTTCTCAGATGAAAGGAGGTACTACTACAGAAACAAGACAGTACAGTGGATTTGTTATTACTGTTGTAAAAGGTGGTTTTACTGCTGCTGAATTAAGAACAAGTGGACTGTATACTGCTTCTGACTTAAAAGCAGGTGGGTATACTGCTGCTGAATTAAGAGCAGGTGGGTATACTTCTGGATTTAAACCTAATTTTACTGCTGCTGAATTAAGAGCCGGTGGGTATACTGCTACTCAATTAAAGACAGCTGGGTTTACTGCGTCTGAAGTAGTTACATCTGGGTTTACTGCGTCTGAATTAGTTACAGGTGGGTTTACTATTCCTGAGTTAGTACCTGGTGGATATACAGTTTCAAAATTAAGATTTACAGATAATTATACTGCAGCTCAATTAAAAACAGCTGGATTAACCGCTGTACAAATGAGTGAAGGATTTTCGCTTAGTAATTTAAAACAATTAGTAGTATTTGATGTTAATGCTCTAAGACAAGCTGGATTTGTAGCGCTTCAAATGGTACAAGGTGGACATACAGCGCTTCAAATGGTACAAGAACATATTCTTCTTTCTGAATTAAAAACAGGCGGATATACTGCGGCTCAATTAACCGTAAATAATTTGTATTCACTTATTAGTTTAAAAAATGGCGGCTTTACTGCTTCAGACATGAGAAGCGCGGCCTACAGCATACCGGTTTTAAGAGCGGTACCATATTCAGAACCGGAAATAACTGGCGCCTTTACTGTAAGGGAAATTGAAGCAGCCGCAGCTAAATTAGCTTTAACAAGTGCTTATGACTTAAGAGTTCATGCGAAGGCTTACACTGTGACTGAATTACTTGCTGGTGGTTATACCTCATTAGAAATAAAGCTAGGTGGATATAATATACCTTACCTAAAAGCGAATGGTTTCTCTACTGATCAACAATTATTAGATTTAGGTTTTACTCAAAGAGAGATTGATGCGGCTGCTGCTAGGGTGAGCGGTACACTTACGAATACAAACATGAAGAGTTCAGGTTACACTATTTCTGAATTATTGTCTGCTGGGTTTATGGTTTCTGATTTTAGAACAGGAAATTATTTTGCTTCAGAATTAAAAACCGCAGGAGTTATACTTGCTGAATTAAAAGCAGGCGGATATACTGCCAAAGAACTAAATACAAATGATTTGTATACACTGGTTGAATTAAAAGATGGCGGGTTTACTGCTTCAGAAATGAGAACCTCGGGTTTCAATATACCGGTTTTAAGAGCGGTACCATATTCAGAACCGGAAATAACTGGCGCTTTTACTGTAAGGGAAATTGAAGCAGCCGCCGCTAAATCAGATTTAACAACTGCTTATACGTTAAGAATTAGTGGTTACACAGTGACTGAATTACTTGCTGGTGGTTATACCTCATTAGAAATAAAGCAAGGTGGATATAATATACCTTATCTAAAAGATAATGGTTTCTCTACAGATCAACAATTATTAGATTTAGGTTTTACTCAAAGAGAGCTTAATGCGGCTGCTGCTAGGGTGAACGATACACTTACGAATCTAAACATGAAGAGTTCTATTTACACTATTTCTGAATTGTTTTCTGCTGGGTTTATGGTTTCTGATTTTAGAACAGGAGGATATTTTGCTTCAGAATTAAAAACCGCAGGAGTTATACTTGCTGAATTAAAAGCAGGCGGATATACTGCCAAAGAACTAAATACAAATGATTTGTATACACTTTTTGATTTAAAAAATGTAGGTGGCTTTACTGCTTCAGAAATGAAATCCTCAGGTTATAATATACCGGTTTTAAGAGCGGTACCATATTCAGAAGCTCTATTATCGGCACCAGGTGCCTTTACTACAAAAGAAATTGAGGCAGCCGATGCTAAATTAGCTTTAACAACTGCTTATACGTTAAGAATTAGTGGTTACACAGTGACTGAATTACTTGCTGGTGGTTATACTCCGTCACAAATAAAGCAAGGTGGATATAATATACCTTTCCTAAAAGCGAATGGTTTCTCTACAGATCAACAATTATTAGATTTAGGTTTTACTCAAAGAGAGCTTGATGCGGCTGCTGCTAGGGTGAACAATACACTTACGAATACAAACATGAAAGCTTCGATTTACTCTATTTCTGAATTGTTTTCTGCTGGGTTTATGGTTTCTGATTTTAGAACAGGAGGATATTTAGCTTCAGAATTAAAAGATGTTGGATTTATTCTATTTGAATTAAAAACAGGCGGATATACTGCCAAAGAACTAAATACAGATGATTTGTATTCACTTATTAATTTAAAAGATGGCGGGTTTACTGCTTCAGAAATGAAATCATCAGGTTACAATATACCGGTTTTAAGAGCGGTACCATATTCAGAAGTTCAAATAACTGGCGCATTTACTACAAAAGAAATTGAGGCAGCCGATGCTAAATTAGCTTTAACAACTGCTTATACGTTAAGAATTAGTGGTTACACTGTGACTGAATTACTTGCTGGTGGTTATACAACATTACAAATAAAGGAAGGTAGGTATAATATTCCAGAGTTTGTTATAGCAGGATTCTCCACCAATCAACAACTAGCAGATTTAGGATTTAGTCAAACAGCAATTGAGGCAGCTGCTGCTAAGGTGAGCGGTACACTTACGAATCAAAATATGAAAGATTCGTCTTATACAATTCCTGAATTGTTTTATGCTGGGTTTACACTTCAGGAATTTAGAGCAAAAGAGTATATTGTTTCAGAATTAAAAACCTCTGGATTTATACTTTCTGAATTCAAAACAGTTGGATATACTGCCAAAGAACTAAATACTAATAATGTGTATACACTTATTAATTTAAAAGAAGGTGGTTTCACTGCTTCAGAAATGAAATCATCGGGTTACAATATACCGGTTTTAAGAGCGGTACCATATTCAGAACCTCTATTATCGGCACCAGGTGCATTTACTACAAAAGAAATTGAGGCAGCCGATGCTAAATTAGATTTAATAACTGCTTATACATTAAGAGTTAATTCTTACACTGTCACTGAATTACTTGCCGGTGGTTATACCACTTTAGAAATAAAGGAAGGTAGGTATAATATTCCTGAGTTTGTTATAGCAGGATTTACAACTACAGAACAATTATTAGGTTTAGGCTTTAGTCAAACAGCAATTGATGCAGCTGCTGATAAGGTGAACGGTACACTTACGAATCAAAATATGAACGTTTCAAATTACACTATTTCTGATTTGTTTTATGCTGGGTTTACACTTCAGGAATTTAAAGCAAAAGAGTATATTGTTTCAGAATTAAAAACCTCTGGATTTATACTTTCTGAATTCAAAACAGTGGGGTATACTGCCAAAGAACTAAATACAGGTGATTTGTATGAACTTGATAAATTAAAAGAAGGTGGTTTCACTGCTTCAGAAATGAAATCCTCAGGTTACAATATACCGGTTTTAAGAGATGTACCATATTCAGACGATGAATTATCGGCACCAGGAGCATTTACTACGAAAGAATTTGAGGCAGCCGACGCTAAATTAGATTTAATAACCGCTTATACCTTAAGAGTTAATTCTTACACTGTGACTGAATTACTTGCCGGTGGTTATACCACGTTACAAATAAAAGAAGGTAGGTATAATATTCCTGAGTTTATTATAGCAGGTTTTACAAGTACAGAACAATTATTAGGTTTAGGATTTAGTCAAACAGCAATTGATGCGGCTACTACTAAGGTGAACAGTACACTTACGAATCAAAATATGAAAGAGTCGCCTTACACTATTTCTGATTTGTTTTATGCTGGTTTTACACTTGAGGAATTTAAAGCAAAAGAGTATATTGTTTCAGAATTAAAAACCTCTGGATTTATACTTTCTGAATTCAAAACAGTTGGGTATACTGTAAAAGAACTAAATACAAATAATGTCTATGAACTTGATAAATTAAAAGAAGGTGGTTTCACTGCTTCAGAAATGAAATCATCTGGTTACAATATACCAGTTTTAAGAGAGGTACAATATTCAGAAGATGATTTATTAGTTGCATTTACAGCAAAGGAAATAGCTGCTGCCCAAGCTAAAATAGATTTAACAGCTGCTTATACCTTAAGAATTAATGGTTACACAGTGACTGAATTACTTGCTGGCGGTTATGACTTATTAGAAATAAAAGAAGGTAGGTATAATATTCCTGAGTTTGTTATAGCAGGTTTTACAACTACAGAACAATTATTAGGATTAGGATTTAGTCAAACAGCAATTGATGCAGCTGCTGATAAGGTGAACGGTACACTTACGAATCAAAATATGAACGTTTCAATTTATAATATTTCTGATTTGTTTTATGCTGGTTTTACACTTCAGGAATTTAAAGCAAAAGAGTATATTGTTTCAGAATTAAAAGATGATGGATTTATACTTTCTGAATTCAAAACAGTGGGGTATACTGCCAAAGAACTAAATACAAATAATGTGTATGAACTTGATGAATTAAAAGAAGGTGGTTTCACTGCTTCAGACATGAAATCCTCAGGTTACAATATACCAGTTTTAAGAGCGGTACCATATTCAGATGCTCTATTATCGGCACCAGGAGCATTTACTACGAAAGAATTCGCTGCTGCCCAAGCTAAAATAGATTTAACAAGTGCTAAAGACCTAAGAATTAATGGTTACACTGTGACTGAATTACTTGCTGGTGGTTATACCACGTTACAAATAAAAGAAGGTAGGTATAATATTCCTGAGTTTATTATAGCAGGTTTTACAACTACAGAACAATTATTAGGATTGGGTTTTATACAAACAGCAATTGATGCGGGTGCTTCTAAGGTGAACAGTACACTTACGAATCAAAATATGAACGTTTCAATTTATAATATTTCTGATTTGTTTTATGCTGGTTTTACACTTCAGGAATTTAAAGCAAAAGAGTATATTGTTTCAGAATTAAAAGATGATGGATTTATACTTTCTGAATTCAAAACAGTGGGGTATACTGCCAAAGAACTAAATACAAATAATGTGTATGAACTTGATGAATTAAAAGAAGGTGGTTTCACTGCTTCAGAAATGAAATCCTCAGGTTACAATATACCAGTTTTAAGAGAGGTACAATATTCAGAACCCGAAATAACTGACGCATTTACAGCAAAGGAAATAGCTGCTGCCCAAGCTAAAACAGCTTTAACAACTGCTTATACCTTAAGAATTAATGGTTACACAGTGACTGAATTACTTGCTGGTGGTTATACCACGTTACAAATAAAAGAAGGTAGGTATAATATTCCTGAGTTTGTTATAGCAGGTTTTACAACTACAGAACAATTATTAGGATTGGGTTTTATACAAACAGCAATTAATGCTGCTGATGCTAAGGTGAACGGTATACTTACGAATCAAAATATGAACTTTTCAACTTACACTATTTCTGATTTGTTTTATGCTGGTTTTACACTTGAGGAATTTAAAGCAAAAGAGTATATTGTTTCAGAATTAAAAACCTCTGGATTTATACTTTCTGAATTTAAAACAGTTGGGTATACTGCCAAAGAACTAAACACAGATAATGTGTATAAACTTGATGAATTAAAAGAAGGTGGTTTCACTGCTTCAGAAATGAAATCATCGGGTTACAATATACCAGTTTTAAGAGCGGTACCATATTTAGAAGTTCAAATAACTGACGCATTTACAGCAAAGGAATTAGCTGCTGCCCAAGCTAAAATAGATTTAACAAGTGCTAAAGACCTAAGAATTAATGGTTACACTGTGGCTGAATTACTTGCTGGCGGTTATGACTCATTAGAAATAAAGAAAGGTGGTTATAATATACCTTACTTAAAAGCAAATGGTTTCTCAACCGATCAACAATTATTAGATTTAGTTTTCTCTCAAAGAGAGCTTGATGCGGCTGCTGCTAAGGGGAACGGTACACTTACGAATCAAAATATGAAAGAGTCAACTTTAATGTACACTATTACTGAATTAATATCAGCTGGTTTTATTGTTTCTGATTTTAGAGAAGGAAAATATAGTGCTTCAGAATTAAAAGATGCTGGATTTATACTTTCTGAATTAAAAGAAGGTGGGTATACTGTCAAAGAACTAAATAAAGATAATTTGTATTCACTGGATAAATTAAAAGAAGGTGGTTTCACTGCTTCAGAAATGAAATCATCTGGTTACAGTATACCGGTTTTAAGAGAGGTACAATATTCAGAACCGGAAATAACTGACGCATTTACAGCAAAGGAAATTGCGGCAGCCGCCGCTAGATCAGCTTTAACAAGTGCTAAAGACCTAAGGCTCCATGAGAATGCTTACACTGTCACTGAATTACTTGCTGGTGGTTATACACAGTTAGAAATAAAAGAAGGTAGGTATAATATACCTGAGTTTATTATAGCAGGTTTTACAAGTACAGAACAATTGTCTAATGTGGTTTTCACCCAAAGAGAAATTAATGCTGCTGCTGCTAAGGTGAACGGTATACTTACGAATCAAAATATAAAAGAGTCAACTTACACTATTTCTGAATTGTTTTATGCTGGTTTTATTGTTTCTGATTTTAGAGCAGGAAGATATAGTGCTTCAGAATTAAAAGATGATGGATTTATACTTTCAGAATTAAAAGCAGGTGGGTATACTGCCAAAG
>Ga0247722_10002263_pt1 | contig 10063 bp, 10 predicted proteins | sample MSEWelMarce3H_FC_FD_189094 | JGI IMG/M metagenome (GOLD analysis project Ga0247722, IMG submission 189094) | Subsurface sediment microbial communities from gas well in West Virginia, United States - MSEEL Well Study Marcellus 3H_FC | ecosystem: Environmental > Terrestrial > Deep subsurface >...
AGCGATGCAAAAAATATAGAAAAAACTAAGTTTATTCGTTTTGAAGAAGTTGCTGCAAGTTATATTATAAAATGATCTAGAATATGATATTTTTACTTTTATCCATTTTGTTTTTTGGTTTCAATAATGTTTTGTGGAAAAAAAACTTAGAGCAGGTAGATTTTCTGTTTTTGGTTTCCTATCGGGCTTTATTTACCTCAATACTTTCAATTATAATTGCTTTAAGTGTTACTAGTTTTGATACGGTTACTATTTCTATTTTATTTAGAGTTACTTTAGGTTCTATATTTGGGGTTATTGGTTTACTATGCATGCTATCCGTAATTCAGAAGGCTTCTCTTCATTGGTTAGGTATTTACAATTTGATGGGAATAGGAGTTACAACCTGCTATTTAATTGTATATGAAAACTTTGCAATTAAACAATCCATTTTAGGTGCTAGCATCCTTCTTTTAGGATTTATTTACCACATTTATACCAATAGCAATAAGAGTTTAACCATGTCTTTGAAGCAACATGTATTGATGGTGGTAATGACAGTGTCATTTTGTGTTTCATCGATATTGCATTGGAAAAATTTAGCAAAAGAAATCCCGGCACTGGTTATCGTTTCAAATCAAGAGATTGTTGTGTTTATCACAACTACACTAGTTTTTCTATTAAAAAACAAGAAAACCATTTCGTTTGAACCTTATAAAAAACATTTTTTGAATGTAATTTTGATGGCTGGTGTAATATTTTTAGCCTTATTATTTAGCTTTTTAGGCCTTAAATTAACGAATCCTCTAATTTCAAGTTTAGTGTTTTTAGCAAGTCCTTTGACTACAATAGTAATGAATCTCGTATTTTTTAAAGAAAAATTGACTCTTCATAATACCATTGCATTAGTATTGCTTGGAGCCGGCGCTTTTATACTTCACTATAATACTAATTAAATGGAGAATGTATTATAAATCTACAGAGCGTAAATTATGTTTACATTTTCTCTTTTACTAACTTCAAAACCAATTCAAACTGTTCGGTTTTGCTCATTGCTGAATTGTCAATTTCAATAGCCCCAGCTGGCGCGAGTAAAGCTAACCCATATCGCTAGTGCGAGCATCTTGGTCGTACCCACAAAGTTAAAAAAATAATAACGCAAAAAAGTTATGGTTTTTTTCATAACTTACTTTTTTTTATTATGAGTAGAAAATATAAATTTGGAGAAAAAGACGGTGCTTATTTTGTTTCTTTTGCTACAGTAAATTGGATAGACGTTTTTACGAGAGTAACTTATTTTGATTGTATAATAGACTCATTAGACAATTGTAGAAAAAACAAAGGAATGGAGCTTTATGGGTATTGTATTATGCCAAGTCATATTCATTTAATATTTCGTTCTTCATTAGGAGATCCTTCTGGACTAATGAGAGATTTTAAAGGATTTACATCAAGAAAGTTGCTAAAAAGTATTGAAGAAAACGCTCAAGAGAGTAGAAAAGAATGGATGCTTTGGATGTTTGAAAGAGCTGGAAAGAAAAACAGTAATGTGAAATCTAGACAATTTTGGCAACAAAATAACAATCCTATAGAGATTTGGTCATTAAAAGTTTTTGAACAAAAATTAAACTATATGCATTACAATCCTGTTGAAGCAGGATTTGTTACAGACCCAATAGATTGGAAATATAGTAGTGCAAGAAATTATGGTAATGACGACCAAACCATTTTAGAAATTGATATTAATTAATTATGTTTATGGGTACGAGCAAGATGCTCGCACCAGCGGGGGGAATAGCGAGAACGAAAGAGAGTTAATTAATCGGTATTTTCCAAGTGTTTAAAAAAAATATCATTCTTTTTTGTTTTTTAATGTATCTTTTTTGTACCTTTGAACGTACAATTACAAGTACAACTAAAATAAAGCAATATGAAAGCAGTATCAATTTCAACTTTAAGAAAAAATATCAAAAACTACTTTGATGAAGTATCTGAATCATCAGAAATGTTAGTTGTTTCAAGAAATGACGAAGAAGATGCAGTTGTAATTATTTCCATAAAAGAATATAATTCAATGGCTGAAACGCAACATTTATTATCTACTAAAACAAATAGACGAAGACTTGCTGAATCCATTCAACAAGCTGAAAAAGGCGAATTTAAGTCTTACAGTCTTGATGAATTAGAAACGGTTTAAGCATGGATATTAGTTTTACGCCAAATGGTTGGGAAGATATAGAACATTGGATATCCAATGACCCAGATACACTTACAAAGATTAAAGATTTAATAAAGGCGATACGCCAAGACCCATTCAGAGGATTAGGAAAACCAGAACCATTAAAATATGATTTAAAAGGTTATTGGTCAAGACGAATAACGGGAGAACATAGAATTGTTTATAAAGTTTCGGGTACTAGAGGTGTTGACCAAAAGTGCTTGATAATTCAATGTAGATTTCATTATGAAGATTAACATACGGTAGTGTTTCAGATTTAGTGATAACAACTTTTTTATGAACTAACAATCTGAAAATCAATAAAAATTTTTAAATAAATGATAAAATGGAGCCCCCGATCCCCCATTAGTACAAGCAAAGCATTCATCTATAAGTACAAAGTATACAGTAATCCGATTTGTGAAAGCAAGACAAAATTTACTCCATTTTCTCTTTCACCAACTTCAAAACCAATTCAAACTGTTCGGTTTTGCTCATTGCTGAATTGTCAATTTCAATAGCATCTGCTGCTTTTACTAAAGGCGAATCGTCTCTATGGGTATCAATATAATCGCGCTCTTCAACATTTTGCAACACCTCATCAAAAGTAACATGTTGTCCTTTCTCTGATAATTCGTCAAAACGGCGTTGGGCTCTGGTTTTTGAACTTGCATTCATAAATAATTTCAATTCGGCTTCAGGAAAAACTACTGTTCCTATATCTCTTCCGTCCATTACAATACCTTTGTCTTTGCCCATGGCTTGTTGCTGTTCTACTAATTTGGCTCTCAATTCAGAAACTTCGGCAACTTTGCTCACCATACGGGAAACTTCAATGGTTCTAATTTGCGTTTCAATGTTTTCGTTGTTCAAATACATTTCGGCAAATCCTAGTGTAGGATTAAATTGAAAGCGTAAATTAATATTTGGTAATTCAGCTATCAAACCCGATTTATCTAAATGCGTTTCGGAAACCAAATGGTGTTGCATGGCAAAAAAAGCTACTGCCCGATACATGGCTCCTGTATCTACATATACGTAACCTAATGCTGCAGCTAATTGCTTTGCTAAAGTACTTTTTCCGGTTGATGAAAAACCGTCGATTGCTATGGTAATTTTTTTCATGTCTTTTTTCTTTGCTCTTTATTCTTTCATTTAGCCTCTCTAATTCAAATCAATCATCAAACCAAACAAACTAGAATTGGCTGCCACGGTATATCGGGAATAGGAATAATCTAATTTTACTTTCCCGAATCGAATTCCGAAACCTAACGAAATACCGGAAAAATGACGTTGTTCAATAATACTCAATTCTGCACTTCTTCTGAAATTATAACCTAACCGAATGTTGAATCCTTTCTCTGGAAATAATTCGGCACCCAAAATAACATGCCGAAGTGCGTTATTAAAAAACGAAACTTTCTCTTCATTAACTGTTCCGTCTAATCCTGTTTCTGCTCTATTTGGGTTGGAAAATGCAATATTCCATTGCTGTAAATTCTCGATCGTTAGGTGCCATCGAATCGGTACATTTTCCAGCAACTGCGAAACACCAGCATCAATTGAAAGCGGAAGTTTCTCACGTGTTTCGGCATAAGGCGTAATTTGTGCGCCTAAGTTACGAACCGCTAATCCATAATTGATATCGTTTTTAGTATCAACATACAAAAGTCCTAAATCTACTGCTGCGCCCCAAGAGTTATAACTTTCTAAGGTAGACGAAATCAATTTAGCATTGGCTCCCACATATACCTCAGTCCAAGGAATATTGTAAGCATAGCCCATAGACAAAGCGGCTTCACTTCCTGTAAAATCATTGGTAAGATTTCCTAGTTCATCTCTTCCTTCAAAAGTACCATAATTGATATAACTGATGCCGGCGTGAAATGTTTGCACATGCTGATCATAGGTGTAAGCATAAGCAGCAGTTCCATAGGTTACTTCACCGTAATAATTGCCATAATTTGTTGATAAGCGATTGCTCATTTTTTCATTAATCGTTGCCGGATTATAAAACGCCTGATTGACATCATAATCTACAACGGTTACTGTTTTTCCGCCTAAAGCTGCTTGACGGGGCGATTGCGCTAAATTTAAAAACTGATATACATACTTACCTCCTATTTGACTGAAGCTGCAAGTCGAAAGGAATCCTAAGAAAAATAATATCGTTTTTAATTGCATTTTCTGTTGTTAACTTAATGATAACGCATTTGCGAAGATAAAATTATATTGATTAGGAAACAAAAAAAGAACCCTCAATGCTTAATTATTGAGAGTTCCTGTTTATATTGACTTAACTTACTTTTTAGTAGTTAATTCTTTAGCGTTTTTTACCTTTTGAGAAGTGATGGCAATGTCCAAAACTTCGCTCATTTTATCAACGTAATGAAAGGTTAAACCCTCAATATAATTGGGTTTAATTTCCACGATATCACGTTTATTATCTTTACACAAGATGATTTCTTTTATATTGGCACGTTTTGCGGCTAAGATTTTTTCTTTAATTCCGCCTACTGGCAGCACTTTTCCACGAAGCGTAATTTCGCCCGTCATGGCAATGCTTTTCTTAATTCGTTTTTGGGTAAAAGAAGATACCATTGAGGTTAACATTGCAATACCTGCACTTGGTCCATCTTTTGGAGTGGCTCCTTCTGGCACGTGAATGTGAATATTGTACTGATTTAATACTTCAGGATCAATGCCTAGCAATTCAGCATTAGAACGAATATATTCTAAAGCGATAGTCACCGATTCTTTCATCACCGTACCTAAATTTCCAGTCATGGTCATGGTTCCTTTTCCTTTTGAAATCAGTGATTCTATGAATAAAATATCACCTCCAACCGATGTCCAGGCTAAACCAGTAACCACACCCGCTACTTCATTATTTTCATATTTATCTCGCTCCATACGAGGCGATTTTAATACGGCTAACAAATCTTCATCTGATACTTTTATATTATAAGTTTCGTCCATAGCAATTGATTTTGCTGCATGACGCACGACTTGAGCAATTTTTTTCTCTAAACCTCGAACACCTGATTCTCTGGTATAACCAACCGCAATTTTCTCCAATTGTTTTTTACCAATTTGCAAATCTTTTGCCGTTAAACCGTGTTCTTTTAATTGTTTTGGCAACAAATGATTTTTAGCTATTTCGATTTTTTCTTCAATAGTATAACCAGTCATTTCGATGATTTCCATTCGATCGCGCAATGCAGGTTGAATGGTTGACAAGGTATTTGAAGTAGCAATGAACATTACTTTTGATAAATCATAACCCAATTCTAAGAAATTATCGTGAAATTCATTATTTTGTTCTGGATCTAGCACTTCTAACAAGGCCGAAGAAGGATCGCCATTGTGACTCAACGATAATTTATCAATTTCATCCAAAACAAACACCGGATTTGATGTTTTAGCTTTCTTAATGTTTTGCAAAATACGCCCCGGCATTGCGCCAATATAGGTTTTACGATGACCACGAATTTCCGCTTCATCACGCAATCCACCCAATGACATACGAATATATTCTCTACCCAAAGCCTCGGCAACCGATTTTCCAATGGAAGTTTTTCCCACACCTGGAGGTCCGTATAAACACAGAATAGGCGATTTCATATCGTTTCGCAACTTTAAAACGGCTAAATGTTCGATGATGCGTTTCTTTACTTCTTCTAATCCATAATGATCTCTATCGAGAATTTTCTGTGCACGTTTTAAATCAAAATTATCTTTCGTAAATTCATTCCAAGGTAATTCTAAAAATAGTTCGATATAGTTACGCTGAATACCAAAATCAGGCGAGTTTGGATTCATACGCTGTAATTTAGACAATTCCTTTTCAAAATGTTTTGCCGTTTTATCATCCCATTTCTTGAGCAAACCTTTAGCGCGCATTTCTTCAATTTCGGCTTCATAAGAAACACCACCCAATTCTTCCTGAATGGTTTTCATTTGTTGCTGCAAGAAATACTCGCGTTGTTGCTGGTCTAAATCGAAACGAACTTTAGATTGAATGTCATTTCGAACTTCTAATTTTTGAAGCTCTAAATTCATAAAACGAAGCGTTTCTAATGCTCTGTCTTTTAGATTTTTAATTGATAGCAATTGTTGTTTTTCATCAACTGAAAGATTCATGTTTGAAGACACAAAGTTGATTAAAAACGGATTGCTTTCTATATTCTTAATTGCAAAAGTAGCTTCGGTAGGAATGCTTGGGCTTTCCTTAATAATTTGAATTGCCAATTCTTTAATCGACTCGATAATCGCTTTGAATTCAACATTTTTAGCATCAGGACGTTCCTCTGAAACTTCTTTAATGGTAGCTCTAAAATAAGGTTCTTCTTGCGTAAAAGCTTCAATTTCGAAACGTTTTTTTCCCTGAAGAATTACTGTAATATTACCATCTGGCATTTTTAACACCCGCATAATTCGTGCAACCGTGCCAATGTGATGGATATCATTTGTCGTTGGCTCTTCTACATTTTCATCCTTTTGTGCTACTACTCCAATGATTTTACCTTTAGCATTGGCATCGTTGATTAATTTGATCGATTTATCTCTTCCGGCGGTAATAGGAATTACAACACCTGGAAATAAAACCATATTTCGTAACGGAAGAATAGCAATATCTGATGGTAACGCTTCATTGTTCATTTCCTCCTCGTCTTCAGGAGTCATTAGTGGAATCAATTCCGAATCGGGATCCATTTCTTGAAGTGACAAATTGTCAAGTGCTAGTATTTTGTGATGTGGCATATTTATAAAAGGGTCTTTTTGTCAGTAAATAATTCTAAATTTTTAAAAGAAAACAATGGTTTTAAATTGTATTGTATTGAATATCAAATTAATACAAAATAAAAACACAACAAATCTTACAAAGATATTTCAAGATGTGTGCCATAAAAAATCCCGAACACAATTCGGGATAATAACATATTATATTAATAACTATTGTCCCCTAATAGCTTCAAATGTTCCTTCAGTAATTGTAGCTGTTGAATTACCTCCAACAAGCTTCTTAATGGTGCCAGAAAAAGTTCCTATTACTTTTCCTGGGTTTGTAGGATTTGCATATAGAGTATTAGCTGATAGTGAAGAAATGTTTACATTCATTGTACCACCCGCAGCAACTGAATACATCGATTGTATTTGCTGAGCATCTGTTAAAAAAGTAATTGAAAAACCTTGTGAGCCAGAAGAACTAAAAACAAAATCACCAGTTGTTACAGAAGGAAAGCTCATTGCAACTGTTATAATTGGTATTCTATTTGAATTTATTTTCTGTAATGCAATAGCAACGCCTGAGTAAGTAGATTGTCCGTCACTGTTTGGATTTGTAATGTGATTTCCTTCCCATTCATACAAAACCCCATCTAATTTAAAACTCCATTTATAAATACCAGAAGAACTACCATTGTTAGCGCTTGGATCAATAGCAGGATCTATGGGTTCGTTGCTACAGGAATTTAATACAAAAGAAATTGCAATTAAAAAAAGGAATGCGATGGGTTTAAGTGATTTCATAAATTAATAAATTAAGTTTTCAAATATAAAACTAAATTTTATTTTTTGGCACTCTAAAGAGTAAAAGTAATCCTACAATGAAAAATAAAATTAAAAATAAAATAGCGTTTTGAATACGACCAGTAATATCAGCAATATAACCATACGTTAACATCCCTATAACGATGCCTATTTTTTCGGCAACGTCATAAAAACTAAAAAAAGAGGTAGTGTCTTTTGCATTTGTTGGAATCAACTTGGAATAAGTAGAGCGCGATAACGACTGAATCCCTCCCATTACTAATCCTACACAAAATGCAGCTATGTAAAAATCATTGGGTGTAATTACAAAATAGGCATACGTACATATGCAAATCCACAAAAAATTTAACACTATTAAAATCTTTATGTTTCCATATTTTGAAACCAATTTTGAAGTGATCCAGGCTCCAAAGACCGCTACTAATTGAATGACTAAAATACTGACGATTAAGCCAATTGTTCGTTTACTATCACTTCCCCAATTTACTTCTTTTTCTCCAAAATAGGCGGCGATGATCATTATAGTTTGCACCGCCATACTGTAAACGAAAAAAGCACCTAAATAACGTCTAAGTGCTATGATATGTTTGATTTCTTGCCAAACTTTATTCAATTCTTTAAAGCCGTTAAAAATAATATCTACGTGTAATTTCTTATCGTTTCTATGATTTGGCAAGTAAAAGTAAGTATATTGACTAAAGCCAATCCACCATATTCCAACTAAAACAAAAGAATAACGCATCATTTGAATGGCTTTACTTTCATCAACCAAAAGAACCATCGCTAAACAAATAAGTAGCAAAATTACACTCCCTATATAGCCTAAACTAAATCCTTTTGCACTGATTCGGTCTTGTTGTTCTTTAGGTGCAATATCTGGTAAATACGAATTATAAAACACTAAACTTCCCCAAAAACCTATTAATGCCAGTAAATAAATTAACAGACTTATGACTATATTTTCTAATGAAAAAAAGTACAAACTCATGCAGGAAATTGAACCGAGGTAACAAAAAAACTGCAAGAAAAATTTCTTATTTCCTAAATAATCGGCTATACCAGAAAGAAGTGGTGAAATAACTGCTATAATTAAAAATCCAATCGCGGTAACATAAGGAATTAGAGCATCACTTTGAATTGTGAATCCAGCAAGTTGAATTTCTTCGATATCTTTTTGTCTGAATAAGGCACCGTAATAAATAGGAAAAATGGTTGAAGCAATTACTAAAGTATACACCGAATTTGCCCAATCGTAAAAAGCCCAAGCCTGCATTAATTTGGGAGATCCCTTTTCTGAATTTTTCATATATTAAAAAATCCCAGCGTATTAAGTTGGGATTCAAATATAGTATTTTATTTAGTTATTTAAAAGTAACCCCGAATTTTGCCGCTTCGGCTTTAGCCTGAGGTAATAAAGCTGTTAATTCTTTTATACGGGTTTCGTTACTTGGGTGTGTACTTAAAAACTCAGGAGGGGTTTTTTCTTTCGAAAGTTCAGACATGCGTTCCCAAACTTTTACTGCATTAATAGGGTCATAACCCGCAATAGCCATTAATGTTAATCCGATCATGTCGGCTTCACTCTCGTGACTTCTACTAAATGGCAATACTCCTAACACTTGCGAACCCGCACCATATGCTTGCATAGCTTCATTTTGGTATTTTGGCGTATATTTTTCAGCGGCTACAGCAGCGCCAACAGCGCCTATTTGTTGCAATAGTCCAGCACTCATTCGTTGTTGTCCGTGATTTGCTAGAGCATGTGCTACTTCGTGTCCCATTACAGCAGCAATACCCGCATCGTCTTTACAAACAGGTAAAATTCCGGTATAAAAAACAATTTTACCACCAGGCATACACCACGCATTAAGTTCTTTACTTTCTACCAACTTATATTCCCATTGATAGTCTTTTAAATAGTCTGGTTTGCCGTTTGCTGTTAAGTAACGCTCTGCAGCAGTTTTTATTTTCGAACCAATGGTTTCTATTCGTTTAGCATCTGTAGTTCCTTTAATAACTTTATTTTCTGATAAGAATTGATTGTATTGCTGAAAAGCAGAAGGAAAAATTTGACTATTTGGTACAAAAGCCATTGTGCTTTTTCCGGTAAACGGATTTTTAGCACACGAAATAATCAATACAAAAAGCAGCAAAAATTTTAGGTGATTTTTCATAAAGCAATTGTTTATTTTAATTACAAATTTACTCATTTTATTATATTTTTATGATGGTAATTTTATATTTTTTTTAATCATTAAATTTACTTTCTATTTCGTTTTTTAACATAAATAAATAGAATATACACCTTAATTT
>Ga0247722_10002264_pt1 | contig 10056 bp, 25 predicted proteins | sample MSEWelMarce3H_FC_FD_189094 | JGI IMG/M metagenome (GOLD analysis project Ga0247722, IMG submission 189094) | Subsurface sediment microbial communities from gas well in West Virginia, United States - MSEEL Well Study Marcellus 3H_FC | ecosystem: Environmental > Terrestrial > Deep subsurface >...
TCTTTAGACTATGAAGATTTAGTTGAAGACTTTGCAGAAATGTTTGGAAATGATAATCCAAACTTTAAGGCTGATACGTTTAGAGAGGCGTGTGAAAAAGGATGAATAGAATCTTAACAACTCTAGTGCAACTTATGTTGCTTGCTGGCACAGTAACTGTTATTCGCATGATGTTGCCAGAACTAAAAGAAGATATCGCAGAAATGAAAAACGATTTGCTTAATCGTAAATAAAAAATAATCCTGAGTAAGATTTAAAACTGCTCAAAAATTTCCGGCGTGTCTTCCACAGGCTGTGGATAACTTTAAGAGGTCTGTGATCTTTCTCACAAAAATATTTTAAGATATGTCCTATTTATCCCCATTTTGGATTTGTATTTGTCGCCTCAGTAGTGTAAGATATTTATATCAAGTTAATTAAAGAAAGAAGGCTCCCATGACCGATGTATGTATGCAGTGTAATGAGAACGCAGTAGATGTTACAGAACTATATTGCTTCCGTTGCTACCTTGACCGTGAGGTAGAAGCCATGATAGGCTATGACTATATTAACCAACTATTTTTAACAGCGGAGGCTAAATAATGGAATACACATATGCAGTAACAGCAACCAATGATGGAAACAATGGAACTACATGGGCAGGTAGATATGATAATGCGTTAGAGGCAGTTAATGTCTTTAACACTTTCATAGACTATGGATTTGCAGATGAATACCGCACAATTAACCTATCAGAGCCTAATGGCAAAATGCATACTAAGATATTCTATCGTAATGGAAATGTAGGGGGTAAGTAATGAGTGACCTAACCTATTGTGAGGAATGCTATGAGAACTTAGATGATACTAAGTTTGATTACCGATTTGACTCACCGATTTGCCAAGAATGCGTATATGCACTAAACTTAGCACCAGCACTAACAGAAGGAGCGTACTAATATGGGAAGTGTAACAGCACTAGGTATTCAGGATACAGTACTAGACCTTGAAACACAGATTCTTTATCACCTTAAGGGTAATCATTATCCACCTGTCCCCGCAGAAATGGTAACACCATGCATAGAGGCAATTGACGCATACTATGAAGAAGACTATAACCGCATGATTGATATGCCTATGGTGGGGGACTTTCAGATTCTCTACCGTGGCTCGACACAGGCACCTGCAAGTGCTATTATTGAACAACACCACTTATCATTCTGGCTTCCAGAGGAGGAGTACTAATGGATAAATCAGTAGAAGACTTATTGCGTGAATCAGGAGATCAGTATCAGTCATGGTATGATGCTATTTCTGAAATGAAATTAAAGGGGGAATAAAAATGACTGCTACAATGAACAGCATGGAACTTATATATGCAGACTTACTTACTCCAGACCAACTAATGGAGGAAGATATCATCGAAGTAGATGGTGATATTGTGGAAGTACTAGGAATTGATTCAGATGCAACAGGCGATACCTACTATGTGGGATATGTAAATGACTACGGAGATAGAGATATTGCAGAGTATAACTTTACTGATACAATTAAACTCTATGTCTTCCGTGAAGATTCAGAAGAGTAACTAACACAACAGGGGTAGGAATGAAACTTGCAATTGGCATTAATCAATATGAAATTCCTGAAGATCTAGCAGATAATATTATAAGATCTTGCAAAGAATCTACATCTAACATATGGAATAAGAGTGTTTTAAGTCATCAGGATAGCGGTCAAGACATTAGGACTAGTAGTGATTTTAATCTTGATAGCGTATTCCCTGAGTTAGCAAAGACTCTTAAGCACTATGTGGATTGGGCTGTTCAAGGGTATTGTAATGAATACCAAATATCTGTAACACAGAGTGAAGGTCTTGATCTTCTTAGATATGAATCAGGACAAAAGTATGACTTTCACTATGATACTGACTGGCATTACTATAGAACTGTATCTATCTTAGTTTATTTAAATCCTGCTGAGTATTCTGGTGGAGAAACACACTTCAAACATTTTGATGTAAAAGTCAAACCAGAAAAGCCATCTATTGTTGTATTCCCATCTAGTTATGCTTATTTACATTCAGCGCTTCCTGTTATATCTGGTGAGAAGTTTATAGTTGTAAGTTGGATGAATGATCTTCCTATAGGTATAAAGCCTGATTCTTTTTATTTAATCAATAGCGGTCTTCCTCTTTAAATATTCCGGGCAAAATGTCCGATTTGTCTAATTACGTGGATTTGATATTTTTCCCATTTTCTGCTAAGATTAATATATGAAGAAGACCCCCGAAGAATTACGCAGACTAATGGAACTACGCCGTTCTGGTGCAACCATTCCTGTACCTAATAAAAAGAAATACAATCGTAAAAAAAGTCAGTCCGTACTGCTAGAATTAAAGAAAGAAAGCGAGTAACCACCATGACTCAACTACTAAGAAGCAAAGATAGGAAAGTAACTAATGCCGTCACACCTAATGGAAAACAAGCAAGTATCGCAAACACATTCGGATTACCTGCAGGAAAAGCCTATTCATGTCCTGGTGCAACGACTGTCTGCGAGACTGTTTGCTACGCAGGGAAATTGGAAAAGGTATTCCCAACTGTAAAGAAAAACCTACTTCATAACTGGTCACTACTAAAAGACGCAGACCATGAAACTATGGTAACATTACTTGATAACATGATTAGTGATTTTGAAAAAGACTGTGCAAAGAAAAATGCACCATTGCTATTCCGTATTCATTGGGACGGAGATTTCTTTAATGATACATACGCTAGTGCCTGGAAGACTATTATCCTTAATCATCCTGATATTCAATTCTGGGTATATACAAGGGTTAAGTCTGCAGCCGTAATGCTAAAGGACATTGCTAATCTATCTTTATATTATTCTACAGATAGTGAGAATAAGGATACTGGAATAGATCTAAAAACTACTCATGGCATATCCCTTGCATACCTTGCCAAAAATTTTGCTATTGGGCAGGCAGACATGAAAGCCTTGACTAATAAGCCTGGCGCTAAGTGTCCTGAGAATAAGAAGGCTATTCCACTTATCTCACAAAATGGCTCTGCCTGTGCTAGTTGCAAGTTGTGTATTTATGAGAAATCTGATATAGTGTTTAGTGCAACCAAAAAATAGGGAGAATATGGAGATACTAATTATCTTATCTATCATCTTGCTAATCTCAGGCTTGGGTCATAAAAAGTGACCTAAATCACATCTAAAATGTCTCAAAATGTGAGATTTTTAGGAAATGAACTTGTATTTCTGAGATTTTTCAGTTATACTTAATACATAAGGAAAAACAACAACAAAGGAGAACGACATGACAGTAGCAACAGCAACATACAAGGTGGGCGACCTCTACACTTCACAGAAGTCAAAGGTAACTGGCACAATCTTGGAAATCGCACCATCAAAGACAGGTGACACAGTTCGTGTTAAGTTAGATGTAAATGGCAACACACGCTGGACAACTTGGAAAGCAAACTAACAAGCCAGTTAGATAGTAACTTAGTCCTGAGCATGACTACAAAAACTGCTCAACTCAAAACCCCCAACAACCACCACCAAAGAAAAGAGAGCAATTAAATGGCAAGAGCAATTACAGTTAAGGTAGCAACACCAAAGGTTATCAAGGCACTTGAAACTAAGTTGGCTACACTTGAAAGTCAGATGGCTAATCAGGAAAAGGTAGAAGCAAAGTATCAGAAGGAATATGAGAAGTATCGCAAGTCACTTACTGATTATGCTATTGCTAATATCAAGAAGGCTACCAACTTCCGCACTAATCACCGCTCATACAATAACACATTAAACATTGACTTTGATGTTGATACAACAGGTGCAGACTTTCCACAAGAACCTCAGCGTGAGTTTGAGCGACTTGCTGAGTGGGAATACAAGAGCATGAAGAACGAAATCACAAACGCTCTTTCAATTCTAAAGATGACTGATGAGGAATATGTAAATGCCTCAACTATGAAGTCAATCGCACAGTATCTCTAACTTTAGACGAAGAACCAGCAGTTGAGAAATCAACATGAGTAAGTAGTCTAAATAACCTGAGTAAGTTACAAAACTGCTTCACAAATTTCACAAGAACCATACACATGGATATTAGTTCCATATACATGGTAGTGAAAGTTCCTGAGTAAGAACTAAAACTGCTCTTTTTTGGCCCGGGATCTTTGTGAGATTAATCACACCCATTAAGTCTCACTATTTAAGATTCCTGGATTTACGAGTTGTATTTGTCAGTGCCCATTGCTATACTTATATTAATAACCAAACAGAAAGAGGCCCCCATGGACCAGACAGTAATGAACGCAACAACAGAATTTCTTCATACACAGATTGCAGCGCTACAAGAAGTAATTCAAAAGAAGGATGAACTAATTGCACGTTTGCAAGAAGAGAATTCTCAAAAGATTTCAGCGCTCCATACATCTCGTGCAGAGCGTCAAAATCTAATTAACACAGTAAAAGAATATGTTATTGAAGCATTGCGAGATAACGATATTAACGAAAGCATTGCACAATCTCTTGCTGAGATTTGCGACTTTGAATTAACTAAGACAGTTACAGTAACTGCAACAGTTGATTTTGAGGTTGAACTAGAGGTTCCATTCGACGTTGATGCAGACGATGTGGCAAATACACTTGAGTTCAGTGTTGATTCATTTGATTATTCAATTGATGACTATAACGTTGATGTGCGTTCAGTACAAGCGGAAGATAGTATTTCATAGGGGGCTATGAATGATAGACCTGCCACATGTCTTTAAACTGGGTAAGGGACCTGAGTACGTCCATGTAAATCTGCTCACTTTTTTATTTAAAAATCCCGGGCGCAAAATCTTTGGTTTGTCAAGTGACACGCCGATGTGTTTAAGATCACATGAAAAAATGTCCGAATTGTCCATGTTTAACTATCCTGATTTGCTTTTGTCGGTGCATGGGTGTATAGTTAGATATATCAACAAACAGAAAAGGAAAATAACTCATGGCACATGACCTAGAAATACAAAACGGTAAGACATCTTTCGCATCTTTCCGTGAGCCTGCATGGCATGGATTGGGTACCGTATTCACAGAAGAAAAGACAACCGCAGAAATGCTAGAGGCTGCAAGCCTTAACGGTTGGAATGTTCGTCTTGAGGATTTGGAAACACCATCACACCTAACAAGCGACAAGGCATACCAATATGTTTTGCGTACTAATCCTACAGACAACACACAGACAGATATTCTTGGTGTCGTAGGTGAGCGTTACCACGTAATGCAGAATGAAGATTTATTCTCATTCGGTGACAATATTCTTGATGGTGGCGGACGATGGGAGACTGCTGGTTCAATTAAGGGTGGGCGTGTAGTATTTGGCGCTCTTGCTCTTGAGCGTGAGACAATTCTAGACCCTAATGGTGTTGCAGATAAGGTTAAAACTTATTTGCTCATCAACACATCACACGACGGCTCTATTGCTATTCAAGCAAGCATTACACCTGTTCGTGTTGTGTGCGCTAATACTCTTAACCTTGCTTTAGGTTCTATCAAAAAGAAAAATGGCGTTAAGCAATCTTTCAAGATTCGTCATACACAGACCGCTAATGGTAAAGTACAAGTTGCTCGTGAGACTCTTGGCATGGCTAATAAGTACATGGACGAATTCGATATCATGGCTAAGGCAATGATTGAAAAAGAAGTCAATGCGAAAATGTTTAACGACATTCTTCTCGCTGCATATCCTAAGCCTGAAAAAGATGCTAAGGGTTCTCTCAAGAAGTGGGAAAATAAAATTGACATGGTCAATGATATTTACACAGGAGAGTTTAACGGTATGATTGCTGGTAATGCGTGGGGAGCCTTTAACGCTCTTACTGAACGCCTTGATTGGTACCGCTCTGCTCGTGGTGGTTCTAACGAATCCATTCTCGCATCAGCATCAGGTTTTGACCCTGCAATTAATGCAGAGAAAAATCGTTTGCTAAAAGTTGTACAGGGTACTTTGTCTCTAGTATAATTAAATAATCCTGAGCATGATATAAAACTGCTCGTATGGTCCGTTAGAATAGTTGGTTAGTTCGCTACCCTGTCACGGTAGAGGTCACGGGTTCAAGTCCCGTACGGATCGCAAGCATAAATGGGGCCCCGGAAAATTCGGACATTTAGGACATTTAAGAATATTTAAATAATCTCATATAAAAACCTTATTAAGATGAAGTCTTATTTTTCCCGAAAGTTGCATTTGTCGGTGGCTTTGGCTATAATTAATATATGACCACAACATACAAACCACACACAATATCAGAACTAGTAGAACAAATATGTGAGGATAACTTCTCTCATCTTGAATTCATGGAAAATATGAACGGTGGAGATTGCGATTGTAATCTTCATCAAACACTATGGCTCATTATGCAATACTGGGGGGAATAATGTTAGGATATACTAAAGAAGATTTAGATGCTATGACCCTAGCCGTTGAGTCTGCTCTAACTACCGTCAATTTTGACAATGACCCCTGGCTACATACAAACCTTTATAACACCGCTACATTCTTACAAGGCCTATGGGCAGAAGGGTATTTTGACTAATGAATACTTGGCTTAAGTATAATCTTGTTTGTACTCATTGCGATACCCTTTTTGAGGTCACTACCCTGGATTTCAAGAAAGCGCCTACCTGTGTCTGTGACTACCCAGATGAATTGATCCTTCTAGGCTGGGAAGATTCAACGGTCAAGACCAGTCCTAATGATGTGACAAACCTCACACCCCCACAAGTTGTAAAAATCAACACCAACCCCTATAATTAATATATACACCAAAGGAGAAGCAAATGGCAACATATGAGGTTAAAGTAAGAGTAGATTTTTCTTACGAGGTAGAAGCAGATAGCGAAGCAGAGGCTATCGAGCAAGGTTGGAAGTATGAGGATTATACTCACTTTGCAGATGTCTATTCAATTGATGTAACACAGATTTCAGATGAAGAGGAGACAGAGTAATGACCACCTACGAGTTTTATGGTTCAGTCCGTGTTGAGGCTAACTCAGAAGATGAGGCAACACAGATGTTGCATGAGATTGAGAAAGCCTATTCACATATCGGTTGTGAGATTTACACTCACGAAATGGAGGAGGTAGGGTAATGCATACCTTACATTGGTGGGCTGTTGAGGCTGAAGATAAACAAGATGCAATGGGAGTTGTATCTAATAGGCTTATTACTGAAAGCGGAAGCAATTGGGTTGAATGGTCTGATTGGCATGTAGTAGGTGGTGGTCGCTGGTCTGAGTCACAGTACGAGAACTCATATGACATGGTTATATCTTACAGGGATGAGCCTGATAAGTTTAATGAAACTGTTAATAATTGCAAGCGTGGTCGCATTGATGAGATGAACCGCTACCTTGAAGAAATTAATACTCATAGATTTATTAGTGATATGGTTGATTACATTTCAGAATCTGGAATGCCTAGTGATAAAAATCGCTTTAATATGAATTCTTACTATGTGAGAAAAGCAGGGGATATGTTATCAGACCATTACACACCTGATTCATACTTCTATGATATGGTTGAATACACAGCACATATGGGATATATCAAGGAAAGACTTGACAACCCTGCCAAGCAAATGCTACAATTTTTAGTACCAGTTGATTTTCATTTCTAGGAGATAACATGACACCACAACAAATGCTTGAAAAAATGATTGATGAAGCATGGGAGCAATACGTAATCATGCATAAGTCTGAAATTGAATCAGGGAATGATGATGCAATGGACGGCTTTGAACGTAAAGAGGCTGAAGGATATGCTCTTGGGCTTGAAGCCGCCTACCTGTTAGTTTATGGTAAGCAGTATGAAACCAAGGTTCCTGAGTTTGACCCATATGATTTTGAGGAGACCGTCCATGGATAAATTTATTGAGATGGACTTTGACGAATTTGTTGAAACATATAAACCAATCCCTAATAATATAGACAATAATGCCTCATTCGATGGTTTAATGTTTGAGACCTATGGGGCAGAGTATGAGTTTGTAAAAAAGGCCAACGAAAAGCATATCTGGACTTATGGTGATGGTGATGATGGTGGGTCCTATATCTGGAGTGGCTGGTCCTTTGTTAATAGGATTGGTTATTTTATTACTGAGATTCCATTCCCCGAAAATACTACGATTCAAATCAAGGTCAGTTCCTACTGGTACTATTGTGAAGGTTGCGATAGAGAGATGGAAGACGATGGCCAATTAATTAATGATAAATTCTACGAGTGGGAATGCTGCCCACAATGTGCTACAGTTGAACAACTAAAAGAAATAGAGGAAGCAAATGCCTAAATGGAATATTGAAGTAATACACGAGCCAACAGGTCAGTACATGAATTTTGTTGCTGATACAGATACTGAAGAGCAAGACGAAGTATATAAAGAGATAATGTATGACCTAAGTATCATAGCGCTGGATAAGGTGGAGGAAGACTAATGGGAGCACGTACTAACTTTACATTCAAGACTGAGCAAGGTGTCATGACTCTCTACAGCCATTGGGGCGGTGATACTAAGAAGCAGGACCTAGCACGTGCCCTCGACGCTGCCACTGGCAGATTGCAAGGGGACACAGGGTATGCAATGCGTATCATCATTTCTAATATTATTAGGGATGAGTGGAACCAAGAAACAGGATACGGAATCTACCTTGATGATATTGGTGGGGAAGAAGAGTTCGAGCCAGTGACAATTGACTTAACTAATAACACTATCATTGATGAGACAGGTACCCACAGCATCTTTGACTATATTACATATCATTTAGTTTTAACTGAAAATACGATAGGGTAGGTCATCCTATCTACAGGGTGGGGACAGGTTTGTGGTGGGCTTGTCCCCGCTCTACTTATTTGGTATAATGGAAAGAATGACTAGGAGATAAAATGCGAGGGGCTAGTAAAGAGGAGAAGGTGGCTGTTGCCATTGGTAAGACACTAACTGACTTTAACTTAGACCTAGAGGCAGTTGGATTTTATTTAGCACGGCAACCATATTTAATTTTTAGACGGTCTATGGAAATACTAGAGTCAGCAGAATACCAATCAGAAGGAATAGAATACAATACGAGAGGAAAATATTATCGTGACTGATTTTGAAATGAGATGTGAGATTTTGGGAGATCTGTGGTTAAACTATAGAGAAGACGAAGGTTTTGAAAGTTTTATAGAGTACAACGATATTGGTTTGCCATTGGCTTATCTGCTATCAGCAAAGGTTGTAAAGACAGTTGATGATATGGCTAGAGCATTTGTTGATGAGACATTTGATTTGCTATTAGCATCTCTTGAACTAGAAGAAGACATTGGTTTTACATCTCTTGAGGAGTTACTCAGCAGCATCGAGTAGCCCTCTGGGGTGCCCCCGGTAAAATCATATCAAATTGGACATATTGGACAAACCACATATATTCAAACCTTATTACGAAAGATCAATATTTTTCCCAAAAAAACATTAAGAACCAATTTAAAAAAATCCCGAAACTTTGTATCAAACCCCCTATCATACAAACCTTTGTTTGTCAAACCTCAATATACTGTTATAATGGTTTTATGAGTAGAGACCATTTCTCCAAGATGTTTAAAGATAGCACCAAAAGACATGATCAACTATCAAACCTAGATCAGTTCAATAAGGACATGTCTTTGCTTACTGGTATGTTGTATAGTGTTGTAACTCTTAAGGCTTTCTTTCCTATGTCCCCCGCCCCAGAGAAGTCTGCTAATCCTGTTAATGATTCAGACGGCGGGATCAAGTAAGCCAAAACCCCCTATAGTACTATATACAAACCTTTCTAATCTTTTATCCTGATATTCAAATATTATCCAAACCTTTATATATTTTTATTACGAAATATCCACAAATATCCAGATTTTCTGATAGAAAGGTTTGGACAAAGTGGGCTTGACAAACCCTGTATCAGGGTATATAATGCCCAAACAAATGGTTTGACAGATATGGGGGATATATGGTATAAGGGGTTTGGGAGATAGAAAGGTTTTGGGATATGGGGTTTGG